>ERZ891134.2393-NODE-2393-length-10965-cov-11.805591_pt1 | contig 10965 bp, 10 predicted proteins | sample MGYA00520888_ERZ891134 | MGnify/ENA primary metagenome ERZ891134 (study PRJEB32303, sample SAMEA104408692) | aquatic metagenome | biome: Brackish water; feature: Coastal; material: water | place: Baltic Sea | collected 2014-10-23 | depth 10 m ... | reverse complement strand
TGTAACAACATATTTGATTTCTTTTGCAACTTGTTCAAATGGTTTATCAGGTATAGAAAACTTTAAAAGTATTCTTTCTTTATTATCTGTTTTTACAGAATGTTCTTTTTGTAAATTGATAAGTGCTTGTTTATAGAAGTAATCTTTACCCTCTATATTGATAGGTGTAGGATCATCTGATAATAAAATATTTACTCCACATTGAGTTCCGAAATCTTTATGTTTGCCAAGTTGCCAATTAGGTTGTTGAAAGAAGAAACGAGGTTTTCCTACTATGTTTAGGTCGTGCATTATCTTTTTGATGTAATCACTTATATAGTGTGATACTAACCATTCATCAAAATGATAGTTATGTCCACCTTCCCAAGGTTTTGCGTTTTCTCTTGCTCTGTCTGATTCTAGTAATAAAATGTCTTTATTAATAGGGTAGTTTAAATGTATCAAAGGTTTCATAGTTTTATTTATTGTATATATATATCATATGAGTAAAAAAGAATTATAAATATTAACATTATGGCAGCTACAGCAAACTTAGTAATAGATCAAGGATCAACCTTTGTAACAGATATAGCAATTAAAGGTGCTGATGGAAATTCAGCAAATTTAACAAACTATACTACATGTGCCAAAATGGCAAAAGGTTATGCTTCGACAAGAACTAGAGTGGAAATGACTACCTCAGTTGTTAACCCAACAGGTGGTATTATTCGTATATCATTAACTGCTGATCAGACGGCGGCTTTAGAAGCGCCTGGAAGATATGTTTTTGATGTAGAGGCAACATCACCAGATAGTACAGTTTCCAGAGTTGTAGAGGGTATAATACTGGTCAGACCAAACGTTTGTATTTGATTATAAATACAACATATATTAATATATAAGGAGTAAATAATGAGTAGTGAATTAAATAATGTTCAACAACCGAAAGAACCAAGTATCTTTATCAATGGTAAAGAATACAAACAAAGTGAATTATCACAAGCCTGCCTTGCTTACATCACTGTAAGACAAGATTTAGTGGGTAACAGAAATAAACATCTATTAGAAATAGAAAAAATTGATGTTTTAACTAAACACTTTGATAGTAAAATAGAAAAAGAGTTAGAATCTCTTAACAAGACAGAAACTACTACTGAAACTGCTGTAGAAGAAACACCTAAAGCAGAAAACGTAGCATCTTAAAAATAATCTATTTTTCTTAAAAAATCAGTAAATTAGATCCTCCCAATCATATAAATATTATAAATATAAGTATCTTATATAAGAGAGAGGATTTAATGTCAGTAAACAAGTTATTTGTAACTTCCGGACTAGTAACAGTCACAACACCTTCAATAGGTACCACATCAACTTCAGTTTCCGCTTTAGGAGATGTTGATTTGTCTGAATTGAGAGACGGCGCTGTTTTACAATGGAACAATAATACTAAAAAATGGACAAGTAGAACTGAAATAAAAACTGATACAGGCGAATTAATCCTCAACGCAGGTTTTTATTAACAACAAAATTAATTATTTTTAGGAGAGATAGACATGTCAACAATAATTAAAATAAAACGATCAGGCTCTACAGGTTCACCTACATCTCTAGGTGCTGGGGAACTTGCCTACTCATGGAGTACAAATAAACTCTATGTAGGTTATGGGACTGAAACAGCAGGTGCTGCTGCCAATATTGGAGAAATCGCAGGTACATATTACACTGACTTTTTTCCATCAACTGCAGGAACTGTCGAAGCAAGTAAACTACTTTTAGTAGATTCAAACAAAAAATTAAACGAGTTATTAGTAGATAATTTAACTATAGACGGAAATACAATTACATCAACAACTGGTGATATTGTATTATCTTCAAATGGTGATATTGATGCTAATAGTAATGTAATCAAAAACGTAACTGATCCTTCAAACGCTCAGGACGCTGCTACCAAAAAATATGTAGATGATAATCTAGCAGATTTAGGTGGCGCTATGACTATCGCTGATGATAGTTCAAGTACAATTGAAGTTCTATTCAATACTGAAGACTTGACTATGGCAGGTGGAACTGGTATTAACACTTCAGTAAGTGGTAACACAGTAACTCACTCAATCGATAGCACAGTTGTTACATTAGACGACACTCAAACATTAACAAACAAAACATTAACAAGTCCTGTTATTGGAACAATTTCTAATACTGGAACGTTAACGTTACCTACTTCAACTGATACACTAGTTGGTAAAGCAACAACTGATACGTTCACAAACAAATCAATTGACTTATCAACTAACACTGTAACAGGTACAACTGCTGAATTCAATACTGCATTGTCTGATGGTTCATTCTCAACTTTAGATGGAACTGAAACATTAACAAACAAAACTATTGATTTAACAGACAATACATTATCTGGAACAACTGCTGAATTTAACGCAGCTTTATCTGATAATGATTTTGCTACATTGGCAGGAACAGAAACATTAACAAATAAAACTTTAACAGAAGCTAAAATTGCTGATGGTGGTTTTATTGCTGATGCTAATGGTAACGAACAAATTATCTTTACAACAACTACAAGTGCTGTAAACTCATTAAAAGTAACAAACTCTGCTACTGGAACAGGTGTAGAAATTGCTTCTGTTGGTGATGATACAAACATTGATTTAGTATTAAATGCTAAAGGAACTGGTTCAGTTGATGTAAACGATAAGAAAATTATTAACCTTGCATTACCAACGCAAGACCAAGACGCTGCTAGTAAAGCATACGTTGACAGTGTTGCAAATGGTTTAGATGTTAAAGATTCAGTTAGAGTTGCTACAACTTCAGCTGGTACTTTAGCTTCAAACTTCTCAAATGGTGATACTATTGATGGTATTACACTTGCAACAGGTGATAGAATCTTAATTAAAGATCAATCAACTGGTTCTGAAAATGGTATCTATGTAGTTAATGCTTCAGGTGCTCCAACAAGAGCCGAAGACTTTGACTCAGATGCTGGTGTTTCATCAGGTGCATTTACATTTGTTGAAGAAGGAACAGTAAACGCTGATGCTGGTTATGTATTAGCAACTGATGGTGCAATCACAATTGATACAACTGCATTAGTATTTACACAGTTCTCTGGTGCTGGTTCAGTAACAGCTGGTGATGCTTTAACAAAAACTGGAAATACTTTAGATGTTGCTGTCGATGACTCAACAATCGAAATTACTTCGGATGCGTTAAATGTAAAAGATGCTGGTATTGGTGCTACTCAATTAGCTACTAATGCTGTTACAACTGTTAAAATTTTAGACAGTAACGTAACTAACGCAAAACTGGCTAACAGTTCGATTAGTTTCGAAGACGAAACAGCAACTGCTGGTTCAGTTTCACTTGGCGGAACTTTAGAGTTCTTGGCTGGAGAAGGTATCTCAACAACTGCTAGTGGTTCTACACTAACAATTGCTGGTGAATTAGCAACAAACTCAAACATTGGTGTTGCTTCATTCAGTTCAGATAACTTCACTGTATCAAGTGGTGATGTAACAGTTACAGCAATTGATGGTGGATCTTACTAATAATTAACTTTATTAATAAGAACCTGTCATTATAATATAAGGAATGTATGGCTACTATAATAAAACCTAAACGAAGTGAAACATCAAGTTCAGCCCCTACGACTTCTAATCTTGCGGTCGGCGAAATAGCAATTAATACCGCCGACCAAAAGATATATACAAGAGATAGTGGTAACAACATAGTAACTTTGGCACAACCAGGTTTATTAAACGTTGTGGAGGATACAACTCCACAACTAGGTGGCTCTTTAGACACTAACGGAAATCATATTAACTTTGGCGATAATGATAAAGCTATCTTTGGTGCTGATAGTGATTTACAAATTTACCATGATGGTACTAACAGTTATATTGATGACGCAGGAACAGGTACAATATTTTATAGATCAGGAACACAAACATTTCAAAATGCTGCTGGTTCAAAAACAATGGCAGTGTTCAATGCGGCCACTTCCGTTGATTTAAGTTACGACAACAGCATAAAATTTCAAACAACAACTGATGGTACACTTACATGTGGATCATCTACAATAACCGACGGAACAATTTCTTGGCCTTTTGCTTCAAAATCTGATAACTTACATATCGGAACAGACGCAAGTTGTTCACTTACAACTGGTGCTAATAACATTGCCGTAGGTTGTTTATCATTAAAATTAAATGAAGATGGATCAAATAACGTTGCCATCGGACAAAATTCTTTATGCTGTGCTACAACACCTTCATGTAACATAGTAATTGGTAAAAATTCTTTATGTGCTTCAGATGAATGTACATTTGTTGGTTGCTGGGATGGTTCTTCATATCCAACAGTCACACGATCAACAGAAAAAAATATAGTTATAGGGAATAATCTTCTTACAAATGAGACTATGTCCCATAATAACACAGTTATAGGAAATAACATTGCTAATTGTTCTGCTTCAATTGTTTGTACATGGGGATGTACTTGTACTTGTAACGGTCTATCAGCAATTCCTTATCATGAATTATCAGGAAATGATAATACATTAATTGGTAACTGCATAGCACCTTATAATTGTAGAGTGGAAAAGTCTGTTGTACTTGGATCATGTATTGATTATTCTAACACAGCATATGGCGCTATAAAATGTTCACAAATTTTTGGTTACAATATAGTGAATTGTACTACATCACCTAATGCATGTTGCTCGAATAGAGGTGGTCGTATAGAGTGTTCTTTCATTGCTGGAGATAACATGTATGAAGATAAACCAATAGACGTAGTCAGATGTAGTATTGTTGTTGGATCACAAATTGGAACAGGAGATTCTTGCTATTGTTGTGGGCCATCAACATATGGAGGTTCAGGTATTCAGTCTGCACAAACGTCATCCAGTATAATAGTTGGTCCTAGGGCTGCCGGACGGAGTGATTTCATAGAAGGAAGTGTTGTAGTTGGTGTAAATGCAGCATACTCGCTTGCATTTAATGACTACAGCGTTTATATTGGTAATGGTACCGGTTACGCTGGACTTTCTAATGCATTTGTAAATGCTAGACGTACAATTTCGGTATACAACACCGCTATTGGTGTTAGTGCAATGGGTGAAATGGGGCGAATGTGTGATACAGGCGGATCTGATTTACGGATTTGCGGTAACACTGCCGTTGGTAGTAATACTTTATGGCAAGTTTCTGATTGTTGGAATACTGCGGTGGGCAACGATGCAGGAACATATTTATACAAAGGACAATATAATGTCTTTCTTGGATCCAACAGTGGATATAGCGTAGGATGTAATGTAAGTACCACATCATCTAATAACACCTTTCTTGGAACACAAGCTGGATGTGATGTAATAACAGGATCAAATAACACTATCATTGGATTTAACTCTCAAGCTTCTAGTACCACTGTTTCAAACGAAATTACTTTAGGTGATTCTAATATCACCTCTTTAAGAATACCAGGACTTCAATCATCTGCTACAGACGGACAAGTTTTAACATATTGTTCAACAAATGGCAATATAGTATTTAAAGATGCTGGTGGTATGTCATGGGCAATATGCACATCAAACTTTACATCAGTTGCTGGTGAAGGATACTTTATAGACACATCTAGTTCTACAATAACAGCAACTTTACCTGCGTCAGCAAGTATAGGGGATGAAATTCACTTTAAAGATTATGGAGATACATTTGATACAAATAATTTAACAGTAAGTAGAAATTCACATAATATTGAAGGTTCAGCAACTGATCTACCAGTCAGTACTGAAGGTGCTGGATTTACTTTAGTATATGTAGATAGTACTAGAGGATGGGTACATAAAAACAAAATTGACGAACAATCATTTTTCAATGATTCAACTATAACTATAGCACCTGGATCAGAGGGTAACTTTGATTTAAGTTACGATCCTGATCAAACTACGCAAGAAACACCATTTGAAACAGGCGGTGTTGACGCTTTTGGTGTTGCTGTATCTAGTTATCAATATAGTTTGATGGATCCAGTAAATGAATTAGTAAATGTAGATTTAGGAGAACTATCTTAATAAAATAATATAAATATAGAGATAGAGGTATATAAATAAGTATAGGAGATATTAAATGCCAACAATTTTAAAATTTAGAAGAGGAACAACTACACAGAATAACGCCTATACAGGTGCTGCTGGTGAGTTGTCAATAGATACTTCTTTAAACCAAATTAGAGTACATGATGGATCAACTGCAGGTGGTACCACAGTGGGTGCTGGTGGAGAAGTTGTAGATGATACAACACCGCAATTAGGTGGGAATTTAGATATTAATGGTAATTCTATTGTATCAGTTTCAAACGGTAATATTGCAATAACACCAAATGGATCAGGAAACATTATCCTTGACGGATTAACTTTTCCAAATGCTGATGGGTCAGCAGATCAAGTTTTAAAAACAGATGGATCAGGTACTTTATCTTTTACAGATGTATCTGGTGGTGGTGGTACTTCATGGCAAGTAGTTAAAACATCAGCTTTCACAGCAGTTGCTGGAGAAGGATATTTTATAGACACAACTAGTGCAGCTATCACAATGACATTACCAGCTTCTCCATCACAAGGTGATGAAGTTTCATTTATTGATTATGCTGGAACAGCAGATACAAATGCAATTACTATTGCAAGAAATGGATCAAATATAGCTGGTTCAGCAACAGATTTAACAGTTTCAGTTGAAAGAGCTGCAAATAGTTTAGTTTATGTAGACTCAACTCAAGGATGGTTATTAACAAGTAAATAGAATTTAAATAAGAGGAAATAATAAAATGGCAAAAACATATCAATATTGTGTAGCAGAAAATTGGGGAAAAGGGTTTATAACACACGAAGACTCTCGAGCATTTTCAATTGCAGGTTTTCCAGGTAATGTTTGGAGAGTACCAGCATTCACACCAAAAGCAAATCTTTGGATTAATAAAGTTTTAGGAACTCCTAAAACAAAAGATGAAGCACAAACAATTGTGAGTGCAGAAATATCAACTCAACAAACAAATTGGGATAATGATAATGTAGATGGTGAAATTGCTGAACAAAAAAAAGGTAGACTTGGAGAAAGACCTGCTGATATAACATTAGTAGAATAAAACCAATTCTAAAAAATTAAAATAGGGATAACACATATGCCAGAATATAAAACAATTCACGGACAAAAAGTGAAAGTGTTAGCATCTGATCCATCTAATCCTCAAAATGGACAAGTTTGGTATAATACAACAACTAATATACTTAAAGTATCAAACATTCAAACTGGTGGCAGTTGGTCAACAGGCGGTAATTTAAGTCATAATGTACAGTATGGTGGTGGTGCCGGAACTCAAACAGCAGGTTTAGCGTTTGGAGGACAGAGTTATACAGGTAATAGAACTGAAGAATATGACGGTACATCATGGACAATTGGTGGAAATTTAGGATCAACCAATTATGATTTTGGTGATGCTGGAACTCAAACAGCAGCTTTACTGTTTGGACATTATTCTTTTCCTCAGGGAAGAACTGAAGAATATGACGGTTCATCATGGACTGCTGGTGGAACTATGTCTGATGGTGGTCGTGGTTGGGATGGAACTGGAGCTCAAACAGCAGCATTAGCTGTAGGTTCTGATGGACCTACTACCGAAGAATATGACGGTTCATCATGGACTGCTGGTGGAAATTATCCAGATTATGCTGCTTTTGTAGGCGCAGCTGGTCCTCTAACTGCAGCTCTAGTGACAGGAGGTGGTTCTTCCCCTACTTCAGTAACGGAATCTAATCATTATGACGGTACATCATGGACTGCTGGTGGAACTATGTCAACAGGTAGATATCTACACGCAATGGCAGGGGCAGGAACACAAACTGCAAGTTTAGTGTTTGGTGGGGAACCTGGAATTGCTAATACTGAACATTATGATGGATCTTCATGGACTACTGGTGGAAATATGTCAACAGGTAGAAGTTATTTAGCTGGAGCAGGAACATTATCTGCAGGTTTAGCTATTGCTGGGACCATCAATGGGTATTCGTATTTGAATAGTACCGAAGAATATTCAGGTCCAGGTGCTGTTGTTGAAAGTGTAACAACGAGTTAATATGTCAGAATATAAAGAAATACACGGACAATCCATACAGGCAGTAAGTTCTAATCCGACTAATCAATTTTCAGGTCAGATATGGTATAATAAAACAACTGGAAAAATAAATATGTTAGGTTTTTCAAGTACAGGCACTTGGGCAACTGGTGCTAATATGGGTAATGGTCGATACACAGGTGCTACTGCAGGAACTCAAACTGCTGCTATAGCTTTTGGGGGTGGTATTTCTGTAAATACTGAATCATATGATGGATCCACATGGACAAATCTACCATCATCTCATAACAATCCTGCTATGATTCAGACTGATGGTACAGGAACTGAAACATCAGCTTTACTGGTTGCTGGGGGAGGTTATCCTGAAGGATACAGTGACGTATTAGAATACAATGGATCTTCATGGACTAGTGGTGGAAATTTAGGATTGGCTGGATATGGTGTTGGTGCTCTAGGAACTCAAACAGCAGCTTTAGCAATGGGTGGTAAAAATTGGTCCTTTGATCAATATCGACGAGTAAGAACGGAGCATTATGATGGTACATCATGGACGCAAGGTGGGGATATGAGCACAGCTAGATTAAAAATGGGTACCGCAGGAACTGAAACAGCAGGTTTAATCTTTGCAGGAGGGGATACGAATTACCCATATACTAAAACTAACGTTACTGAAGAATATAATGGTACATCATGGACATCAGGTGGAACTTATGGTACTCCTGCTATGGGAATGGCTAGTTTTGGAACTCAAACTGCTGCTATAGGTGCTGGTGGTGGAACTTACCCCGCCAGTGGTGGAACTAGTAATTCATATTCATATGATGGTTCATCATGGACTGCCGGAGGTAGTCTGTCATCTTCAAGGGAAGGAAATTCAGGCGACGGATCTACATCAGCAGGTTTTTCAATTGGAGGAAATCCAGCAACAGGTGATTCACTGCGAACTGAAGAATGGAATGGAGCCGGCCCAGCAGTTCTATCATTGGATGCAAGTTAGAGAGGTATAGAATTTTATGTCAGAATATATAGAAATAAAAGGAACAAATATAGAAGTAGTAACATCTGATCCATCAAACCCTCAAAATGGGCAAATTTGGTTTAATTCTACTTCAAATAAAATTAAACTTAATAAAATTACTACATCAGGATCGTGGGCAAGTGCTAGTTTATTGGGCACAAATAGACGCCAGTCTGCTGGTGCTGGAACTCAAACAGCAGCATTAAATGCTGGTGGAACTTCTGGACCACCCGCCAAATCAAACGCAACTGAAGAATACGACGGTTCATCATGGACAGCAGGTGGAAATATAGGAACAGCTAGGGATAATCAGAGAGGGTGTGGAGTTCAGACAGCTGCTTTAATTGTTGGTGGAGATGGTCCAGGACCTGTTGTTTCACCTAATAAACAAGACGCTGTAGAAGAATATGACGGTTCATCATGGACTAATGGAGGTTCTTATCCAGCCGTCATGCGAGGCATAGGTGTGAGTGGAACTCAAACAGCAGGTTTAGCATTTGGTGGTAACCCATGGAATGCTAATACATATGAATATAATGGTTCATCATGGACTGCTGGAGGTAATTATCCAACACCAGTAGATAGACTTATGGGTGCAGGAACTCAAACAGCAGGTTTAGGTTGGGGTGGATTTTCTCCATCATTACCTGGGATTTTTGATACTAGTAATGAATATGATGGTTCTTCATGGACTGCTGGAGGTACTTTACCTGCTGGTAAGGTTTTGAGTTGTTCTTCTGGAACGCAAACAGCGGCATTTAGTGCAGGAGGTGGTACCACCAGTTTTGGATCCACAGATACTTTTGTATATGATGGTTCTACTTGGACATCTGACACAAATATTCCTGTGCCATATGCTTCTGGACAAGGTGCTCAAAATGCACCTTCAACTTCATCCATGCTTTTTGGTGGACTTGCTAATAACAACACTAATACCTCTGCCAATCATAACGTTTGGGAATTCAATGGTGCAGGTGCTGGAATTGTTGAAACTGTAACATCAAGTTAATTATTTTATATAAATAATACTATACCATGGCATATAATATGCTTTATAACATAAGGAAATGAAAATGAGTAATGAAAGTAAAAAACGAGATATAGTATCTGCTTCAGAAGCAAATGTTAATCATCTATCTGAAATATTAGATACAGGAGACTTTAAATCTTTAGTAGATTTAAAAGACGAGTTAAAAGATACTTGGCATAAAAAACAAGTTTTTAGAACAGAAACAGAAATGAGAATGTCTGTTTTACAAGACGCAAAATATCCAACAAAAGCGGCAAAGTATTGGCAATGTGTAAGAGAACAAAATGTGTTCTTTGAAAATTTAATGTCTCTTTCATTTGAATATAGAAAAAATGAAGTTGAAATTAAAAAACTTAAAAAGAAAATTACGCAAGAAACTGATTTATTAGAAAAAGAATTATTAGAGATTGAGTTAGAAGAAAAACTATACGGTAGAGCAAATACAGAATTAGTTGCTAAAGATCGTATGAGAGAAATAAATCAATGGTCTCAATTAAAAAAAGAATATAACGATGGTTCTTTTGATACAAAAGATGTAAATACACATCAAGCGGAATCATATAAAATGATGTTGACTAACAAAGTTAAAACGTTAACTCCTGGATCATCTCAACCTGAGGTATTTAATGCCGTCGGACAATTACAAACATTAGAACGACTTGAACAAGAAGGTGTATTATTACCTTATAGTAAAGAAGCTAAAGCTAAATTAGGTTACAAACCAAATCCCCAAAAAAGTGAAGATTTACATCTGTCTCTGTCTAGTAATATATCGACAAAATCTACTGAT
>ERZ891134.2387-NODE-2387-length-10990-cov-9.329767_pt1 | contig 10990 bp, 7 predicted proteins | sample MGYA00520888_ERZ891134 | MGnify/ENA primary metagenome ERZ891134 (study PRJEB32303, sample SAMEA104408692) | aquatic metagenome | biome: Brackish water; feature: Coastal; material: water | place: Baltic Sea | collected 2014-10-23 | depth 10 m ... | reverse complement strand
ACAATCCCAACGGCCAAAAGGTCGCGACATCAATGTTAGTATCGAGATCACAACCCAACAAGCCGCTGATGGGGGCAACTTCTCATTCACTTTCAAACGGCTAAAGCCTAACCCCGCGGGTACGATGGAAGCCAAATCTATCACTTTGCAAACACAGTTGAAGGCTGGAGTAACTCATGGCACCATCAAACGTATGAAAGGCCAAGGTAATGATCACCCACAAGGCGATTCTGGTGACGTCATTCTAACGGTGCGAATCGATGCTGGTGAAGGCCGCTTCTGGGATGGTGATCTCCTGGTTCAAGAAGTTAAAACACCATACAGCACTCTTGCACTTGGCGGAAAAGTCAAGGTAACCTTGCCATCGGGTAAAGAAGGATTACTGAAAGTCCCCGCAAATACTCAGGTTGGCGACCGTAGAAGAATGAGTAATGCCGGGCTTGGAGGTGGAGATTTAGATCTTGAATTCGTGTTGGTTGAACACGAAAAGCTATCCAAAGAGCAAACTAAAGCGCTCGAGGCTCTCAGGGACATTGGATTGTGAGAACTCTATGGCCAAACAGCATAATCGCCGCAGTGGTCGTAATAAAGGCCCGCAATTAAGTGAAGGTGAACGACTGTGGAAACGGATGTCCAATCTTATCGGCGAGAATGACACGCTATTTTCAAAACATTGGAACGCCCAATCTATTGCTGAGTTCTTGATTGACGGCGAAAACCTGGCTGGAAGGTTTGCTGCAGACCTAAAAGCTGAACGCGCATTTCGGTCAAAATTAGACCAATCACTGGCAGAAATTCGCAAATCACAACAATATTTCACCAACTCTGAAGCCCGAACGGTGACGCTAAGAACTAGAAGTGAGATTGATGATATCAAAAATGCGGTCAATACCTGGCGGTCTTTTTTTGACCGTCACACCAGTTCCAAACAATTATTTCAAGGCCCAATAACCAGCAATTCTAGGGAAGATACATCGTGCTATGAGATAATCGAAAATGCTTGGCTAGCAAAATTAACTGGCAGTAAAATGCCTGGAGAATTGTCACTTAACAACGACGGAATGCTGCATTGGGGTAAGTTTGATTTGATTAAAGAAATTAGTAAATTCGCCGATGCGAGGTGCGGTTTTAGATTCCAAGATGCTACTCCAAGCATGGCCTTACTACTCTTACAAAGCGGGAAAATTTCGGTTACTGAGGTATTAGATATGCGACTTGAGGCTCGAAAACGTGATGGTAAGAATCCATTTCCAAGACAGTATGATGACGGGTTAGTACACCATAGCAAGCAGCAAGCAGAGGTCGAAGGAGAACTTGAAATCGCCAATGGAAGAACCGATCTAAGACATTTACCATTCGTCACCATTGACCCCCATGATGCTAAGGATTTTGATGATGCAGTCTGTCTAGTTCAGCAAGATGGTAAGACTACTCTTTGGGTTGCTATTGCAGATGTTGCACATTATGTTAGGCTTGGCACTAGGCTAGACGCAGCAGCAAGAGCAAGAGCAACATCGGTGTATTTACCACACACAGTATTGCCTATGCTGCCACCTAGGCTGGCTGATGATTTGTGTTCTCTTAGAGCAGAAGTAGACAGACTTGCCATGGTCGTTGCTATGGAATTAGATAGTGAATCTAAGGTCACTAAATCAACGGCCTATGAAGCAGTAATCAAGGTAAAACAAAATCTGTCATATGAGGATTCTATCGGCGATGAACGCTTTGATTCGATGTTTGAGCTAGCTAAAATATGGCAAGCAAGAGAAGTGAAACTTAACATTGCTAATGCTGAAATGCGGCCGCGTATATTAGCTAATGAACAGATTAAAGTCATGATTAAATGGCCTACTGATGCAACAAGAATGATTGAATCGTTTATGGTTGCTACCAATGCTGCTGTTGGCCATATGCTTGGTAAATTAGCTGCTCCACTGCCTTGGCGTTGTCACGCACCACCCGATTCTAGTGAGGTTCAGGAATTGAATGCTAAATTATCTGCCCTTGGGGTTAACATCGAATTACCAATGCCGTCATTCAAGACTCACGGCCAAAGTGATAGTGATGAATTGTCTAACTTACTGGGCGCTTGGGCAAATACCACCGTTGAGCCAATAGCGCCCCCACAAACTACTCAGCCAGACTCCAAAGATGTGCAACCATACCTCAGTGAAGTACTGGACCCTGAAGCCCGACAGGATATTTTAGATTCGCTTGCTGATGCCCAAAAGGCTGCTTCGAAATTGGACAAAAAAACCCGGCGAGTTGTTGATCAAGGGTTATTTCAACTAATGCAAAGAGCCAATTATTCTGCAGATAATTTAGGTCATTTTGGTTTAAACCTCGACGCCTATGTTCATTTTACTAGCCCGATTAGAAGATATCCAGACCTAATGGTACACCGCCAATTAAAGAGCCATCTTAACGGAGGAGAGTGGGCTCATGACTTAGCAGATACCGCTGATATTGCCGAGCATTGTAGTAACCAATCTGTGATTGCCAAGTACATTGAGTGGGAGTTGGTGGCCAATGCTTACCATATTCATTTGCTGCGCGGTGGGGAAATTGATTCCATTTCAGAAAATAATTTTCCCGAACTAATAGAAAAATCATGGCCGGCAAGAATTGTTGGGCTGAGAACTCCTTGGGTATTTCTAGATCTCAATGATGATGGGGCAATTCAAGGCAGAATGCACCTAAGACAAATGGGCAGTAAACAGCGATTGAATATCGATGAAAACGGTTTAGAGGTTAGTACTGCAGAACCAGGTAGAGATGGTGAATTTAGAGTAATTGCCAAACTCGGCGAACATTACCCTTGCCGACTGCGCGGCATCGATATTTGGAGTGGTTCGCTTGACTTGGCGCCAAAGTAGTTTTTTGTGGATAAGATAGTTTATATTGACTAGAATAATCCAAAACCCATAGCGAATAGAATTGGATTAAATGCGATAAATGCTACTGATGTGAAATAATGAGTCAAGATTTGATGCGCCTAGAGATTCAAGGGATGACGTGTGCAGCGTGTGTCTCATCTGTTGAAATGATAGTCAATAAACATGAATCTGTCAAAGCGGTAAATGTCAATCTGCCACTAAATAGTGCAGCAATTCAATTACACGAGAATGCGCCCATATCAGTCACTGAAGAAATAATTCAAAAAATTAAGCAAGGTGGTTTTGGTGCATCACGACCCAAACAATCGAAGGATCGAAGAACGATTCTTGAACAACACGTCTCGTTAGAAGGACGTAAAGCCGCATTAGCGTTGATTCTAGCATTACCAACAATATATCTCACCATGTTTGCCGATGATTTAGGTGATTTCTCGGGATTCGATTTACGCTTATTACTCGCCGCAATCATGACGATTCCGGTTTATTTTTGGTCTGGTTTTAGTTTTATTACCAGCGCTTGGAAATCAATTCGCCGGGGCGGCGCTAACATGGATGTTTTGATTCACCTTGGCACCAGTGTCGCTTTTATTTGGTCGTGCGGAGTTGTCTTAGCGGGCAAATATGATAGTTTACCAGGCGTTTTAGTTAACGCTGAACACGTGTTTTTCGATGGCATAGTATTCATTATCGGATTTGTCTTACTAGGTAATTATCTTGAGTCTGCTGCCAAACTAAAAGCCACTGATGCCATTCATTCCCTTATGCAACTACAACCTAATCAGGCAAGAGTTGTTGCTGATGATGATTTTACTGAAATGATTGATGTGGCTTTGGTAAAGGTTGGTACACTAGTGAAAATAAAGACTGGTGAAACCATCCCAATCGATGGCATACTCGAAGATTGTAAAGCAAGTATTGACCAGTCCACTATGACTGGTGAGTCTTATCCAGTGCGCAAGAGTTCTGGCGATGAAGTCTACGGCGGAACTATTGTACTGGATGGAACTGTATTGTTGAGAACCAATAAAGTCGCTGAAGAGACCTTGCTAGCTAACATCATTTCTATGGTTGAAGATGCACAATCTGGCAAAGCCCCAATCCAAAGATTGGTTGACAAAATCTCCGCAATCTTTGTCCCGGTAGTTATTATCCTAGCCTTAGTATCTGGATTATTTTGGGCAACAATTGGCCATGATATGATTGATAATCCAATGAACTCAGGCTATGAATTAGCTTTGATGGTAATAATTTCCACCCTAGTAATCGCTTGCCCTTGTGCACTTGGTTTAGCCACCCCAATTGCTCTAGTCATCGGTACCAGCGTGGGGGCGCAAAATGGATTACTGATCAAAGGCATCGATGCATTAGAATCAGTCAATCGATGTAAGTTAATGGTTGTCGACAAGACTGGTACTGTAACAATTGGCAGGCCAAGAGTGAATCATATCGAAATTATTGATTGTGAAGTCAAAGAAATACTTTCCATTGCTGCAGCGTTAGAGCAAGAATCTGTTCACCCGCTAGCATCAGCCATCATTACCTCATGGTCTAATGTCACCACTGATAGACCAGAAATTAACGACATTCGAGTCATGCCTGGAATGGGTATGGTTGGCGAATATTCGGGTCAGGTTGTCGCTGCTGGCAACCTAGAATTGATGCTCGAAGTCGGAGTTGAACTTGATTCTGAGATGAAGCAGCGAATTACCAAGTCAACTAAGAAAGGCATTTCAATCGTATTTGTCTGTCAAGGTGCTAAACTGTTAGGCTGGATGGAGTTATCCGACCGAATCAGAGATAGTTCCAAGATTGCCGTTAAGCGGGCACAGCAACTAGGCCTTGAGGTGGTTATGTTAACCGGCGATAATCAACAATCCGCTGAGTCAATTGCTACCCAAGTAGGAATTGAGAGAGTGATTTCTGGTGTTAAGCCTGATGAAAAGGCTGAACAAATACAATCATTACAATCTGGCGGACATAAAGTCATCATGATTGGCGATGGCATCAATGATGCAGCAGCCTTGAGTATTGCTGATGTTGGAATTGCGATGGGAGCTGGATCAGATATTGCTCTTGATGCGGCAGATTTCGTATTAATCCGTAACGATTTAATCGATGCGGTCTCTTCAATTGAATTGGGCAATGCTACTATGCGTAGAATACGCAGTAACCTTGGCTGGGCGTTTTCTTACAATGTGATTGGCATACCGCTAGCAATGGGATTATTACTCCCGTTCACTGGATTTTTACTGCCGCCCGCCTATGCTGCAGCGGCAATGTCACTATCATCGGTAAGCGTAGTTGGCAACTCACTAATTCTACGCTGGTGGCGACCTATTGCTGAGTAGTGATAAGCAAAGCCTTGTTAATCACCACACCTTGGAATATACATGGGCGAGATAGTTCACAACCTAGCAATTTACGGAATGACTTGTGGCTGCTGTACTGGCAGAGTCATGCGAGTTTTACAATCAAATCCAGAAGTTTTAGACGCTAAATTGTCGTTTGAAAAAGATTCAGGAATTATCAAGACTACTGAAAAATTGAGCACTGATAAGGTGATTATAATGGTCAATGAGGCTGGATTCATAGCTTCTGCATAAGCGCTTAATTGAAATGTTAGAGATGACGCCCAAAGTTTGCGCGGGGGTCGCCCAGCTTGGTCAACGGCGGTGGGTTTAGGTCCCATTCCTTATCGGTTCGCAGGTTCGAATCCTGCCCCCCGCACCACGATTTATCATAAAATAAACGTCAGTATCTAAATACACTGCAGATCATCAATCAAATTGATTGGGCGCTGCCTGTTTATTTACGAAAACATGAGCCTATGTACTACGATGTTGGCGTATAGTTCATGATTACCGCCAACCTTACGGCGCTGAGAGCGTCAGTCAGGACATTGCTCTTGATTGGAGGGTTGGCCACAGTAGGAGCGGGCGTTATGACTCTAGGATTAGGTATGGATACGCCTTGGGCACCTTGGGAAAGGCAATCTAATACCAGGTTTCCTCCCCTACTATTCACGCTGGCAAGTTTCGTGGCTACCGTTGCCTTTTGTGCAACTACGGTTGTCTTTCACACCTTGCTGAAGATGGTGACAAACAACACTGACGTGTGGTGGAGGGGCAGCGGCGTCCTGTTTTTGCTCACCTATGGGACATTCTCCTTTAGTTCACAGACCTTTGAAGCGGCCATTATGCTCAACATTCTGCACTTAATCGTGGGCCTTCCAGCCCTAACCCTTCTGCCAAGTGCTTGTCGTAACTAGCGATTTTTTTCCCAATCAAAAGAAGTCGTAAGACACTATGATTTTTTAGTTAATCGAGGGAAAAGAGCTGGAGTTTTATCTCTATATTTTTGATATTCTACATCATCTGACCACTTTTCTAACGCGCGTTTATCGAGTATGGGAATTCCGCTGAGTTTGGTCAACAGAAGATAGATGAATACGGGTGATATCCAGGCAAATCTTTCTAGACCGGAAAAACAAGGTATTCCAAAGCAGGCTATTCCAGTCCATAGAAGAATTTCCCCTAGGTAGTTAGGATGTCTAGAGTAAGACCACAAACCACTGTCGATCCATTTTCCCTGATTGTTAGGTTCTTTATTGAATGCCGTTTTTTGATTATCTGCTATAACTTCAATACTAAATCCTAGTAGCCATATTGACAATCCTAAAGCATCCCATATTCCCAATGCAGGTGCTGAATCTGCTTGACTATTGATTACAATAACTACTATCATGGTTAAGAATACCCAAAGTCCTTGAATAGTCCATGGTACAAGAAATCGGATTGGCGATGTTTTAAGCCTGTCAAAGCGTCCATCTTTTCCAGTTCGATGAATCCGAAAATAAAGGAAACTGGACAGACGCAAAGACCAAATGACAACCAGTAAACTGATGATTAATTCTCTCAAACTTGGCGCCTCGGACTGTGCTCCTGCCCAAAGGCTGAACCCTACTACTGCGAGAAATGTTAAGCCGCCAGTTATGTCATAGAAACGTTCAGTTTTTGCCAAAGATGCCGGTATCCATGCTACCCATTGCATACCGATGCAAATCAATGCACAGTATAGTACAGCTGAGTAACCGCTGAAACTGACTGAATTATTTCCTACAGCACTAACTATCAAAAAGACGATAACAAACACGGATAATACAACAATGGTCGTTAATCGCAAATCTTGACGAGTAGAATCCATTGCTATCGCTTAATCTAGTAGAGTCATCTTGTTAATAATTATGTTTAACTATCCATACAATAAGTATCCTTGCAGCATATACTCTATGCGCTAGCAAACGATGTATTAATTCAAGTTCTCATTGCGCTTGATTAATGATTTAATCACTGCTTTAGATATTACCACTATAGCAAACATACAAGCAGTAACCAGAGCAATCATTGAGCCTCCACCGGTATCAAGTTCCGCTGATAGATAGATTCCCAATAAGACTGAAGATAAGCCAAATAATTGTGTATAAAGTATGCATTCACGGAAACTACGCCCTACTAATTGTCCAGTGGCTGCGGGTGTGACCAGTAATGCTGTGACCAGTAATGCTCCAATTATTTTTACCATGCTAACAACTACTGCTGCAGTAAGAATGCTAAATACCAGCCCGATTACTCTAACTGGGACGCCCTGAATCTTGGCCGCTAGAGGGTCTATGGTGGTCGCTAATAATCCGTGTCTTAAAATGAATAATATTGCAAAAGAAATTACACTAATAAAGACGATTAAATCTAAATCATCGGGGTTAAGCAAGTATAAGTTACCATATAGATAGCCTTCAACTGTATTAGTAATTCCAACCGGTGACAACTCAATAAGACCTATCAGTGGTAATTCAAAGGAAACTTCTAATCTCAGCACCACTAAACCTAACGCTAACATACCAGTAGAAAATATGGCAATTGAAGCGTCCCCAGTAAGTATCTCCCTAGATTGTAGTTCATGGATAAATACAGCCGCAATTACGCTAAAAATTAATGCATACCACAGAGGGCCCATCCCTCCGAGTACTATTCCAACAGCAATCCCACCAAAAGATACGTGAGCTAAACCATCGCCAATCAGTGCAAGGTTTCTAGTCAACAAGAAACAGCCCAAAAATCCTGCCACCATAGTAACTAAAATTGCTGCAATCAACGCCCGCTGTAAGAGTGTCAAGGTGAAAAAGTAAGGAAAGATGTCACCAGGCATATATGGAGCAACACTCTCTAGAAATGGTGCAACCACTTCAAGAATATAATCACCAAATGGTGGTAAAGCCATCATTCTTCCTCCGCACAAACTTGACAATCACTAGAAACTGTAGTGTGTATATCTTCATGTACTGGTTGAATACCTCTTAACTCAGCAATTATATCTAAATCAGGGAACTTCTCAGTATTGCCATCAAATTGTATTGTTTCATCCAAATAGATCATTCGATGAGTTGAACGACGTACTGCAGTAATATCGTGAGATACCATTAGAATGGTCGTACCAGTTTGATGGGTAAGTTCATCTAAAAATTTCAATAGTGCGTTTCTCGACTTTCTATCAATTCCAACTAGCGGTTCATCAAGTACAATAAATTCTGCCTTAGAGGCTAGTGCTCTAGCAATAACCGCCCTTTGGCGCTGACCGCCTGATAGTTTGCTTATTCCAGTATCAGCATATTCTTGTAAGCCCACCATATTTATTGCTTCATTTACTTGTTCAGCATTTTTTGAGTTTCGTAATGCTAAATTAAAACCTTTCATAGTACCAAGTCTTACTAATTCTCTTACAGTAATACGAATGTTGTTTGGTAAATTTGCTGCTGCTTGAGAAACCCAAGCAATACGACCGTGCAAATTTTTTGAGCCCGGTCCTTGATCGTATATTTTGACATCACCAGTGAACGGCTTTAAAATTCCAAGTATTGTCAGAATTAGGGTTGTTTTACCACTACCATTCGGCCCAACTATCCCAACGAACTCGCCTTGAGTAATTGACAAATTTATGTCCTTTATTATGAGGTCTCCTGACCTCTTTACACTCAAATTACTGACTATCAATGGACATTGGCATTTCGATAAATCAGCATCCTTGGTTACGCTTTGCAATATATTCCCACCAAGTAAGCCTACTACACTTATGTTTAATTCACTTTTTCAAGTCTAGCATCAAGCAGTGCATTGCAAGCCATCTTTTAGATTTTCGAAGTTCTTTTCCATCAATGAGGCGTAGTTATCAGTTGAGTCCTTAGGAGCCATTTCCATTGTGTAAAGGTACTTCACGGTCACACCTGTAGGCATTGTATCAGAGATTGTTTGTTGAACAATACTGTCAACAGCAGAAGTAGAAGTGTATTCTTCAACAAAGAACACAGTAATGCCATTTTCATTGATTTGGTCTACTACCTTGATTATATCTGCAGCTGTTGGTTCTCCTTCAGGATCTAGTCCGTGAACTGTTACAAACTCTAGGCCGTATCTTTGCGCCATGTATGAGTAAGCATTGTGATTTGCCGCAACTTTGTTGTTTGGGCAACTCGTACCGGTTACGAAAGTTGATTCAAACTTCTCATCCAAGCTGTCTAGAGTTACCATGAATTCCTCCGCATTGTCGGTAAATTTACTGTCCATAGATGGGTACTCTGCAACTAGTGTAGCAAGAACTAGTTTGACTTGTTCCTTGAATGCTACAGGGTCTAACCAGCTGTGTGGGTCAAAAGATAGGGCATCACCTTCTTCTTCGTCGCTGTGCTCGCCTTCATCGCCGTGGTCGTCCCCTTCTTCATCACCGTGGTCATCATGTCCAGAATGGTCGTCGTGGTCGTCATGACCGCCTTCAGCCATTACGATGTAGAATTCTACGTCTGCCGGCATTGCAAAGCCATATTCGCCCTCTGCAAGTACTTCAAGCACTGCATGGCCGACTAGTTTGTCACCGTGATCGTCATGGTCATCATGTCCGTCATGATCATCGTGTCCGTCATGATCATCGTCGCCCATGCCCATCGATTCTTCGAGTTCACTGGCATTAATCATACCGTCACTGTTTGTATCAAACATGTTAAACATTAATTCCATCATTTCTGTTTCATTCATTCCGCCATTATCGTCATGGTCATCGTCACCGTGGTCGTCATGGTCGTCTTCTTCCATTCCTTCCATCATTTCCATGAATTCACTTAGGGATAGTCCACCGTCTTCATCGGCATCAAATACTGAGAGGAGTATATCTGTTGGGAAAGCGTCTAGTGTATCCTCCATGTCGTCGATAGATGGTATGAAAGTAGTAAGTTCTTCTAGATTCAAGAAGGTATCATTGTTCGCATCAGAATCATTGAAGGCAGTCATCAACATGCCCATCATGTAATCATCCATTGCTTCTTCAAGAGCACTGTGTTCTCCGTGGTCATCGTCGCCATGATCATCATGGTCCTCTTCAGTATTCCAAGTTGCCCAGAACTCGTCCCAGGAAAGTTGGCTGTCGTTATTTGCGTCAGCCATTGAAAGTGCTTCTTCTGGAGTGGGAGAATCATCATGATCGTCTTCCATCCACATGTGGCCTGCTGCTTCGCAAGCTTCCTCAGTTTCGTACTCTTCGTGGTTTTCGTGAGTGGTTGCGTCATGACAGTAATCTCCGTGGTTATCACCGTGGCCGTCTTCTTCGACCCACATGTGACCTGCTGCCTCGCAAGTTTCCTCAGTTTCGTATTCAGCGTGGTTTTCGTGGGTGGTTGCGTCATGACAGTAATCCCCATCATGCTCGCTGTGATTATCTTGCATCCAAACGAAACCACCATCTTCACAATCATCTTTGTTGTCAATTGTGTTGTTGGTGTGGTCAGTCATGTCGTGACAAACTCCGTGCTCGTCACCGTGCTCGTCACCGTGTTCGTCACCGTGTCCAGCGTGGTCATGATGTGCATGTCCGCCGTTCATCTTCATGGTAACCATGTTGAATTGAGTTACGTTTTCTGACATGAATTCAACGTGGTGAACTCCTTCTTCAAGGTGGAATATTGCTATTACAGTATCAGAGGAGGTACAGCCTTCTGGGTTTTGAATGACCTTTTCTGGTTCATTGTGAGCATGTTCGTCATGTCCATCTTC
>ERZ891134.2382-NODE-2382-length-11004-cov-5.665266_pt1 | contig 11004 bp, 15 predicted proteins | sample MGYA00520888_ERZ891134 | MGnify/ENA primary metagenome ERZ891134 (study PRJEB32303, sample SAMEA104408692) | aquatic metagenome | biome: Brackish water; feature: Coastal; material: water | place: Baltic Sea | collected 2014-10-23 | depth 10 m ... | reverse complement strand
GTCCTGCCCTAGTGGCGAGCGCAGGTTTGGTTGTGATTGGGGTTTGTTATATCGGTGTGAATCTTCTTGGTATTGGTCTCCATAGCTATGGATGGTTTTTTGGGACACTAGTGTTTTAGGGGTTTCATTGTTGTAAAGGCGTTGTAAAGGGCTTGGCAACAGGCCCGAACCGCCTTAGGGTGGGGTTTGAGGTCCCTGGTGGAGTGATGGCAAAGGGTTATGTGTCATTTGGAACAGTTGTTCCTGGCATCACCCTGTGTAAGTACTCCCACTCCAGCTCCTTCTATTGCCGCATATATGACTCAGTAACTCGTACATACACAGCACGAAGTACTGGACAGAAGACCGAGGATGAAGCGAGATCCTGGGTTATGAACAACCTCGGTACTCTCTTTCATGTCAAGAAGGAGGAGAGGGGAGGAGGTGCCAACAGCACCACAAGACTTCTTTCTAAACACATTGAGTACTTACGAGAACGGTTAAAGGCAGGGGAGATATCAGAAGGGACATTTATTTTTTATGAGAAGCAAGCTCGTCACTGGGTTAAATGGTTCACCCTTATGGGTATGAAGAAACTGAATGATGTAAAGAGAACATCATTAATGCACTATGGATTAAACAGAGTAAATGAAGATGGAATGTCTCCTAATACAGTCAATGGAGAGATTATCTATATTCGAATGTGGTGGACTTATCTACAGGATGAGGAGATTATAGATCGTCCTCTGAAAGTAAATTCAGTACAAACAGCTATAGAGAACAGGACATCCAATGAGCCATTCAGGGATGGTGATCTTAAGACTATTCATCAAACTATCAAACAATGGGCTGAGTCTGATTCAGATGAGAACTTTGGTGGGATATCCATAAGCAAATATAATAAACAACTCTTCAAGTTATTCATTCAGTTGCTTGATGAAAGTGGTTGTCGTCAGCATGAAGTGTGGAATCGAACCTGGAGTGAGATAAGGATTGGTGAAACTTTAACTAACAGAAAGAGAATCATTAACACCATCTCTATTCCCCAGAAGGCAAAGAGAGGAGCTCGTCAATGTGTCTTTCGTGGTGATGCTCTGTTTGAAATCTATCAGTTGCAAAGAAAATTATGTCCTAACTTTAGTACAAGTGATTTTGTGTTTCGACAACATCAAACTAATACCCAATCAGTTCTGAATACATTTACTGGTTATTGGAATAAGGTCAGAACTATGTGTGAGATGGATTATAAACTTCATACCTTTAGGTCTCACAGAATCACTGAACTGATTATGTCTGGGATTGAGCCTCAGTTAGTGGGGAGAAATTTGGGGTTAAGTCTAAAACAAATTGAGTCATCCTATCTGAGATTTGCACCTTCAGGTCACTTCGATAAGTTAGTCCAACGAGAACTTCCTGTTGATTCTGAATTAAAGCGTCTTATGTGAGCAATCTCTCATCCACAGGGGTAGGGGTGTGACTTTTTATTTGCTAATAGTTGCTAAAAAATCTGTATTTTTATGAGAACCCTTGACACTTTATGATATACATGCCAAGCATGGAACAAGGGTACACATTATGGGATAATAGGTAAGACAATAGAACACACACCCCCATTTAATTCACCATTTATCCTATTAGTAACCACTTATTAACCTTGTATTGCACCTGTAACTCTAAATAACAGCAATAAGAGATAAAAGGAAAACACTATGGGTTACAGATCCCTTGGTAAGGATGCTCCAGGAAGGGGAAGGAACACAGCAGTGCAGTTTGAACCCAGACCACCTGATGATTGTCTAGTTACTTGTCGTTTGCAACCTGACTTCCATGAGAAGTTGAAGACCTATTGCTCTGAGAACCACATCAAGATGAGTCAGTTGGTTCGTTACCTGTTGGCAAAGGAAGTGAATCAGGGAACCTGAGAGGTGTCTCCACTGCTCTCACAGAGAGGGTGAGAGGTTATGGAAACCCTTCTCTTTTATCTGTCTTACTTCCTTATTGTTATTACTCTCTCTTATCGTTATAAGATTAAAAAGAAATAACCTTATTACTCTCTCTACACTTACTCTTATAACTCTACTGATAGTTGTAGTCTTTATGGGGAACCTTTAGAAGTTGGGTTATTAGGGGAATACCAGTGGGGGAATAAATAATCATAGGTCACACCAAATTGGTTTTTGAGGTGTGCCTGAGGGAGATGAGAGCTTGTTTGTACAGTCTTCAAGCTCTTATTTTTTATGCTTACGCAACCAATGGTGAGAAGACCCTGTTGTCCTCACTGACAAACAATCCACGAGAACGATTGGGCGGGACCTCGTAGCGAACACAGAATGGTTCCCCTTCCATTTCAGTAACCCCTTCCTCAGTCCATTTGACATAAGGAGTTGCCATTACTTCATCAGTAGAACGATCCAGCAGAAAGATGTTTGCTGAATGAGTTTCGTCTTCGTGTTCTACCACCTCAGCAATAACACCCTTCAGAATGCCATCTAGTTTGTCACTTATCCCTTGTGATACACTTTTAAGAATGAAACCCTTGAGAATAAAGTCAGAGGGAATTGAATAAGTTGTAGCCATTTGAATTACCTTATGGATTATGCCGTCTGTGTGACAGCGTGTGTGTTTCTATTATAACGCTAGTTGTCTCCTGTGTTCACTCAGAAGGGAAGCGGTGACAGGTTCCACAGCCTTCTTTTGCTCATCATCATCACTTCCACAATAGAAGGACGAAACTCAGGTTCGATGGTTTCAATCAATTGACGAATCATTGGTTCGCATTCCACTTCAGTCACATTGTGCTTTTCACAATGAGAGATGACTTGATCTGAAAGAACGGATGCCCAAGTCATAGTACTCATATTTTCAGTCCATCTACGACATAGGTTATTTAGTGGGTATTTATGACTCCAAATAAATAACTAAAAGCTCATCTTAGAAGCCATGACTAAAAGACAATATGAGACTGAACTTAGAAATATTATGAATGTGATGGGTAAGTCCATCAGGAAACAACTCGGTGAGGAGTGTGTGCGGACTAGGCAGGACATTTCAAAGCATGAGTTCCTCAGAAGGTATGAGATGAAGGTTTTGTCGTTCTTCAGAGAGCAGAGGAGTCTCTGTTATAAGCAGATTGCTCTTTGTCAGTCTGGATCAATAATGAAAGAAACTCCTGATTTGCCTCAGTCCTTACACACAGGGGTGATTGCAGTTAATAAGGGAAAACTTGCTGTTATCACCAAGTTGCGTAGAGAAATCCAAGAAGTCACCAGAAAGTCCCTCAGACAGCCAGATAAGCTCGTTTACCCAGTTCAAAAGGTTGTGAGGAGTGAGTCCTATTCAACCAGGGAGTGTCTCTCAGACCTTATTGAAGTTGCTCAAGATTTTGTGAATATGTGATTTATTGGTTTCCCTCAGTTGTTGGAGGTTACTGACTAAATACTGATAGATGAAATCTGCAATGTGATACAACCGAAAACTTGGGTCATTTATGGTTGGTTCAATGATGAGGGCATCTGTTATTGGATTAGCAAGTGTAGGAGTTCTTCACGAGTTCCATACAAGAAGAGACCCTCGGCGAGGATCCAACCACCTGAAGACAGAAATCTCATCAAGATCCTGTTTAGGAGCAATGATGAGGAGGAAGTGATTCAGAAACTGGATGAACTCCAGTACTCACTTGGATTAGTTGATGCGGGTTCTGGTGGAAATCTCCGCAACAGCATCAAACACAACCCAAAGGCCTTACGGGAAACTAAAAATGGCAGAGCAATTCCCGTAGATGTTTATGACACTGATGGAAAGAAGGTTGGGTCCTTTGTTTCCGTTGGTGATGCCATTGAGATGCTTGAGATCAATCCTGGAAACGCATATAGATGCCTTTATGGAGAGCTTTGGCAAACCAGAGGGTTTGTTATTACCTATAAGAATGAGGGATTCAGGCCAAAAAAGTTTGATAGGGAGTTATGGGGAACCAAGGAACTCTGGGCATACGCTCCTGATGGTTGTTTTCACCACTTCAAAAATATGGGAGAGGCTGCTCAGAAGATTCTTGGAAACAGGAGTGATAGGGCAAGTCTCTACAAGTCCATTCGCTCCCCCATCACCAATAAACAGAAGTCAAAAGGTTGGTTTGTCTTCGATGATGCCGATCAAATTCCTGATTTGACGCAAATAACTGCTGCCAAAAGAGGTAGGAGGAAGGTGATTACATCTACCACTGACTAAACATTTGCGCTCAAAGTCTGTATAAACAAATATGGTTCAAATAATATTATGAATACAACTACAATTAGTCACCTTAGAGACGAATTTGTTGAGATCTACGAACAAACAGGTAGTTATAGGAAGACAGCAAAAATTCTTTGTGCTCGTCATCCAGAGATTCCTAACCACAACCACACCAGGGGGCTCATCAGGGCTGAGTTATTAACTGACTCCCAGACTGATGACAGACGAGAACATCAAAAGGAACAGGACCTAAAACGCGTCAAACGAAAGGATGAGCGTGAGAGAGACAGGAAGTTCAATGCCTGTGAGGTCCTGTTGAAGGAAATCAAGGAGGGGTTCAACCAACTGGGAACTGAACTGACCTGCCCACAGAAATACAGCGGCAGATACAAGTCAGAGAACCCAGTGATGGTCCTTCATCTATCAGACCTCCACCTTCAGGAACTGATTGACATAAGTGGAAACCGATTCGACTTCGAGGTGGCAGCACAACGGCTCCAACTCCTGTCTGAGAAAACCAAGTTGATGGGTGAAGCCTATGGGGCACAGAAGGTTGTGGTTGCCATCACAGGGGACCTCATCAATTCCGACAGGAGACATGACGAGGTGCTGAATAACGCCACCAACAGGTCGAGAGCAGTCATCCTTGCTGTCCATCTGCTTCGACAACTCCTGGTGGATCTCAGAAAGTCGTTCTATCTGGATGTCATTGGCGTGTGTGGGAACGAAGGAAGGGCCAAACAGGAACTGGCGTGGTCTGATCTTGGTGCCACTGACTCCTATGACTCCCTTGTCTATTGGTGCCTACAGGAGACCCTCAAAGGGGTGAAGGGAATCAGGTTCAACGAACTCCAATCGAATGAATGCCTCTTCACCATTCACGATCAGACCTTCCTTGCCATTCACGGACACCAGATTCGGATGACTGACCAGAAGGCAGTCCAGTCACTGATCGCTAAACACACCCATAAGGGGGTGACCGTGACTCATGTCATCGCAGGTCATATCCACTCCACCTCCATTTCAGACTTTGCTTCTCGCAATAGCTCCCTGTGTGGGGGGAACTCATACAGCGACTCTGGACTGAACTACATCTCTAAGGCAGCCCAGAACCTTCATATCGTTAGTCAAGGTTCAATGGACTCCATCAAGGTTGATCTTCAGAACACAGAGGGAGTAACTGGATACGATGTGATGTCTGAATTGGTCAGGATGTCTGCCCGGACAACCACTGCCCAATACAACCAAGAACGCCAGATAGAACCAATTCTGATCAAATAAATATTCACACGGGGTTACCGAATACGAGATTGAAGGAGGTGGGGCGGTGCTCACCTCCTTTTTTCGTGCTCTTCCTCGCTAAATAACTTTATAAGGGTTAAGTGAAAACAAACCTTTACTCTCAATTTGAAGAGGCAATTATGGAAAACGATCTATTACATGATCTCCTTTATGACGAGGCATCTAAGTATCTCGTTAATTTGGAGAATCAGACAAGCAAACAAGAAGCATTAATTGAATTGACCTGGGCACATCGGGCAATGAATGCAATGGAACTCACTCAAGAATTAGGGGGTGAGTCAGATGAAAGATGATAATCACAACCCAATTACTCCTGACCTGATTAAGAGACTAAGGGATACAGCGAGTGCCAATATCTCATCAAAGACTTCTAAGGATGAAACCCAAAAGGAGATGTCAGTCTTCAATGGTGATCCTGTAGTCAAGAAGGATGTCCAGTCAGACCTGGATAAAATGAAGACTGCTCCACGAGTCACAGCATTGACTTCTAATAGAAGAATTGAGTTGCTCAATCAACTTGAAACTTTAAAGGAACAAGGTGATCAGAAGGATGGACTTGCTTTATACAAAGAGCACCTTGAGATGATTAATCCTGACTTTGAGGATGATGATGATTATGAGGAAGCCCATTGGGTGAAGACTGATTACATTGAAAATCTCTATCGACAGCGTAAGGCATCAACTTATTGGGAAAATATATGATGATTAGTCAAAAAAAGGACCTTGTTGGAAACCTGGTTAATGGATGGGTTCTACTTGAAGAAGTTGATCGAGAGTTTCCTGATGATTGGTCTGCTCAAAGGAAACATAATGCTCGTCTCTTCAGAGCAAGGAATCAGAAAACTGATGCAGAGATCACAACTACCATCAGTTGTATCAGGAACAAGAGAGATGGTGTCAATAGACGAGTGTCAGCAAAAGAATATTCTGTTGGAGATATTCTTGGTCACTTCAAAGTCTTGAAGATTGTTGAATCAATGGCACTCTATGAGGTGGTTGACCAAAGAACTAATGAGATTTGTTTGAAAAAGCGCCAAAATCTCTTAAGCCATATGAGTTATCTCCGCCACCCTGGACGAAAGTTCCATTATGTAAGAGGTAGAGATTCAAAGTTTGAGGATCGCCAAATTTATAGTACATGGCAAAACACAAAGCAATCTTGTATGAATCCAAACCATAGACAATATCCTTCCTTTGGTGGAAGAGGATTGTCTATGTGTCCTGAATGGGCATCTAACTTTAAAAAGTTTAAAGAGGACATCGTCTCTGAAGTGGGATATAAAAAGAGTTCTAGATCAATGCTCTGGGTTATTGATGAACCAGTGTTTAAACCTGGCAATATCAGATGGATTGAACGATCAAGAATGAATCAAAAGATTACAGAACAACTTGAAGTAATGGAAACAAATGGTTAATTTAGATGACCTGCAACTAAGGGTTAAAAATAAGACTAAAGAGCTGGAGTTTTATAAGAAAGCGTATCGAGTGATGATTTCTTATTACTACATCCAAAACTTTGATGACATCAACTCTTTAGATCCTAAGGCTGACGGATTAGAGCAGGAGTTCTATGAAACTCTTGTTAAAGGTGAGATGCCAAGTGATGACATGTTTCTCAGAATTAGTGATGAGTTTTTGGATGTATTCCTACACTCAGCACTATTTGTGATTGGAACCATTCTTGGTGTTATTGATCTCACTAAAAGAATTGATGATGAGGAGGAGAAGTTTATTCAATTCCTGCTTCACAACACTGATCAGAAAACTTTTCTGACTCGCAATGCTTTTGCGGCATTGTCTTTATCACTGGAACAGGCACCCACTTCTCAGATGTTAATGACCATGTTCCCTAAGACAAAATCTGAGGAATTACAAGAGCGACAGATTGAAACTATGACTGCTCTGTATGGTGTTGCAGTTAGAAAAGCAATAGAGAAAACTTCTGAGGGAACCCTCTCAGAGAGTGAATAAATAGTAGTGCGATCGGAAATAACACGGTTTGTCAAAAAGGACTAGAAGGCAACTCTCCAGCGTTAAATCACAATTCAAGGAACATAGATCTCAAGATCGCAGAACCTTTCCAGACGCAATGCGAAAAGAGGGTGCCATCTATATCAATGGTGTTGTGGAGTTTGGAAGTCATGGGACTTTCCATGTGACACTTGAAAATGGTATGAAATGTATAGCAACAGCCAAGAAACTTGATTACCTAAAAGTTGGTGTCTTGCCTGGCGATCCTGTTGTGGTTGAGATTCCTGCAGTCTCTTTGAATCCTTCTGACAAATATGTTAGGGGCCGCATCGTTTGGCGTTTGACATGACTTCAACCAAACTCACTTCCTTGTTAAATCCGGTAACCCATAACACTACAAAGATCTCACTTAGCTTATGTCCACCTACAACGAAGATTGGGAACCTTGTAATCTCCCTGTTTCTCACTTTAAGGTTACAACATTAGAACGAGGTAATGAGAAAAGTCATCTAGACTTCTCTCCTAAAATCTCCCCATATCAAAAGAAGCAAGGCAGAGCCAAGCCTGTTACTGAGGAGCAACGAAAGCAGGAGGCAATTGATGCTCTCCAGAAAGCAGAACAGAAGGCAATGCTTGACAAACTATTTGTCGAGACAGTTGATCAAGAAATTATCTAACTAATTACCCAGCCACTCATAAGAGAAGAGCTATGAAATCATTCAAGGAACTTACAGGAACCGTTACTCGAAATAAACGAGTTCTTAACCCCAAGCTATTTGGAAGAGACAAGAAACTCCATCCTGAAATCAATAAGGCCATCTACCAAAGGGCTAAAGCATTTGTTAGCAAACTTGGATTAAGTCCAGATGCAATTAGTGATGTCAGGATCGTTGGTGGAAATGCCAGTTACAACTACAACGATAGTAGTGATATTGATGCCACCATTATGATTGACAGGTCTCTTGAACTCTCAAAAGATGAGATCAGGAGACTTGGAATCTCTGCCTCAAACCTGACTTACAGACTTAATCCATCTGTGGATGGTATTGATTTGAACTTCTATGTGAGTAGTCGCAATATTGGTTCCCTTCGTCCAACGAAGCAGAGCATTTATAGTCTGGGTAAGGATGATTTCTTGTTTGAACCCACAAGAGTTCCAGAGGTGGCTCCTAACTACCTGGCAGCAAAGGCATCATATTTCTGTCAGATGATTGAAGAGTGCATCAATGATGACTCTGAGGAGAGGAAGGATTGTGCCAAGAATCTCTACAACAGAATCAAGCGTTACAGGGTGAAGGGACTCAGTAGCAAGGAAGGTGAGTATTCAACAGAGAACCTTGTTTATCGTCTCCTCTCCAGAAGCAACTACATCAGGTTGTTGAAGGACAAGGTTGATCGATTGGAGCGTGATTATTTCCGACTCAAAAAATCTGAGTTAATGGAATCCAATGAACTCAAGATGCTTGCCCTTGGTGGTGACCCTCTTGATTTGGTTCCTTTGGCAATTCTCCATTGGAATAAAAAAATATTATTAGGGCACGATCCACGCGAAATGATTGAAAGGGTGAGACCTATTCTCGAACTCCTAAAAGAAGGCGTTGTTGATAGCCTCTAAATACTTCTGTCTGTTTACTGGAAACAGATATTCATTACCCAATCCGATGTGCGCGACGGGTTGGGTTTTGTTTTGCCCTAATTCAGAGGCAATCTAAATACTTACAGCAATACCACCAATTTGAGTGCGGCAATGAAGAACGGAATTCCTGGTTACGACGAGAACAAGAACAGCAAGCGTCTCGATACGGTGAAGGCAATTGTTAGAAACAGGGATCATCGAGTGTTGATGGACCCCAACAGTTCCCAAGACGAGAAGTTGGAGGCACTTGAAAACATTGATGCCAACCGTCGACTGAAGACTGCGAGAAGTCAGGCACTTAAGTATTCCCAGAATGGGTTCTACAACGAACTCCCTGGTCCTGATCAGCTTCCTTCCTTTGAGACGGACATGAGCACCAGAGTCTCCAACTACAACGGACACCAGGTTGCTTCGTCCTCCTATCAGAAGTTCACTGACGCCACCATCCAGACAGACCCAATGGTCTATGCCCGTACAGCGAATGTCTCCAACTTTGGGTACGCCTCTGAGTTGGGAGACAGAGCAAGGAAACTGGCCCATGTGACGAGTGTCACTCAGTACCTCCAACAACAGATGGATCCCGCTGGAAGAACCTTTGTTGCCAATGTCAGTCGTGCACTGAAGGATCAGGCAGGGAATGGACAGCAACTGGTCAAAGCCTTTGAGCGTTTTGAGCACAGCAACAACACCCACAAACAGGAACACCTGTATCTGATCGCTTCCAACCTGAACATCATCAAGGAGTCTTATGACGACACAGCAGGCAAGTGGGTTGTGGTGATGCCTTGGGCCTCTCCTCAGTCAGCTGACCAGATCCTTTACAACCAGAAGGGTCTTTCAAATGTCAATTACAAGGAGCTGGAACAACAGCAGATTGGTAACTACTGGGTGAACGCTGAACAGAACGCTCAACGCAGAGCCCAACAGCAACTCCCACCAGCACAGGAGAACGGAGCTGGCAGTGGAGTTCCTTACTCAGCAAAGAACCCCAAGAGTCAGCGTTCTCTCCAGAACCCCAGAAGGGGTGATGACTACATCAGGGCAGCAAGGCTCAAGACGGAGAGCATCGACAAACTGAGAGCCACTCAAAACTCACTGATGGAGGATCTGAAGGTTGCCCGTCAAAGCTGGATCATTGAGAAACTTCAGAAGCAAATCAAGGGTGTGAAGAACGCCATTGAGTCAGAGCGTGGTCAGTTGAAGATCATGAATGACAAACAGAACGAGAAGGAAAGATACGCTGCTTCTACTAAACAGTTGGCTGATGGTTTGAACGAACTGAATAGAAAGAAAACCTCCAAGGACGAAACCCGTGCTGAGGGTGTTGCTTATCAGAGACACTTAAGCCTTCTTTCCGAAGCCAAGAATCTGTTGAGTCAAGACACCACATTCTTGGGAATTCCTCGTTCTAACGGTTGATTCCCTTCCCAAATAAATACTCCTGTTGGGTTAGTGGTTGCGTATGGCAAGTCTTCAGCAGTTGAATTTGTATGTTGATGAGATGGTGAAGATGTTGAAGAGAAGCGAACAACTACAATCAACAGGTTTTCAAGAGGATTCACATTCCATTGATGCGGAGTGGATGGATTCGTCTGTGACTGATGCTGTCTTCCTCAGCAGAGATTCATTGGTAAGACTGAGATGATGAAGCTTGACGACCTCCTCAATGAATGGAAGGAAGACAGCATCATTGATGAGATTCTTTTAGATGAAAGTAGTCTCAAGATTGCATGTCTTCACCACAAATATGTTCAGTATCTTGCTGACTTCAAGAAACAACTGAGGTTTCTGAAGCAACGCAAGAAAGACTTCCCCATTCCAGACAGAAGGGGTTCATCTGAATATGCTGAGATTGAAGAACTCCTCGCTCAGACTGAGGATGCAATTGA
>ERZ891134.2380-NODE-2380-length-11011-cov-6.775374_pt1 | contig 11011 bp, 9 predicted proteins | sample MGYA00520888_ERZ891134 | MGnify/ENA primary metagenome ERZ891134 (study PRJEB32303, sample SAMEA104408692) | aquatic metagenome | biome: Brackish water; feature: Coastal; material: water | place: Baltic Sea | collected 2014-10-23 | depth 10 m ... | reverse complement strand
AAAATTCCTTTACGACCCTTTAGGTTCGCATCTGTTTACTGCCATAACCTTAATACCTGAGTATTACCCAACTAATACTGAGAAAGATATTTTCTCCCGTTTCCAACAGCAGATTACCGACGCGATGGGCGTCGGAGGTACTTTAATTGACTTGGGTGCTGGGAACTGCGAGAAAGCGGAATCTTTTTTCAACTCTCTTAAACCTAAAAACTATTTAGCTGTTGATTTTTCGATCGAGTATTTGGAAGATGCGACTGCGAAACTTGCAGGAAAATACCCACAAATAAACGTTCAATGCATGAGTATGGATTTCTCAAAGAAAATACAAATTCCGGAATCCATTCCAGAAACCGACCGGGTATTTTTTTATCCTGGCTCCAGTATCGGAAACTTCCTAACGTCGGAGGCGCTCCACCTGCTTTGTCAAATTAAGGATCAAGCTAAAGGCGGCGGATTATTATTTGGAGTTGATCTAATGAAAGAAGACTCCGTTTTGAAATTAGCATACGACGATCCTCTGAAAGTAACAGCTGCCTTTAATCTTAATATTTTGAACTCAGTTAATTCATTGATAGGGTCTGACTTCAAGATTGAACAATTCACCCACAAGGTAATGATTAATCACGCGGAAAGTAGAGTTGAGCTTTTCTTAGAAACTCTCGAGAAAGTCACTATTACCTGGCCCGGCCACTCTAGAGTCTTCAACAAAGGGGAACTTATACACACCGAGAACTCTCACAAATACACTGTTGAATCAATTGGTGAATTACTGAATAAAGCAGGCTTTAAAACTACTCAAATATGGACAGATCCAAAGAAATATTTCGCCGTAATATACGCCGAATAAAACGGAAACTGGGATGTTTGATTGAATGATTCGAGAGAATGGCTTCCACCTAACGAAGGCCTACTAATCAATCATCGTCATAAGAACGACTTCAAAAATCATCTTTATGACGAGCGAGAATCACGACGTGGTAAAAAATTAACATAATAAAACCGAGATTAAAACGAAAGCGAAAACGAACACAAGGCCCTTCGATCCAGACTGAGTGAGCGCAGTATATATGCATTTACAAACAGAAAAAGAATCACATGAATCAAATTTGAATGAAAGCCCCTCAAGAAAAGGTCATTAACAAGACATCTGATGTAACCGACATCAGCGCGGCGTGGGATAAAGATAACCAAGCTTGGTGGGACTGGTATGTCACCCTTGCGGAAAACAAGGCTAAAACGGATGCTCTACTCGTCACTGAACCTTTACCAAATATTGAAATTCCAACCGATGATGAGGTCATCTCTGAACTGACGGAGCCCTATCCATTACAGAATGATCAAATCGCGTTCTTTAGAAAAAATGGGTTCATCAAAATAAAAAATGTTTTCTCTCCAGGAGCTGTACTAAAGCTTAGGTCTGAATTGATTAGCATATTAAAACTCGAGTTTGACGTTGACCCAGATAAAGGAGCGCATGACCGATTTCTAAGTCTCGAGATGACCTGGCTCGATAACTCACTAATTCGAGCGTACGTATTATCACCACGTCTAGGGAAAATTTCCGCAGATCTGCTCGGAGTGCCTGCAGTAAGGCTTTATCATGATAATGTTCTTGCAAAACAACCCGGTTGCGGTCGAACACCGTGGCATTTCGATGACCATCATTTTCCGTTAGATACCAACGATGTAGTTACCGCTTGGGCGCCAGCACAAGCTATTCCAATTGAAATGGGCCCACTCTCTTTTGCGTACCCACTCGACGTCCACAAGGTAGTAAATGCTGTGGCATTTGAAAAGACAGGAACTGGCTATGACAGAGGGGTATCTAAAATTTTTTCAGAGAATGACGTAGCTATAGATGAAACCCCCTTTGAGTTGGGGGAAGTTAGCTTTCACCACAATTTGAGTTTTCACACTGCCGCGGGTAACTACACAAATCGAAGCCGCATCGCTTTAGCCAATACCTATTATAGAGACGGTACACGGGTAATAAACTCTCCCACCATGGTCTCTGGTGACTGGAAAAAATTCCTGCCAAATGTGAAACCAGGGGAAATTGCTGCGAGTCCGATGAACCCAGTTTGTTGGCCAGTTAAGTCCGCACCGTCAAAGGTCCCGTCCTGACGCTGATATACAAACAACTGATTGGATTGGCTTGCAACACTTTTTAAGTACTCAAAAAAGATAAAAAATATGGATAATCATGACGGACTGAATTCAGACTGGACAGACAGTCTTTCTCGCAATCAACATCCCGATGGCACAGCACTGCTCGCTCACTTAAGAACTGTGCATCAACATAACGCAGGCTTCACTGAGTTGTGCGCGAGCGCCTGCCGCGACAAAGCCAGACGTAATAGTTACGAATGGCTTGCTGAAGCGGTGCCTAATATCGACGGAACACGCGTGCTTGACTTAGCCTGTGGATCGGGACCGCTATTAGAAATCTTATACAAGCGTAATGCCAGTCTAATTTTGAAAGGAGTTGATATGTCTCCCGAAGAATTAGCACTTGCTAAGGTCCGTCTGCCAGATGGTGCGGTTAAACTATTTGAACTTAAAGCGCAAGATTTAAACACGATCAGTAACGGTTCTATAGATGTTGTACTTTGTCATTGGGCATTAACTTTGATGAATCCGATTGCTCCGGTGTTAGACGAAATCCGCCGCATACTGTCAGCAGGAGGACGCTTCGCAGCACTGGTCGATGGACCAATGCATTTGGCATCGGGGTATACCGAAGTCCACGACTTAATCTACAAGTATGTGCAAGCAGAGTTGCCCAGTTATGGCAAAGTTGATTTGGGCGACCCACGAATACGTGGCACAGATAGCTTAAGCCATCTGATCAGTGCGGCTTTTCCGAATGCAAAGGTAACAGTTGAAACTAATGTAGTGTCTTTGGAAGGACCCCCGACTGAATTGGCCGAAATGGCCGCAGGATTCTTTTATGCTGCATTCACCTTACCTACGGAGATCCGACGTGCAATGCTTTCAGAGCTATCCGATCTGCTCGCGTCATCGAAGCGAAGTGAGAATGCCGTAGAAAAGGCTAGATTTTCGATGCCAATCAATCGATTATTAGTTTTCCCATCAACAAAATAAAATCTAAAAACAAAAATAAACATATTCGCTTACTGGTCTATTTGAATTTGAGATTATTCGACGTACTCCAAGCCCATATTGCATCGTATAAAGAAAGAATCAGTTATTCCTTCAAAACTGATACTTGGATGTAAGTCTTTGGCATCATTATAAGCATCCCAACACATATCCTCTAAGCTGCCACCAATGTTATTTTGACGGAGCGTCAACCAGGCTTGTTTCAATGATTCAACAACAACAAATCGAGTGCTACAATCCACTTCGATACTTGTTTTTCCATCGCTAGCTTCTTGTCCGCTGCACACCAACTCAGTTGCTCCAAAACAACTAGCTGCAGACAGATATAGCAATACGCCTAGCAAATTTTTAAACATAACCCTCGCTTTACATTTAAAACCAACTTAATAACCTCTTCCTCGATACACTTCTATTTTCAAGTTAAAACACCACTAAATTAGCAATTCTCCCCTAAGATAAGTGACTGCTTTGCCGCCAATCGTTACTCGCTCCCCATGCTGTTCACAGTACAGCTCTCCTCCCCTTTTGGAAAGTTGTCTCGCAATCAAATTATTCTTGGCCAAACGATTTGACCAATACGGGATAAGCGAGCAATGCGCACCTCCCGTAACTGGGTCCTCCGTTATGCCTAATTTTGGACCAAAAAAACGTGAGACAAAGTCAACACTATTACCCGGTGCCGTCACGATTATGCCGTCATGTACAAGGCGCTTCATTGCAATGAAGTTTGGCTCAAGATTTAAGATTTCCTCCTCATTGTTGAAGACCGCGAGTCCGTAAATAGCAGCTTGGAACGAAATAGGTTGCGCTCCTAGCGCTTCCCCAATCTCATCAAGACGTTGTTCACTCTTTTTGGGGACATGACTCGGAAAGTCCATTGAAATAATGTCACTTTCACGCGTAATCTTCAAAAGATCCCCAAGTTTTGTGTGAAACTCAATATTATTTGCCTTTAATCCCAACTCAGAATACAGCACGTGAGCTGACGCCAAAGTTGCATGACCGCAAAGACCTATTTCTACTTTGGGTGTGAACCAACGAATGAAGAATTTACCTTGTTGATTTATAAAAAAAGCCGTCTCTGATAAGTTATTTTCGGATGCGATTGATTGCATGACATGGTCTGGTAACCACTCATTTAATGGACATACGGCAGCAGGATTTCCGGAGAATATTTCACTTGCAAATGCATCAACTTGGTATATCTTAATTTTTTTCATAAAAACTGTACTTGTACAAATTACTCACAAACAACGACTAGAAGCTTAATTAGATGACTACTTCAATATGATCTCGGCAGACACTCCATTCATTCTTCACTACGAAAGCGCAACATAAAATCCAGGTTTAATTGTTTTTTTGGACCAACTTGAACGCAAGCATTCCGGCAAGCATTGCAATTACGAACATTGCACCCTTAAGCGAACCCATACCCAGGGAGACCAGAGCTGGACCAGGACAAAATCCAGCTACCCCCCACCCCAACCCAAAAATAAGACTGCCAAAGATCAACCGCTTATTAATCGACTTTTCGTTGGACAGATGTAAGCTGCCGCCGAGCAACGTTTTCTCTCGTTTAACAATATATTTGAACGAGAAAACACCTACGAAAATAGCGCCTCCCAACACGAAAGCTAACGACGGATCCCATCGACCAAAAATATTGAGAAAACCGATGACTTTTTCTGGGTTAGCCATGCCAGACACAATTAAACCAAATCCAAATATCAAGCCTGCAAGCAATGCATATATATTTTTCATAAGACCTCTAAGAAAAAACGTGCTTCATGAAATAAACAATCACGAACCCGCCAACCATAAAGGTTATTGTCGCCACCAAAGAGCGAATAGATAGTCGCGATAAACCGACAACCCCGTGTCCACTCGTGCATCCACCTCCGATCCGCGTACCGATCCCAACAAGGAAGCCCGCGACAACAAGTCCAGCCATCGAAGATTCAATGACGGATTCGGGTAGCGCAAAGAATAAGCTGTAACTTACGGGCGCTACAAGAAGCCCAAGCAAAAATGCAAGGCGCCAACTCAAATCGGACGTTTTGACATTAAAAACACCCGCAACTATCCCACTGATACCCGCCGAGCGGCCATTAGTAAAAACCAATAAAGCTGAGGCTAAGCCAATCATGATACCCCCCAGCAGCGACGACCAAGGCGTAAAAACAGCCCAATTAATGTCCATGATACATACCCCCTCTCAGGTTACTTTTAAGCGAGATTACCATAAGGCCGGGCGATGAACGCCTCAATTTTTAATACCCAAGTCTATTTCTTAATAAAATTTCCTTGGCAATAATGGAAACTTTAGCTGACTCCGTCGATGTTAAGTTAGCGAGAGAAGGCTAGACCCCATCTTCTCTCACTCATGTGTTTTTTATTGGTTTCAAACGATAGGTCGCAAAAGTACAACCCCTGGCTCGTCTATCACTACTGACGTCAGCAGTAATGATTAACTTACCTAACCGTTCGGCTCTTATCTTCAAAGTACGCCATCAAACCCAAAAAGTCTGTATTCAGCGTCACATTCTTTATTGGCTTGTTCACGAATTGCTCTTGAGTACCGAAGCAACCACGAACCTCATCAATATTCTGAATGGTTACGGTCGTGTGTAAGTTAAGATTAGGAAACGCTTGTTTAGCCTTTTTTTCTCGTTTATTCATCATCACGCCATCAAACCGAGACTGATTCCCCTCCACATAAACCTTAAGTTCACCTGTTTTCAATATCGCATCGGCTAGAGACGGTGTAATCGGAGCATTCCACCGGTGTACTTTAGGAGTTCTATGCTCGATAAATGTTTGCTCGCCAGATTTAATAGCAACTGTGTTGTACCACTCCCATAACGTTACAGAATACTTATTTGATCGCTCTTGGTTTAAATCGAGCCACTTATGCCCATCGGTATAAAGTAGTAACTCATTATAGTTAGATCGCTTATTACAAACAGCGGTTACCTCAGAGAATTTCTTATCTGCCGGAAAAAAATGCAGTGATTTTGTGAAATTCTCAAAAGTAATATCGGCCCGATCAGGTTTGTGCCAATGTGTATGACGATTTAAATATCCCTCGTCAATATTGAGCCAACGATCCCACACCTCTTGGATGATCTCCTGAGATGAATTATCAAATGCAACCTTATCTACCGATAACGCTAAATGCTTTGGGCCGTTAGTGGAGTATTTGACCTCGATCATTGGAGCGCTTTTAGTCGATCCGACAACCTGCCCACCGATATTTTGATCAAGCATCGCCAACTGATTATGAAGTGGATCCACATAGTTTTGATCGACACCTACCTCATCTGCGCTAAGCTGCACCGAGGAATCAAATTTTTCAGTTGGTATCGACCTGATTTCTTTAGTACCGGTGCTGGCCATAACATAGACGGTCACAAACAATCCTAGCAAACCAACTGCAGTCACCCAGGGAATAATTCTACTCATTTCATTTTCTCCTAATTAATCATTGATATCGAGTTGCATCATTTCTGATAGCACTCAAAGATTAATCAGCAGAAGTGAAAATCTAATGGCCACTTTATGGCAATTATAAATTCATCAAAGACGAATAAAACGCCATAACATGGCCACTTTTTCGTCCCATTATTTTCATTTTCGATTACTAACCTGGACACTCCCCTTCCTAGAGGACCTCAGGCAGTCCCGTAGGCGCTTCGTAACCATCGACTGCGCCGCCAAAGGTACGGACTGTTCTGAGGTTCTCACCTTTTTTCTACACCGAAGAAACGGAAGCGACTTACAAAAAAAGGCGACATTATTTCCTAGATTCAATCCACGAGATTTAATCAAACTTGATGCGGAATCGTCACTTCAAACGTCACGCCATCTTGATCCGGTCGATTACGTACGGATACTTTTCCACCATGAAATTGAGCGACAAGCCGCACAATGTAGAGTCCTAATCCAAGATGACCCTGTTCAGAGGACTGTGTTGTATGTCGACGATCTGAGACCATTGAATCAAAAATTTGCGCTTGGTGCTCAACTGGAATTAATGGGCCTTGATTTGTGACTTGAAGCATCACTTCAGAACCTATCAAAGACAACGCAATATCAATCGACGATCCTGGCTCCGAGAACTCATTAGCATTCTCAATAAGCTTATCCAACATTTGTCGAAACGCCTCAGGAGACACCTTAACCCGCAATGGAGACTCTGCGAAGACAACCTTGAATTGATGGCCTCCATAGGCAGCTTGATACTCCTCCACACTCACCGTAACCAGCGCACACAGGTCAATGACCTCAAGCTCCTCGGATGTCAACGAGGCCTCCAATGCAGACGCCTCGCTCATACGCTTAACTAAGTTATCTAGTCTGCGAATACCCCCTGCAGCTCGCTCCATGTAGACCTGACTTTGCTCCTTACTAGCCGTTTTGCTCAGAAGCTCTAACGATGAACGAACAACAGCAATCGGAGTATTCAATTCATGAGACAGACGTCTCGACAAATTTTCAAGATACTGAGTGTAGTCTTTTAATCGAATGCTAATACTCGATAAACTTCGAGAAAGCACACCGATTTCATCCCGAGACTCATGTGGAATTATGCGCCCAACGATTTTTCCGTCTTTGTCAAACGCATTTTTAGTTTGATCTGAAAGGTCATCAAGCCGCTTGGATACGCTTCTAACCAGGGCCCCTTGAATTAAAGCGTAACTTAATAAGACCACCAACATAAAAGCAATCAACAGCTCTAAGGTTTGGTAACGCATCGCAAGTATCTTATTTGTCGTTTCTTGCACAAATACGGCGCCCACTACTGAGTCTCCAACCTCCACTGGATAAGCCGCGCTGATCACTCCACCACCTTCCTCATTGGGTTCTCTGACAAGTTGAGCCACCGCTTTTCCGTTTAATGCGACATCAATCTCCGGATTTTTTTTCTGCCATGTTCCACTCGGAAGCTCAGGAAATTGGTAAGTTCCAGGGTCAATCCAGAGGTTTAATAATGGCCTCACGATCGGTGCTACAAACAACACAAAACCTTCAATTAAATTGCCACTCGAACGATTGACATTTATTAGATCTTGATCCTCTGCATTTAAGTCTACTGACTTGAGGTTCTCAGCATGCGCAATAATGCGACGCTCGGTATCTACAACCCATATGCGAGACTCCTCAGAGCGGGCAAGTTGTTTAATTACATTTTGAACTTCCCTGGAGGAGGGCTCAAAAACAGCTTGAAGCCTCAGTGGATCCGCCAAACTCTCGCAACTACGAATCACCTCGACTTTCGGCTGACCAAGCATCCAAGCTACATTCATCACGCCGAGGCCTAAAGCTGGCCCTACTGCGGACCGATACATTTTGATCTCTAAGTCATATCCACCTGTCCTAGCACGGACCTCGCCACGAATATCCCACTCACGTACAACGTTTCCTGCTTCGTCTCGAAGAAGTAGTCCGTTTCTGTCCAAAACATAAGCTGATAATTGCCCTGAATTGTGCGGTTTTATCTGAAATTGGCGAAACTGACCATCTACGTCTACTGTTGACAACAGAATCTGATCAACTGCATCGTCATTAAGATTTTTCTCGAACTCACTAATTTCTTGTTCAGGAAAGCGCTTGTAAGAGGACCGAGCCTCCACTTCAATCGCAAGGTAAATGGCTTTCCCATAACTACCGACGCGGTAACGAGCAGAGACAGACCGATCAGACGGACTTCCAAATCCATACTCTAGGGGCACGGATTGGACCATGTAGCTTTCCCAGTCATCAATCCTCCCATCAATTTCGGGTTGACCGGAGAGCGGCGTAATTTCAATACGGCTAGTCACGTCGGGAGCAAACGGTGTCACAGCATCACTCGTAAAAATCTCTGGCCGATCAGCATAAGCAAGACTCAAAGCACGCGCTGTAGTTAGGACACTCTCCTTTTGCGTCTCGAGCATCCGTTCCATCAAGGCCTGCGCAAAGAAAATAGACAGTAAAGGCACCAAAGCCAACACCAACAATGCCAAATTAAATTTAATTTTAAGACGCATTGTTCCGATCAGCGCAAGCGATTAGCCATCATTTTTCCAACGATATCCGCGACCGAAGTCTGTTTCGATCGCACAAAAATTGCTGTCCATAGTCTTAAACTTCTTTCGTATTCTCTTTATGTTCGAGGTTACAGTGTTTCTGCTGACCTCAACATCATTAATCATCAACTGGTGATGTGCTTTAATCGCGCCAGGTAGCTCCACAAGGCGCTCAATAATCCAGTACTCACCAGGCGTTATGTCCACAAGCTGCCCTCTCCAGGAGGCTCGCGCTTCATCAGGATAAATTTCTAGAGAGCCGATGATTTTCTTACTCCGGTCTACGCTAAGGGGTTGACGATCCATTTCAATGCGTCGAATTAAACTATTGATCACGGCAATCAGGTAATCGGTCGAGTGGTCTTTTGTACAGTATTCGTCTGCACCTAAATTTAAGCCATAAATTTTGTCATCCTGCTCGCCCCTAGCGGTCATTAGAATAATAGGTAATCGCTCGGTTGTCGGATTCGATCTTAATTGACGACACAACTGGAATCCGCCTTCATCCTCGGCGCCCAGACCAACATCAATAATCGCCAAATCTGGCGAAGACTCCTCTATCCCCTCCAAGGCCGATAAACGATCAAGGTAATGCGATACACCCCAATTGGCCTTTTTAAAAAGGTCACTGTAGTTTTGAGCGAGGCTCACATCATCTTCAACCAGTGCAATACGCATTAATGTTCCCCCTGTAACGATCCAAATTTGTTTAATAAAACTATAACGCCAAGTGGAGTCCATTTCATTGATTGGCTCTCAAAGCCACAAAATTGCCACGATTGGCATTAAATCGCCTTATTCCCTACCCCCTCGCATTCATACCAACTCGTTTAAATAGCTCAAGTGTCATTAATTTTGTTTATTTAAACCAAATGAGGAGCTTTGATATGCATTCACCCCTGACCGGTGGTCGGATTAAAACCCATTCACCGAACGACCAAATTGTGAAAGATGGCTTGAGGGGCTTACTTGCCTCGATCGCAGTGGGATTTACCGTGTCTACAGTTCTAGTTCTTATCGTGATCACACTAACGCTATTATCGACCACAGCAAGCGCCGCCAGTGTGGATCAGATCAATAATACGAAAAGTGGCAGTTTACTCGTTAAAAACGCGCAAACAGGTCATTACATGCCGACGCCCACGTTATTAACTGACGTCAAAATAAACGTGTCCGGGATACTTGCTCGAACGACAGTCAGTCAACAGTTTCAGAATAACTCCAAAGACTGGGTAGAAGGCATCTACGTTTTTCCGCTTCCTGAAAATGCTGCCGTTGATCAACTGAGAATGCGTATTGGGGATCGAATTATAGAAGGTCAAATTAAGGAGCGAAAAGAGGCGAAAAAACAGTTTCAGGAAGCAGCACGTAGTGGGAAAAAAGCAACCCTCATAGAGCAAGAACGATCGAATGTGTTTACAACTAGTCTGACGAACATTGCACCTGGAGAATCCATAACGATTGAGATTGCGTATCAAAACACACTCGATTACCGCGATGGTGCAGTAAGCCTTCGGTTTCCGCTTGTTGTCGCTCCGAGATATATTCCGGGGCAGGAACATAATGAGAACACGATGACCTCGACCGTAAATCAAGGTCCTTCGGTGACGGATGCCCAAAAAATTTCACCATTAATCATTGATGAATCTGAAAAAAAACGTAATCCAGTCAATCTATCGATCAAACTTGATGCTGGTTTTGCAATCCAAACGATTCACAGCACAAACCACGCCATCAAGAAAAATAAAATAAACGAGCACCAATATAAGGTGAATCTCGTATCGAATAATGTGCCAGCTGATCGAGACTTCGAAGTGACT
>ERZ891134.2379-NODE-2379-length-11017-cov-5.286900_pt1 | contig 11017 bp, 11 predicted proteins | sample MGYA00520888_ERZ891134 | MGnify/ENA primary metagenome ERZ891134 (study PRJEB32303, sample SAMEA104408692) | aquatic metagenome | biome: Brackish water; feature: Coastal; material: water | place: Baltic Sea | collected 2014-10-23 | depth 10 m ... | reverse complement strand
AGAAAACAAATGAAAATGTCTATTTTTGAAATGTACTCAAACGGGGGAGCTTACAGTAGGTTCAATACCGGATAAGATCAGTATATTTCATTCGGGATTTTACTTTGCTTTCCCTGAAGAACAAAACAATATTGTATGGGAAGTTACAAATTCACTAGGCGAAGTAATTGTTCTTGACACAATTGTAGGCGACCAACATTTTACTTTTAATCACAACTTAGCAACTAGTGACACAATACATATAAAATCACTCTTAACAAATTTATCAGCAAATATTGCGTGTTTATTTGAAGGCAATTTGTATTGGAAAGAAACCAAATACCCTACATTTTCTATTTGGAATTGGGCATTTGTCAACTCTCCTGTTGGTAGTAATGTTTTAGACATTGAAAATATCAACGGATTCATGGCAAATATTTACCCTAACCCTACAAATGATATAGTAAATATTATCCTAGAAAAAGGTTCACTTAAAAAAATAGAACTTTATAGTTTGACGGGTACCTTATTATTCAATAAAGAATTAAAATCTGAAAAGTATGCGTTAGATCTAAGTGATTATAATTCTGGTATATATTATTTAAAGGTAATTAACCAAGATGATAATTTAGTATATACTAGGATATTGAAAATATAGAACTTGCATTATGATCCAGAATCGTTTAGGTTGATGCCTGAGCCTGTAATAACTTAATGCTTTGATGCTCTTGAAAAGAACATACATAGATTAGGGGGGTTACAATCCCCGATTATTCGATACCATTTAATCTTAGAAACTTAAAATTATTGATTTACGAGGGTTACACTATTCCCCTCGCATTCCACTTTCATACCCAAACGAATTTTTTTACGACGCTGGGTTTCCAGGGCTCCATCAACGGTAACGGCACCGGAATCGATCAATTCATGGGCATGACCGCCCGTTTCTGCCCATCCAATCGCTTTTAGTAAACGATTAAGGGCAATAAATTCTGTAGTTAAAGTAAATGTCTGCACGGATTAAATAGCAAAGCTTTCGCCGCATCCGCACGTACGTGCAGCATTGGGATTGATAAAATTAAATCCCTTTCCGTTCAAACCATCGGAAAAATCCAACTCTGTACCACACAAGTACAAGAAACTCTTCATATCGCAAACCATCTTCAAGGTTTCATCCCCGAACTCCATATCGCCCTTTTGTAAAACATCGTCGAAATCGAGCTCATAAGACAAACCCGAACAGCCACCGCCCTTAACCCCAACGCGCACAAAATGTGTACTTGGAGATACCCCGGCATCATTCATAAGCTCATTGACCTTATAACGTGCCTTGTCGGTAATGCTGATGGCGTTCGGATCTGCTAACATGTTGGTAGATTATTAATGATGTGACTTTTCTAATTCTAAAGGCTCCAAACCATTCTTTACACGGTAATCGTTGATAGCCGCTTTGATAGCGTCTTCTGCCAAAACCGAACAGTGAATTTTCACAGGAGGTAATGCCAACTCTTCTACGATTTCCATATTGTCAATTTCTAATGCCTGGTCAACCGTTTTGCCTTTCAACCATTCTGTTGCCAACGAAGAAGACGCAATGGCAGAACCGCAACCAAAAGTTTTGAATTTTGCCTCTTCGATTACGCCATTCTCGCCAACTTGTATCTGTAAACGCATTACGTCTCCGCACTCAGGTGCTCCAACCAAACCTGTACCTACTTGAGCACTGCTCTTGTCTAAGGTACCAATGTTTCTCGGATTGGTATAGTGATCGATTACTTTTTCTGAATATGCCATTTTTTTATTGTTAAGTGGGTTTAACTATTATGAAAGCAAAGTTATTTAAAATGTTTCTAAACTACAATTCGTTCGTCGAAAGCTTAATGTTCAGACCATTCGATAGACTTCAAATCGATACCTTCTTTGAACATTTCCCATAGGGGACTCATTTCGCGAAGTTTGTTTACCGCATCGGTTACGCACTTGATAGTGAAGTCAATTTCTTCCTCTGTAGTGAAACGACCTAAGCCAAAACGAATGCTACTGTGAGCCAATTCATCGTCTAAACCCAGATTCTTCAAAACGTAACTTGGCTCCAAAGAAGCAGAGGTACAGGCAGAACCCGACGAAACCGCTACATCTTTAATGCCCATCATCAAACCCTCTCCCTCTACATATTTAAAGGAAATATTGGTAGTATGGGGCAAACGATGTTCCTTATGCCCATTCAAATAAGACTCTTCTAACTGCAATAATGCGTTCTCTAATTTATCACGTAACACACGCAAACGTGCGCCTTCCGATTCCATTTCTTGCATGGCAATTTCACATGCTTTACCAAAGCCTACGATGCCCGGAACGTTCAAAGTACCACTTCTCATGCCGCGCTCGTGACCACCACCGTCCATCTGAGCGGTAACCTTCACACGAGGATTTTTACGACGCACATACAAGGCTCCAACTCCTTTAGGACCGTACATTTTGTGCGCAGTAAAACTTAATAAATCTATTTGATCCGCAATTACGTCAACCGGAATCTTGCCTACAGCCTGCGTCGCATCTGTATGAAATAAAACACCGTGTTCTTTACAAAGGGCGGCAATTTCACGAATCGGCTGAATTACACCCAACTCGTTATTAGCGTACATTACAGATACCAATACCGTATTGGGTTTGATAGCCGCTTTGATTTGTTCTATGGTTATCAAACCGTCTTCACCAACAGGCAAATAACTCACTTCAGCACCTAACTTTTCAAGGTGCTTACAGGCGTCTAAGACCGCTTTGTGCTCGGTAGATACCGTAATAAAATGATTTCCTTTAGCGGCATACATTTCGTAAACCCCTTTTAAGGCAAGGTTATTACTTTCAGTAGCGCCACTGGTTATGATGATTTCCTTTGAGTTCGCACCAATAATTTTGGCAATTTGCTCTCGGGCATAATCTACAGACTCTTCTGCCTTCCATCCAAAAGCATGACTTTTACTGGCGGCGTTTCCAAAATCTTCCAAAAAGAAAGGTGTCATCGCTTCAAAAACACGCGGATCGCATTTAGTAGTTGAGTTGTTGTCGAGGTAAATAGGTAATTGAATCATATTGCGTAAGTTTTGGGTTTGTGGGTTTAAATTGTGGGTTATTTAGACATTTTCTAAACAACAAAATTAACAAATGCCAAGCACATTGGTTCAACTTTGTACTTAATTTGTAGTCGAAACTCAACAAATTAACGATTTATGCCTAAAAAACTTGAACATATAGGAATTGCGGTAAAAGACTTAGACCAAGCCGAAGCTCTGTTTTCTCAACTATTACAAACCCAGTCGTACAAACGCGAAGAAGTGGCTTCAGAAGGCGTTATTACCTCATTTTTCATGCTTGGCGACGTTAAATTTGAACTTCTTGCTGCCACTAATCCTGAGAGTCCGATAGCCAAATTTATTGAAAAACGCGGTGAAGGAATTCACCACCTGGCTTTCGAATCTGAAAATATCGAGACAGAGTTATCCGAAAGAAAAAATCAGAATATCCAACTCATTCACGATATCCCAAAAGACGGTGCAGACAACAAAAAAATCGCCTTTTTACATCCCAAAAGCACCGGCGGCGTTTTATGGGAATTGTGCGAAGAAAAAAACAAAGATTAACAGCCTCTACAAAAAGAAGTGAAAACTATCTCCTCGTAATCCCAACCTTAATGTTTCCAAAGGAATAACCTCATGAGGCGCTATATTTCCTAAATTCACATTACTGCCATACAACTGCATAAACCAGACCTGTTGGGCTTTCTGTGGGGCTTCCCAAATGACATCTTGAATGGGGATTTTACGGATAATTTCGGCGACTAAACCCGAACGTACCTCTCCCGAATTTCTAAAAATTCCAACAGTTCCAGATTCTCTCGCCTCTCCAATTACCTTCCATGCACCCGCTGCCAACTCGGTTTCCATTTGCTCTATCCACTCGTAAGGTGGAATTATTTTATCTGCATCCTTAGATCCAACCTCACTCAAAACCGTATAATTTTTAGCAAATCGTGCTATTAATTCACACTTTTCATCGTGCGGTAATTCAAGCGAACCGTCGCTGATTTCAATATGCGTAACTCCTGTTTTTTCTAATAATCGCTCAAAATCACCTATCTGATTCCGTACTAAAAACGCCTCAAATAAAGTTCCCCCAAAATAAACGGGAATACCGGCGTCTTTGTATAATTGAAGCTTTTCGTCTAAGCGTGGGGTCAAAATTCCCGTACCAAACCCCAATTTAACGATATCTGTATAAGCGGCCCCTACTTCCAAAAAATCTTCAACTTCCCGCAAGGCAAGACCCTTATCCATCACCATACTTAACCCATTATTTCGGGGTTTCTGGCTGCGTTCGGGCATATTTTTTAATCCAAAATACAAATCGCTCATCCTCATTAATTTCCTTGTGTAAACTTCCCAATAAGGGTCAAAATCTTTACCGAATTTTTCAACTCAGGGGCAAACGTAAACATGCCCATATACTCCGAAGAATCAAACTCCAATGCCTTTTCCAGCACCATCAGTCCCATGTCTTTATTGCCGGTTAAATAAAACAAAGCCGCCAAACGATACAACAATTGGATGCTCTGAGGATTGTTTTCCAAACCCGTTTCTGTTATATCTAATGCATCGCCCGATTCGCCACTTTCATGCAATGCCACGCCCCAATCCAACCATAATTCCGGTTCGAATGGAAACGCTTCACTCAAATCTTCATATAAACGCTTCCATTTCTCGGTTTGCGAAGTGCCAAAATACGCACTCGCCAATACAATACCATAGTCCGATTCCGAAGGATCCAGCTGATACGCTTTCTCTAAGTAAGGCAACGCCACCTGATATTGCTCCTCGTGATGATAGGTCAATCCCAAACTATACCAACATTCCGCATCCTGCGGGAATCGCTTCAAAATACCTTTGTAAACTTCACGCGCTTTGGCCGACAAACCTACTTCATGTAAACTCCAGGCATACAAGCCGTCTATGGCCTCTAAAGACTTTTGAGGGAATTTTTTAACCAATTCCTCATAATCCGAAACCACACTTTCGTAGATTTCATTCTCGTATTTAGATTCTACGAGACCAATCCATGCATCAGCAAAATTATCGTTTATCGTAACGGCATAATCAAAAGCCTTAATGGCTTCTTCAAATTCATCCAAACCATGGTAAGCCAAACCCAATAAATACCAAGCCTCCGCCATGTAGGGATCTTTATCAATTTGAGCCTCTACCGCCGGTATTAACATCCGGATAATATGATTCTCCTCCGTTCTATTGATATATTTCTCTAAAACAGGAATAATCTCAGCATCGTATTCCAACGCCTTTCTGGAAATAGGCTCCGCCAAATCATACTGCTCGAAATGCAATACCATATCCAAAAAATCCTCATACAAGGCCTCGTCATCACCCGCCATCTCCAATGCCTGATTCACAAAATCGAAAGCCAACTTGCGCGCGCCCTCATGCCCATGCAATACCCCACGCATCAACACCAAACTCGGATCCATAGGATTGTAACTCAGCGCTTGATCCATATATTTATGGGCTTTTTTGTACTTATTCTCGTGCATCAACCACTCTACCATGTGTAGGGTGAAAACCGGTATGTATGGAAACGTTTGTATGCCCAATTCAATAACCGATTTGGCATAATGATCTAACTGAAAAGGATTTCCCTTTCCACTAGGATTGGTATAATATCTGAACAATTCTATCAGCTCACGAGCAGAAAATTGGTCGCGTTTCTTCGATTCAAAATCGCTCGCTAAAGCATCCACATCTCCTTGGAAGCCATCGAACGACTCATCAAAGTCGTCATCGTCGTAGTCTGAAGGGAAAAACCGCATGAGCCAAAATTACAAATCCAAAAGTGCTAACAAAAGTCGAAAACGCTAACTTTTCCAAAAGTTAACCACAAAATCGACCTATTTCAGGCGATTTACAAACTGCATAATACCCTCTTTGTCCATATATCCCAAAGCGCGGTCTACAACCTGTCCGCCTTTGAAAAATATCAAGGTAGGATATCCTTCCAAGTTATAACGCTGAGAAATATCCATATACGCCTCCGCATCTACTTGCAATACATTTATATCGGCATTCTCTGCTTTAACTTCCTTAACAAAAGGATCCATGCGCTTGCACGGACCGCACCAAGTAGTGTAAAAATCAACTACCGTTAATTTATTTTCCGCAATGGTCGCGTCAAAATACTGCGACATAGATTGCACCGGCTCGGTTTCGCTGACCATTCCTGTCGCTTCTTCCGAATCCGTTTGGGTAGCCTCAGCGCCCACACCCGCATTTTCTGATTCTGTTGATGTGCCATTACACGCCCCTAAAAACAAGGTGGTTCCAAGCACCATCCACATAAAGGTAGATTTGAGGTTTAAAAAACTGCGTTTCATTATGCAAATCTACTTAATCCAAAATTAAATACCTTTGTCGTGTGTCGGACAAAAACATCCAACTATCGGTAGTAGTTCCTCTTTTTAACGAGGAAGACAACGTAAATGCACTTTTTGATCGCATTCATAAGGTTTTGGGGGAAATGGACCTCACAACCGAACTCATTTTGGTAAACGACGGCAGCAAAGACAAAACACTCGCCAAAGTTTTCATTATTGCTCAACAACACAAATGGGTGAAATACATCGATTTCTCCCGTAACTTCGGACATCAACTGGCTATTTTCGCCGGCATTGAGCGCGCCAACGGACAATATATCGTGGTAATGGACGGCGACGGTCAAGATCCACCCGAATGCATCCCCGAGCTCTACGAAAAAGCCCTCAGCGGCTATGAAGTGGTCTACGCCAAACGCCGCAAACGCAAAGGCGAAAATTTCATGAAAAAGTTCACCGCCAAAGTATTCTACCGCATTTTAGCCCGCATTACCCAAATAGAAATACCCGTAGATACCGGCGATTTCCGAATCATACATCGTAAAATTCGCGACATCCTTGTAACCATGCCCGAACAGCATAAGTACATACGCGGACAAATCTCTTGGATTGGTTTCAATCAAACGTTCATTGAATACGATCGCGACGAACGCATGCACGGCGAAACCAAATTTACCTACAAAAAAATGATGCGCTTCGCCCTCGACGGCATCAGCAGCTTCTCTACGTGGCCCCTAAAAGTTGCCACCATTACGGGGTTCGTGGTTTCCGGAGCATCTTTCCTGCTCATCCTTTACTCGCTATATCAGAAGTTTTTTGGTTATACCGAGCGCGGATGGACCTCCATGCAAATCAGTATTTTATTTCTTGGGGGAATCCAACTAATCGGCATTGGCATATTGGGCGAATACCTGGGCCGAGTGAGCGATAACGTAAAAAACCGCCCGCATTATATCATTAGAAATACCAACCTTGATGAATAAAAGAAGAGAACATCTCATTTTCTTCACCCTTGCATTTGGCTTATTCGCCTACTTCGGACTTGTTGAATACTTAGAATACGGCCCATTCGGTATGCACCAAGGTGCCCAAGCCGATCGTGCCAGTATTGCTTTCAACTATGCCCGTGAATCCATGAATTTTCTCGAACCACGCGTCATGGAAAATCGCAGCATGCACGGCATCACCGGCATGGAATTTCCCATAGTTGCCTATACCACTGCCCTGCTTTATAAAATATTTGACTACAATCCCTTTTTCTATCGGTTGATCGAAGCCCTTTTGTTCCTTGCCGGACAATATGCGGCATGGAAAATTGCCGGTTTTTTCATCACCAAATTAACACACCGAATTTTATTTCATATCCTGTGGATTTCTTCCCCTATCTTGATTTTTTACAGTAATAACTTCCTACCAGAAGTACCTGCCCTATCGCTTTCCCTTCTCGCTTGGTATCAATTTTTCCGATATTACTACGGTATCGAACCCCGCAAATCTTTGCTCGGATTTACCCTGTTTAGCAGTTTAGCCGCTTTAATCAAAATAACCTATTTAATCCCCATAATTGCACTTTTTTTGCTCGTTTTAATGCAAAAACGACTCAAAATTGCCGAATTTCCCCAAAAAAGACGATTTATCGTTCACTTGCTTATTCCTGTTTTAGTCGTTCCTGTCTGGTACGGTTATGCGCGTTTTTTAACCGAATTAACCTACAACCTACATTTCCTACAACAAATAAATCCCCCCGAAAGCATCGCCGAATTTGTAGAAAATTCCCGCTACGCTCTGAACACCTGGATCGATGGGATATATCCACGAGAATTCATCATTTTATTTTTGTTAGTTTGGGCCTACACCCTGCAAAGACAATTCCGAAACTTAGACATACTCGGTTGGATTTCCGTAGGTTTATTTTTTGGATTTTTGTCCATTTTCGTGTTGTTCAATCGACAATTCAGATACCACGATTACTACTTCGTTGCTGCCATTCCCTTTTTGTTTTTCACGATGCTGTATATCTATAAACAACATCTCGAACAACGCATGATTTTCAGCGGTGTGGTAGGCATCATCACCTTAGTAGGTTTATTTATTTCTCCTATTGTGCATGCCCGACACACCAAAAAACAGGTGATTGCTACCTATACCAAGGACGATTATTACTGCCAAAATGTGGTATCGAATATCGAAGACATGGAAGTCACCCGGGCATTCATCAATCGAGAAATGGGCTCCGGCGAATTGATAGTAGCTTTCGACCCAAGTCCCAATACCTTACTTTATTATTTAGGCCGGCAGGGCATCCGTTTGGCCCCTGATTTTGAGGAAATTTTATGCGTTGGCATCATACAAGCCAAGCTTGATGAGAAAAGTCTCGCCCAACCCTATATCATCCTAAATCAATATTTCGAGATCCCTCAAGACCATTACATCCATACTTTAATTGAAGAAAAGCCCGTATTCCAAACCGGCGAAATCTGGATCTTCAAACTCAAAAAGGAACGGTTCAATTTCACAAAATAAACCTGTAGGTTGATTTAAAGAGCAAAATCTATCAACGCAAATTCTGAAAATCTCGTTTTGGAACCGCCTTCAACGTATAAAACACCCAAGATTTAACTCCCAAAGGGATAATATACCTGAATGCCTATTCCACCACCGTGAAATTCACTAGGCACTAAAAACGATTCGATACCCCGCAGATATACCGACCACATCAAGGTTTCTCCACCCAACGTTCCGGCATTAAAACTTACCGAACTGTTCACATCGAAGGTATCAAACCCACCGAAAGACACCCCATGAATCAAATTAACATTACCAAATGCACGCCATCTTATTTCCGCTGAAATACGCGGCGTATAGCCCACCATGTGTATATAATTAATGCCTAATCCATATCCATTGATTTTAGAACCCAATATATATTTATTATAATTGATGCTTGCCATAAACGGCGACAAAACCGTACCCCGTTGTACGCCTTCCTCTATATTCAAACGGGCTTCAACCGTATCGCGCTGCCGATCGAACCAATTACTTACCTTTATATCCGTGCCTGTAAGTCCTACCGACTGTACGTTTACATCATTTACTGCAAATTCATCGCCCGGTTTGATACTGCCACCTTCCCAGTCAAAGCCCCGTGATTGTCGCTGTACCCCATTCACCGATAACACCCCTAAATCCGAAACCGAAACACTTAAATATCCGCGATTTACCGAACGAAAGGCGCTAAAACCCATCTGAAAACCAACGCCCGTACCCCAGAAGTCATAGCCTGTTTGTTGGCTATAAAAATTTCCCCCGAGAATAATAGAATCGGCATTAATATCAGTTTCTAGGAACAAATTACTTGTTTCCGCCCTCTGAAAATCTAACACTTGCGACAATTTCACGTTGGTAGAAAATTTCCAACCGCTCGCCTCCCAAGGCAACTTGATATCAAAATCTACATACCGCTGCCGAAGCTGTAAAAAATGGTTGGTCCCCAACTCCTTCCGCTGTCCTAAATAGGGCGTATTTCCCCTAAAAAAAATGCCAAATGCATCTTTAGTGAACGAAACACCTCCCAAACTCATCGTTCCAACCGTAATTTGCTTTAATGCCAATTGATCGTTTGGCTCGGTTAAACCTGGCAAAGGATATACCGAAACGGACATATCTTGAAGGTAGCCCATACGATTTTGAGTGAGTAACTTCGACTCGTACTTTTTCATTTCATCGGGACTGATATAACCGCCCGTCAAAAACTTTGATGCCATGGCCAATGGCACCGTATTGGAACCAGATGTAGCCCAGAAACTGGCTACTGGACGGAACGACTTAACTGTTGTTATTGAATTCGCTTGATGGCGCATCGTTAGCTCTGAGACTACGCTACTAGTCGTATCTGAAGCATAAGTAGAGACACTTATGAATCCCAATCCAAGCAAAAAACCAAATTTATTAATCATTGCGCATCTCATATTCAAATTGCACTTTTGCCCTCATATCGAGCTTGCTGTTCCCATAAATTTTTTGCATTTGTCCCGTACCTTTCACCTTCATTACGATACCTATATATTGCGTTTTTACCAAAGCGCCAACTTTCTCACGCGGCAATTTAATGCGCAAAGGCGTTTCTGAAGGCTTTACCACAAAGCCATTGGCATCGTAATTGCCTCTAGCCACACCCCCATCGGGCGAAATATCAAAATATCCCAAGGAATTAAAGTTTTTGTCAAACAATTGAAAATCTAAATCAAAATCTAAGGGGAAATAATTCGTCATGTCTAAGAATAAAGTAGCACTTTTCACCCTTGTCATATCTCCAAGCTCCGCAAAATTCACCGCTTGGGTATCGCGCAGCGTCAATCCCCCAAAAGCAAAAGAAATAGGCACATCCAAGCGCATAATCACATCCATTCGGGAATTGTCGAACACGAAATCTTGGTAATTATTCACGTTCCCACCTGGTGAAACCTCGGTTTCTAAATCATACTCTAACTTTTGCGGCAATACTTCCAAAAACTCCTTAATATTAGAGTTCGAAGTGCCTAAAGAGAAAGAAGTTTCCGTGTAAGCATCCCGCTTGAATTCAGGTTTTCCAACCAAAACATAATC
>ERZ891134.2377-NODE-2377-length-11019-cov-4.105527_pt1 | contig 11019 bp, 8 predicted proteins | sample MGYA00520888_ERZ891134 | MGnify/ENA primary metagenome ERZ891134 (study PRJEB32303, sample SAMEA104408692) | aquatic metagenome | biome: Brackish water; feature: Coastal; material: water | place: Baltic Sea | collected 2014-10-23 | depth 10 m ... | reverse complement strand
TATCTACAGCTACTACATCAGGCCCGCCCCTTCCAATATTATTTAATGTAATATTTTCAAGGTTATTTGCCATTGATGTATTATGACCTTTTTTAAAAAAATCCTCTACATTAGGGTCCTTAGGGAAAAAAGCTACCTTGCTAAAAGGCGCATAGGGAGAATACTCTCCGTCTTTATATCTCCATCTGTAACTAAAATATGGAAAAATTTTTTCAAATGGTAATTTTTTTGCCATGTGTTATTTTTTTTTAATACGGGTAATCGTAATTGTCATTATCATATTCAAATGGATTTCCATAAGGATAATGAGTTTGCCCGTTGTAATGCGGATTGCCGTCTTGATAAACGGCTATTACCGTGGTTTTTGAAGGATCTAAAGAATGCAATAGCTTCACTTCACAACGCCTCATTTCAGTTTTACCATTTCTAGGAACAGTTAACTCAATTACTTTATTACCATTGCTATCAGTTTGTCTTCTATAGCTAACAGGGATGCTATAAGGGTCATTAAACCAAGGATCAACCTTTACGGTGTAGTTAGCATTACTTGGAGAAAGAAGCACCTTAATATATCTATTTCCGTGGGGTGTGCCATCAAAAGCATACATTGGAAAACTATCTTCTGCAAAAATTGTATTTTCCCCTGTAACATTTTCGGTTCCTCCTTTTGTTTTAAAGTCCACTATGGACCTACTATACCCAGAACCTACGGTGTTGGTTAAAACAGCAATAACCTTATAGTCTGTATTTGGCTCAAGATCATCTACAGTTTTTACATAAAAAACATTCGCACTTTCCTCTAAAGCATCAGAATCAGCTTCTAATTGTTCAGGCGTAGTGCCGCTGAAATCCGAAGCTTTTATATAAACAAATTTAGGGGTAATGTTTGTAAAAATATCACCACCATTATTTATTGTAAGAAACGAAAATTTTGCACTGTCTTCGGTTATATCAGTAACAACGACGTCGCCTGGTAAAGGCTTTGATTTAGTTTTTCCTGTAGTACTAGTACCTATTCTTGTTGAAAATTCGCCCGCGGCAAAGCCTGAAGTTACAGATTGCGTATGCCCATTATTAGCAACGACTATTATAGAATATTGAGTTTCCGGATTTAAATTTGGTATTGTAGCCACTACTCTAGAAGCAGAAGAATTACTAGCTAAAGGAACGCTTACGGTTATAGATGCAGATGTTCCTGTACTTCTAATGTCTGATTTTTTAAGCGCTTCACTTGCCCCAACCACGCTTGAAGTTTCTTTGTAATAGTAAGTGGGTGACATATTAAGCAGATTTCGATTGCTTTCCAGCTCCGCATTAATAACTATTTGCTCAGCGGGAGGTACTGCATCCCATATAAATAAATTAAAACCTTCAGGGGCTGAAACAGACAATGCCGTTGTTGTAAACTCATCTATATCTTCACCGTCATATACACTACCTAAATTATTTTCTTTAGCATATATATATTCGCCACCTTTCACGTAAAAAGCTTGAACAAAATACGGAGTTTTTGCTGTTAGCCCTGTTTTTTGAACACTAAAATTTCCATTTCCTGCACCACTAGTTATAAAAGAGTTTAATGTAGCTAAATCGCCCGAAGAAATAAAAATTTGCCCGCTTGGGCTATTAGCATTCCTAATAGCTTTTAAGGTATTAAGCGAAGTTGCAAAAGCAAAACCAGCGTTAGTTATAGTGCCGCCCCCAGCTTTTACGTCTTTTATTACGCCATTAAAAGTTGCTGTATTAGTAGTGCTTGGGTTTGTTTTATTAGTTTGTACTGTACCGCTTACGTCTTTTTCGCCATAAACTACCCTAATAACATTTCCTAAAAACACATCACCATTCGAGTCTATTGCAACAGCACAAACATGGTAATCAAATCTTATACCTATTGAAGGTATAATTTTATCTCCTCCAAACGCTTGTTGATGGTGCCCAAAAATAGACCCCGCTTTTAAAGATCTCACTTCGGTTGCCGTATTTAAAGAAATGCGTTTTTTCATTTCTTGTTTTTTAGCATTTTCATCAATTGCTAAAGTCGTGCCCGCTGGTGTTCTTGTTACGTAAAAACTTACTTTTTCAATATTTAACCCTTCTGTGCTTGGTAAATATCCTTTACAAAAAAGAGTTGGAGTGTTATTACACCCGGAGCGAAAACCACAAGGAAGGCCATCTGGGCCAACAAAATCTATTATAGGCGGCTCGGTTGTTATTCCAGAAGTTTTTTCTTCCAAATAATCAGCCTGCTCTATTTTACCATACCCAGTTAAGCCAGAGTCATTTGTTGCCCAGGCCATATAATATATTGGTTCGCCTTTTGTTAATTGCGCAGGCGTTCCTTGCAGCCTAGTATCATAAGTAAATTTTTGTAAAGAATTGAGTGCTGATAAGCTTGTATCTGTAATCTTGAATACTCCTGAGTTCGACTCTTCTTTTAATTGTTGAAATTCTTTTGTTTTAGAGCTAAAATAAAAACCTCTTGTGGTTATTTTACCATGACCATTTTCTACTTTTCCACATAAAAAAGCATATTTTTCATATCTTTCAGTTTGGCCGTTATAATTTGTTATTAGTTTAGGTCGCTGTGCGTTGTTTGCGGTATAAGCAACAACAGTACCTTGATCTTCACCGTTCGCGTTTTCGCCAAAAGCTTGTATATATATTTTTTTATTAGCAGCATTTAATTGTAAGTCATAATTAAATTCTAACTGGTTATTAAATACTTTTTCTCCTATAACTTTTATAACATTAGTTAAAGGTACACCATTTGAATGTAATGTTGTTGGAGCAGACGAAACATCTAATGCGCTTACTATTTTATAATAAAAGCCTACTTTAAAAACATTAGCACCTCCGTCATCTTGTATTTTACCTTTAAGGGTAATTACTAGGTTCTCTTTTCTAAAAGGCTGCTCTGTTGAAATATCTAAAGTTCCGCCTGTTGTTTGTATTCTAAAAGAATATATTCGGCCTGTTACTTGCTCATTTACAGTTGTTTGTCCAAAAGCTAAGAAAAAATATTTAGATCCAGAAGTTAAATTTGGAACCAAAAATTCAAATTCGTTTCCGTCATTGCCAACCTCAACAAGTGTACCACTAGATATTAATGTATTTTCATTAGGTAGTGTATCTGAATCTAACTCCAAATAGTAAAATCCTCTTTTTTTAAAAAATGCGCCACCGTTAATAGACTTACCCTTTAATAAAGCAGTAGAAGATGTTGTAGCAACATACGGCTCTGTAATTATTTGTGGATCTTCTGCTTCTATATTTACATCTTCAGAGTCAGTTAAAGTAGTCTTTATAGCAGTAGGAGGATGTGGTCTAATAACAGTAATATCTCTTTCTAAAAATTCTCTGTTATAAATATGTGTAGTTCCAGAACTATGATTAGCAGCTTTAAAATCGTCTATATTAATTTTTTTAGGCTCTGTCTCATTATCTGTAAAGAATAATATATTATCTACAATATTTATTCCTGTAATTAAACGATCTGAACTAAAATTTAATTTATTACTTGCCATATTATATTTCTGTGTATTCTACAGTTACTTCAGTGTCAACAGGGTGACTTTCTATTATTTTTAATTCAACCCCAGGCTCTATTTCATCTCCTACATTAAAATTGAACGTAAAAGGAAGCCCAGTTATATTGTTTATTCTTATACTGGTTGTTGTAGTAAAAGATACGCCTGAAGATGTATACGTTTCCGGTGATATTTGAAATTGTGCCATTATGGTGTATATGTTATATTAACTGTAGGTGCAGAGCCTAATAAAGAAGGCGTACCTTCAAAAATTATGCCAGGAACAGCTCCAAATATAGCGGTTGACGTATCTTCTACATAATAATTATAATCAACGCCCTCTGTTTTTCCAGAAACTGTTACTGTTAATTTTGTGGGGTCAAAAGCACTAACAAATGCTTGTGCTGAGGCTGAAGTAAAAGTAGTGGCTGTATTATTTAATGGTATGCAACAAGCCATTTTTTCTCCTGATTGAACTGGACCTAAAACAAAACTAGCAGGTCCGTGACCACCTTGCGCAACAGAAACATTGTATTCGTAAAAGTTTATATCTGCTGAGGCTACAAAAACGCCACTTAGATTTAAATTTAAAGTAGATGTATAAAATGTTCCACTTGGAGACCCCACGTTAACTCTAAATGTTTTATTAACAAAACCAGATATACCAGAAACAGTTACTTGATAACTAGTGTCTATTGTAGTTCCGTGCATTCTAACCGCTTGCATACCACCAAAATATGCTTGACCAGAAAAACTAGGACCAAGAGGTGTAACAGAATAATTTGGTGTACCCGTTGCTCTATTAACATATAAACCATCGCTTGAAGGCCCTGTGACCATGAAAAATGTTTTATAATCTAAACTGGTTCCAGCCGATTTATAAAATGTTTCATAACCAACATTTCTAGAACCGGCCTCATCAACACCAAGCGCCACTACACCGTTTACAATATTTGGAAATAAGAAATATTCTGCGCCGCTTACCCTATTAATAGAAGTAGCTTCAAGTGTAAAATATTTAATATCGCTTAGTGTAGTGCCTACAGAATTAGTTGCATAAGCTACAGCAGCAATTTGCGTGCCTTGCGTTTGCCCTGTTATAGTCGCAGAAAACGGTGATGTTATTGCACTTGATAATGATACTTGTGTGCCACTAGCTTGTATTTGTGCAGCTGTATATGCATTTGTTAAAGTTGTTGCTGTTGATGTTTGCGCTACTGTAACAGGAAAACTAGGTAAAGTTGAAAATGTTATTTCAGCAGGATTGTTTCCTTGTGATTCAGTAAAAGTATAAGTTGATGAAGATACCGTAGCGTTGTTTTTGTCTATAACGGTAATATCAGAATTATTTACACCATCAAATGGATCAATCACTCTTGGAAAAACTTCGCCGAGTAACGCATTATTGTTTTTTACCTTGTCTTCTGTTACTACAAATTTATTAGTATAAACATTAATAGTTGAGCTGCCTCCGGTATTAACTATCCAATAAAATCCAATATCTGTTAAACCAGCACTATCGTTTGTGTATTCTCCATTTAGTTTAAAGCTTGTTGTAGCAATGTTCGAAGGTTCATTCTGTATTACTTGAGGTGCCGAAATAGGTAGTTGATTGGCTTGTAATCTACCGTATACATAATTACCTTTATTAGAGTAATTATCCGGAACTCTCACTCTAACATCTATATTTCTAGCGGTAGAGGAAGATACAGTTTCGTTAAAATCATTGGTTATACTTTCTATTTCTCCAAATTCTGAAATAACGGTTATTGCTCCGTTTTGTGCAACAGAAGCTTGAGCAGATGCATCTTGAAATTCAAAAGTTAACTCCGTTGGAGCTGGCGGTGCTATACTGCTGTCAATTATTACCGTTGATATAGTACCATTCGCGCCATTATATTCAAATATTCCATCAGAATTATCGCCTGTTACAAAATAATATATTTTATCAGATTCAGGATTAGCGTAAGTTCCAATTACCGTTGCATTTGGATTAGATACCGAACTTAAGCCAAGTATATTTTGACCGGCTATAAGCTCATTACCTTTTAAATTTTCAATGGCTCCAACATTGCCGTCTTCTGAAAAATCTACACTAACATTTAAAGCATCCCTGTATTCGCCAGGTCTTAGTATTCTTTCATCTGCGTCTCTGTCCATTTTAGCGGACTGAAACGTTCTTTTGCTTTCTGCCATTTAATTTTATTTAATGTTTAATCCATTTAGCCTTGCCTCGTAGTACTTGAGCCATCTCTTCTAGCTTATAATTTGAAAGTCTTATTTTTGCATTTCTCATTTTAGAACTAGCCTCTTTTTTATACAAAGGTGCTAACTGCACCGTTGATGGTCTTAGTTTAGACAGATTATATAGCATGTAAGCATATAAAGCATCTTCAGCAAGCTTTGGAGCATATACTTTAGATAAGTCCCCATTGTCTGCAATGCCATCAGAAATATAATCTAAAATGATTAGGTTGTCAGGTCTTCCGCTAAAGGTGCTATCAAAAAATATTACGCCCGCTTGGTTATCTATAAAAAATGTACCAGCTCCAGACATATCTTCTGGATTGCTCCCGTACCTTTTATTAAGATAAGGAAAGTCATCGTCATCGTAATTATAGTTATCTTCTAAAGATCTTGTTCGATTAGCTGGATTATTAGGATCTTGAAACCTAGTAATAGCATTTGATTTAGCTGCAACTTGTACTTCGCCGCTTGCATCGTATAAAAAGTCATGGTCTCCATCTTGTAAAGGTGCGGTTGGATTATCTACTTTTCTTGATGGCAATAAAATATCTTTTTTACCATCTTCGCCTACCTGCGAAACCTTAACATAATTTACATAATCTTGTGGTAATGGAAATTGAAGAGTAGACCCTAATTCTATTTCTACACTTTTTTCACTATGCAAAATATCATAACTAAACTCTTGCATGCCTCTTTGTGCCCAAAAGTCTACTTCATAGCGAGGCACTTTAGTAAGGGCTTTATCTTCCCCAATATATGCAACAATAAAGTTATTTATAATATCTTCTAAACTAGTTCTACTATAATAACCTAAACCTTTAAAATTAGCAGGAGTATTACCAGCATCACCCTCAAAGTTTGCGTAATATTGTTGACTAGTATATATTTTTCTTGATTCTGCCATTATCGTTCAGATTGTATTATTTGTTGTTCTTTTGCTGCCGCTGCTTGGGTTATATCTGCAGCTCTTATAATTACTCCTGCATAAGATAATATTTTAACTACTAGCTCGTGCTCTTCGGATGCATGCAACTCAAAATTTTGGTAATCAGAGGCACTTAAATTAGCAACTACTTGACCGGCTGCGGTACCTCCAACCCATTTTACTTCAGCAGGTTTTCTTATGTAATTTATATCTATACTAGTTATTCCAGTTGTTGGATACATAACTACACCGCCCTCGTGTCTAATATACACGGGATTATTTACCGTGGGCTTAGTAAGTGGTGATCTATTTAGATACAATATTTTTTGGCTTGACACTTCGCTTGCGTGTATAGCATTTGCAGATACAGTACCTAGCCTAAAAAAGTTAGAAGGATAAGCATAGTAACTTGAAGTAGTATTACCTGCGGCATTAGAAAATGTTCCAGCGCTTATTGTTTCCTCGTTTTCAAACAAAGCTATTTTTTCTTCTACGTTTTTTCTAATATCCGAATAATCAGAATCATTAGAAACAACATAGTTTCTTAAAGAAAAATAACCTTCAAAAATTTCATTTTGAGCCTGGTTAGCCAGTGAGTTAATTTCAGCCGGGGTAATATAACCTCTATTTTCTTTATTAAGTATGTTTAATACTGTTTTATAAACGTTGTCTATGCTTACCATTATTGTTTTTTATTTATTAGATGGTTATAGCTAAACGAATAACTATAACCTGGTATTTTATGAAAGCTTCTTTTCAATTGCTTTCATAACGTCTACACCTTCATCTGTTTTTAAGAATCTAGCAAACGCTGCATATGGATGCTCGTCAAATGGTACAGTCATAATTTTCTTACCATTTGTACTCCATTTAAATACTGTATTATCATCTGTTAGTTTAACAATTCCAGCTTCCACGCATCGGTTAGCTAAGTTACGAAGTTTAATATCTTCGTCTTTTGCTACCTCAATAAATAGTTCTGGATCGCTTTTAGCAAACAAATAACAATCTCTTTTTATTTCTTTAGAAGACATTGTTGTTACATCAGAGCCAATTTCAGTTCTAAGTATAGCCTCAAGATGCTCAACATCAAGCTCTTGCACTAATTTTAATGCTTCTAACTCTAACTCTATAATACTTATATCATCAACAGCTTCTTTTACATTATCAATTTCTTCCCATAGGTTTAACCTATCTGGATGATATAATGATAGTAGCTGCTGCAATAAAGGTTGTGTTCTAGGAACCATAAGTACTCCATCTCGAAATACTATATGTTTAAGTTGTGCAAAACCGTCTTGTTCATCAATAAATAATGACTTTTGATTATCTGCATATCTTATTTCTCTGTTAATTGCTTTTTCTTCGTCAAAATGCAATAAACCTGTACTTTTAATTTTGTATGTTAACGGAGACATACCGTTTTTAAGGACGTATGTTCTGTCTTTTATTTCCCAATTTTTCATAATATAATTTAATAAGATAATAGCTAAAGGGTGGCCGTAACCACCCTCCGCTATATTAATTTACTACTTCAATAAGAAGAAGTTGTTGGCCCCTTGAGTAATCAAACATCTTTCAGATAAGAAGTTAACTCTCATTTCGTCCAAGCTAGAAGTATATGCACCTCCTACTGATCCAGTAATCCAAGTTTTCATTTTTCTGTCATCAGTTTCAGAAGAACGATAACGCACATGTAAAAATGGTCGCTTGATATTTTTGCCTAGATCTTGATCGTATACAGTAGATGTACCTGCAGGAATAATAGTTCCTTCAACATCACCAAATCCGCCTCTTGTAGCAAAGTCATTTAAATATTTCCAGTCAGTCTTATAAAAATCATAAGCACCTCTTCTAAATCCAGAAAATCCTAAATTTAGTGCCATATCCTCAGAGTTATTAAATACTCCGTAAGAAGTACCACCTGCTCCGTAAGAATTTTTAGAAGCTAATACATCATCAATAGCTAGAGACAACGCTCTGTTGCTATAGATCATATTTTCTTCAATAGCTCCGTTCTTATCTAATTGCTTAAGGATGTTATCAAAACCAACCATAGTAGGAGTTCCACCGCCTAATAAATCTGTAGATAGTCCGTCATATACATTACCTCTTGCTTCTAGTGCAGCAAAGAAACCTTCAGATCCAGTGTAGTTTGCAGCGGCTGTGCCAGCAGATGCAGTTTTCTTAACTGATTCTACCATAGACATTTCTAAGTAGTCTTCAAATCTTAGTCTAGTTTCATGCTCAGACTTTAAGTACCATAGGTAACCAGAAGCACCATTTTCAGAAGTAACTTCAATCCAACCAATTTGAGCAGTATCAGATCCGTTGATAGCATAGTTATCCTTTAGAATAATAGGCTTATTAGTATAAGAACTATAGTCAGAATCTAAAGATCCAACCATTCCGTCAGTACCTTTAGCAAATTCAGAACCGTATACTAGTACGTTTGCTTTTGCATAAGAAGCGGCGCCTGTAACACCTGTCCAGTCAGCAGCAGTATAAGCAACAGCTGTGAATGTTCCAGTATCACCAGAAGCGGCAGCCCCAGCAACAGTAACAACTCCTTTTACGACAGGCCCTGTAGCAGCACCTCCAGAAGTTAGTCCTTGTACCATAATGGTTTGTCCAGCTCTAACAGCAGGAGCGTCTCCTGCAGCATAAGCGGTTCCGTCAGGCTTAGCGTCAAAAGTAACTGTAAATACAGATTCTCCAGTTCCACTAGCAGTAGCGATAGCTACATTGTCGTAACGTGTGTGTAGTCTTCCTTGCTCAATCCATCTGATTTCGTCAGATGTAGAGGGCATCTCAGCTGATACCATACGTAGGAAAGAAGAGATAGAACGATTTCCGTAGATCTCAGCTTCTTTTTCGTATACATCAGGTAAAAATTGTTTTGTAAAATCAAAATCGGTAATATAGTTACCTTGAAATAATGATCCCTTGCTAGATGAAGGGGTTAAGTTTTCAATGCCAGTTGTAATAGCCATTGTAATAAATTTTTAAGTTATTGTCTTAGTTTAATTTTTAGTTTAGAACTAGAATCACCAGAAACAACTTTAAACTTTTGGCCTGTAGATGTTTTAATAACACCTTCTTGCCTTGGGTCCATATTTATATTTTTAGCCTCCTTAGCGGATTGGCGTAGAGCATCGGCACGGCCTTGCTCATAAAAATGTTCAGCTAGCTTATCTGCATTTCTCGCAGTAAACAATGCTTTGTGATAACCCTTGGCATCATTAATTTGCCCATCGTCACCTAAAAATTGTTTTACAAAATTGTTTATATCAGACTGCTGTGTTTTTGTGTCATTAACATTATTGACTTTATAACGGTATTTATTGTCTCCAACTTGGAAATCAAACCCTTTAAAATCTTGACTAAACACATTGTCTGTTTTTTGTAAAAAACTTTCAGTAAGTTGTTTGCTTGATTCAGCGTTCTGTTGATATGTATTGTAATACTCTAAAGCTTCTTGGTACTCCTGAGGAATATCTGTTTGCTTCTTCAACTTGAGATCAGCATAATATTTCTCTTTGTTTCCTTCTAAAAACTTTTTAGCATTAAATAACTCTTCTTTAAATGCTCTTTTCTTAGAGCGTATTTCTCTTGGGTCATCTTCCTCTTCGCTATATGAAAAATTATCTTCCATATATTCAGAAATTTCTTGTGTGTCCCAAGGTTTAGATTGTTTATAATATTCTCGTAATAGATCACCATCATTATATTTTGATAGGTCCCTATTTAATAAAACAAAGTCTTCAACACTACCGCCTGTTTCTTCCATAAACTTAACAAGCTTATCTACGTTTTCCGGAAGTACAACCTCTGGTTCTGTAGGTTTTGGTTGTTCGTTTACCTGCGCAGCTCTTTCGTCTACTTTAGGCTGGTTAGTTTCTACCGTTTCTTCTTCGTCCTTAATGAGCTCGAGCGGCGAGTCTTGCTCTTCTGTTTCTTTGGCTTCAGTTTGTTCTTGTATTTCTTGCTCCACTTTTTTGCTATCTCCGGGTGCATCTTCCACAGGAACCGCCTCTGTTTCTCGCTCTTGAACGGCATCTTTTTCTTTGTTTAATTCGTCTAAGTTAATTTTTGGTACTTCATCAACCTCTTTGCCTGCGGCCTCCGGTTCAATCTTACCTTCTTCAACTGCTTTATCTAAAACAGCTTGTTCTTGTTCTTGTGCTGACTTTTGTTCAACGTCTTCAGCAGCACCTTTAATTTTCCATTCTGCCATAATTTAATAATATATAATAGTTAATAATTTTTTATCTAGGTTCAAATCTACTAAGATCTATGCCCCCTAGAACATCATTGCAA
>ERZ891134.2372-NODE-2372-length-11029-cov-6.470020_pt1 | contig 11029 bp, 12 predicted proteins | sample MGYA00520888_ERZ891134 | MGnify/ENA primary metagenome ERZ891134 (study PRJEB32303, sample SAMEA104408692) | aquatic metagenome | biome: Brackish water; feature: Coastal; material: water | place: Baltic Sea | collected 2014-10-23 | depth 10 m ... | reverse complement strand
CCATATCGCAGCCTGGGAATACAACGGCGATCAAGAGCCCATCCGCCATACAGAAGCATTGGAATTCACCTCTATAAAGCCCAGCACCCGGAGTTACAAATGAAACTCACGTTGCGGATTTGGCGGCAAACAACAGCCTCGGATTTGGGCTCCTATGAAACCTACGTACTGGAGCGTGTGTCGTCTGATCTCTCCCTGCTTGAGGCACTTGATCAACTGAATGAGCAATTAATCACCTCTGGAGAGCGGCCGATTAACTTCGATCACGATTGTCGTGAAGGAATCTGCGGAAGCTGCGGTTTCTTGGTGAACGGCCAGGCCCACGGCCCTAAAGCAGCCACCTCGGTTTGCCAACTGTATTTACGAGAGTTCAAAGATGGCGCAGTGTTAACACTGGAACCTTGGCGAACCAAAACATTTCCATTGGTCCAAGACTTGATGGTGGATCGATCTGCACTGGATCGATTAATTGCAGCTGGGGGCTATTGCTCAACGGGGACAGGCCAAGCGCCTGATGCCAATGCTCAACCCATCGGTCAACAACAAGCCCTGAAAGCATTCGACACGGCGACGTGCATCGGTTGTGGTGCTTGCGTTGCCAGCTGCCGGAATGCTTCCGCCAGCTTATTTGTGGCGGCCAAATTGGCGCATCTTGGCCAATTGCCCCAAGGTCAGCCAGAGCGAGCCAAACGCGCAAAGGTGATGCAGGAACGGATGGAACAGGAAGGCTTTGGGAGTTGCAGCAGCAATTTGGAATGCGAAGCGGTCTGTCCCCAGGAAATATCAGCAGATTGGATCAGCTGGATGCACAAAGAAAAATTAAAAATTTTCTAATTGATACATATGAAGAAACAAATTTATTGAAATTTAAGACGATTTAAGACTGACTTTTATACAGCTCCTTCGCCGATTCGCGAAATGTGTCGAGTGATTTACCAGGCTTTCGCTTGGAAGATCCAAGGGAATTGCCTGGAACCAAATATTCGGTTGAGAAATTGACAAGAACGACAGCTGGCTTTTCTTTTTCGGTGATAGCAAGTTGATTGCGAATCTCCTCTGCGGTTGTTATCGTGGTTTCAATACTCTCCGCTTCAAGGATTTCTTCAGGCTTAACTGCGGGCATGGCCTGAATTTTCGTCGTCTTAGTTTGAACAATATTATTTTGCTTTAGAGGAGCAACTTGTTTCGGCTTTGGCTGTGACTTTGAGAATGGGAAGAGAAAAACAATACCAAAAACAAGGGCAATAAAAGACGTAATCAGAGACGTAAGACCTAATTCAATCCCCTTAAATTCCCAAACAAGACCTGAAAATGCAAATCCAAAAACACCGACGGCTGCGAAAACAGAACCTAAAACGACTCTTGGGCCAAAAGCATATTGAGATTTCTTAAAAAATTTACTTTTGTCGTCGAAAGGATTTCGCAACACGACATCCAAAACGCCATTAATAATTCCCATGACTCAACACTATTTCCCAAACGATAACGCCCAGGAGACCAAATTGTGGATGTGAACAGAGGTTCAATCACGCCAGCCTGGGCAAAGCGCTCGGCACCCCGCCCAATTCACGACACATCAGGGATCCGCGCACCCCTTCCCCCAACATCCAAACCAACCCCAAAAACACCAGCCGAATCGATCTAATCCGACAACAACTTAGATAAGATCAAACGAGGGGTTGAGTGAGGCTGTGATCACAGAAATGGGCTCATACCTTTCTAGAAACAAGCGAAGACACTTCAACAACCCGTGTTCAGCAATACATTGACAGCCATAATTTACTAAACTGGCATAACCATCGTGCCTGGTTAAACGATGACGTTTGAGGTTTTATTCGACGATGGCAAGCAATCCATTCCTGCCGGACGATTCGAGATCTTGGGCGATGCAATCGACTGTTATGTGAACTGCATTCTCAATGTCGAGGCAGGCATGAGTGCTGTTGAAATCGTTGACGAGTATTTCGAAACGATCGCATCTCACTCCTTTGCAGATTTCATCAACACTGGGCACGATCAATCAGAATAAATTCAACACAGAACTGCAAAAGCCTTAAAGGCCAGGACAGCCGCGGCGGGCCGCCTCAAGATCTGAAATCGCTCGATCACCGCGGCCATCTCCCAACTGTTGAAGGATGAGATCGGCCTGAACCCCGAGAAGCAGGGTTTGGCAGGGATAAGCCTGCCGACTCGAAGCAAGCCGTTGCAGCACTTCAGCGTCGTCCAAAGCGCGCTGACACACCCCTCGATGCCCACTTTGCAAACAACGGAGAGCATCGCTGTTGAAGCGATCGAACCCCTGGGGATTCACCTCGGAGGCGCCGGAGGCCATGGCCGCAAGGACGACGACAACACAGGCTGAGATCGAGCCAATGGCGCTATGGCGGGCAAGCGACATAACGCGAGCTTTTGGGTGTGAAATGTTTATATATGAACTATTTCGGTGCAAACAATCAGGGGTGGCAAGGTCCATTTCCTGAGATAGTGGCCGAAGTTCGAGCAACAGCTTCACCGTGTATACCGATTATTCCGCAATCGCCCTGTTGCTCTTCACGGCCGTACCACTGTTGGTGGTAGTTGGAACGGCAACGCTGTTCGTGCTGCGCAACAAGGAAAAAGCACCGTTGGGTTAAAGCTCAGGTTCTTGGCTTGGTGAGACAACTCAAATCCTTCAAACCTGCTACAGCACCAGTCTGGTGACTAAGAGGGGCGGGCTTAACTGCCGCTGAAAGACTGCCTTGACCAAGGCAAACGAGGCAAGTGCGCAAACGCTGGCTAGACACGCGTTGAACGCCGCTGCCACCGCAGATCGTGCAAGTCGACATGGACGGCTCGGGATGAGATGACAATCAATATGGGGCGAATCTGTGCTGGTGATCCCGAATCCTTCCTTAAGAAAACAGAGGGAGATTGCTGCCATCACGGACTTCGCACAACAGCTCTTTTGTCGAAAGGCGTGTTCCCAGCGGAACCAAACCGAGGCCGGCCGCCAGTTGACCGATCACATGGGCAGCGTCATCACCATTGGAACGTGCAACATCCAAACCAGCACTTGCTTCACGCTTCGAAAGCTTCAGGCCATCGTCGTCACAGAGCAAAGGACCATGCCAAAACCGAGGAGAGCTCTGGCCTAATGCCGCATAAATGCTGTGTTGGGCCGGTAACGCATCGCGGAGATCGTTGCCACGAACCACATCGCTGATTCCAAAAGACAATTCATCGATCACCGTGGCGAGCTGGTAAGCGATAAAGCCGTCAGCGCGTCGTACCACCACATCTCCGCTGCCGTAGGGATTGTGATCAGGCACCCGTAAACGCCAACTCGGTAGACGCTGCGCCTGCCATCCCCACCCCGCATCAATCGCTCGACACGTACCGGGATAAATCGGCTCTCCGGCCAGATCACGGCGCGAACAACGGCACGCAAACAGAAGACCACTGCGACGCAGGAACGACAACCAAGAGCTGTAGATCCCGCGGCGAGAACTTTGCAAGATGGGCTGGCCATCCCAATGCAAACCAAGCCAGCGCAAATCGGATTGAATCCGCAGCACCGATTCCGGCCGATTCCGTGGCGTATCGAGATCGTCGATCCTCAGGAGCCACTCCCCACCCAAGCGGCGGGCCTGTAGCCAAGAGAGCAGCGCCGTTTGCAGGTTGCCGAAATGCAACACACCGGTTGGAGATGGAGCGAATCGGCCTCGATAACCGCTTCGCTCTTTCAGCCGGCGGCCCTGGTCGAGCTGCAGAAAGAGATGGTCCGGACAACGCATTAAAAAAGGCGGCCTCTTCAGCCGCCTCGGCGAACGGATTGTTCGAAGGGATCAGCCCTGAACGCGATCTTTGAACATCTTGCCGGCAGTGAATGCAGGAACGCGCTTGGCTGGGATGGCAATTTTTTCGCCAGTTTTAGGGTTCAAGCCCTGGCGAGCCGAACGCTCACGGGGCTCGAAGGAGCCGAACCCAAGGATGGAAACTTTTTTGCCTTCAACGACGGAATCGATGATGGTGTCGATGGCAGCATCCACAACCATGGACACGTCGGTTTTGGTGAGCTCAGTGCGAGCCGCAACCAGATTGACCAAATCAGCTTTGTTCATTTAAAGGAAAACGAGGGGGGTGCGGAAACAGCTCTGAGACGTCGTTGTGGTCGCGCCGATGCCTTCCACAAGCGGGCTAATCGTATGGAGTTCAACCGGTAGCTGCAAGCGAAATGTCCTGTGGCGCAATGCATTACGGATTGATGGGTTGATTACTCCACCCGGAGAAGGGCACCAAACGCTCCCCACGCAGCGCCCCTAGAGCAGCCCCAGAAGCCAGTTGAGGACTGGATTCTGGAGGAATCCAAGACCGCAGTTTCGCCAGGCTGGAGAGCTGGCGAGGCCAGTGAAATGTGCGGCCATGTCGCAACGGTCCGAGACATCCCGGAGCCAGTGGAGTCAGCAAACGCCCGCAGAACAACAGCTCAACAGGGGCCGGCGCCAACACAACGGCACTGCCTGGGGTTGGTCCAGGGGTCCAAAGCAGACGCAATCCACTGGCTGTGGTGTGCTCATCCTTAAAACAATCGAGGCGCTCCACATTGGGCAACAAGTAGGCCTCCTGCTCCTGCACCAGCACCGGCCAATCGAGCTGCTCCTGCAACCGTCGCAACCGGCCATGGCCTTCACGACTGGTCAACACAATGCGCGCCTCACGGTTCGCGGCCAATTCTTTGAGGGCCGTGATCGTGGCCTGCGTCAAGGGCGGGCAGTCAATCAAGACCGGCTCAGGGTCGATGTTTAACCACCAGGAACTGCCGCCCTGGCAATCCCGATTTGGCGGGAAAAGCCATAGATCATTGCGCACCTGCTGCGGTGGTCGACCGGCCTCCAAGGCAGTGGTCATGGTCATGACACTCAAGGGCGGAGCGAACAACTAGTTTGAAGGCCACATCACCACCAGGCCTTGAGCGGCATTCATCCCGGCAAGCCCTGGCCCTTGGGCAGCAGCACAACATCGCGTGGAGTGAATTTCTCCCTGGCCGCCCCAGCCGCAGATCGCATCGAGCTTTTGCTGTTTCGCAACGGCAGTGATCGGGTGCCGGAACAGGTGATCGAGCTCGATGGCCGACGGCATCGATCGGGGGATTACTGGCATGTCGAAGTGGAGGGTCTCAACGAGGGCTGCTGCTACGGCTATCGAGTGTTTGGCCCCCTTGCTCCGGGAGCCCATGGTTTTTGTCCCTCGAAGGTGCTGCTGGATCCAGCAGCCCGAGCGATCACCGGTTGGGATGTTTACGACCGAGTCCTGGCCACGGGTCCCTCGCCCAATGCCCATGCTTGCCTCAAGGGCGTGGTGAGTGAGCGGCAGCGGTTCGACTTCGAAGCCCACCCTCGGCCCCGCCATAGCTGGCAACGTTCGGTGATTTATGAATTGCACGTGGGTGCCTTCACCCGGGCGAGCGATTCCGGTGTTGATCCGTCAAACCGAGGCACGTATCAAGGGGTTATTGAGAAGCTTCCCTACCTTCAGGAGCTCGGGGTAACGGCGATTGAGCTCTTGCCCGTGTTCAGTTTTGATCCCGCTGATGCCCCTCCAGGTCGGGACAATGTTTGGGGCTACAGCCCGCTGAATTGGTTCACACCCCACCACGGCTACTGCTCGGTAGACGATCCACTTCAAGCGCGCAATGAGATGCGTCAACTGGTCGCCGCCTGCCACGACGCCGGCATCGAAGTGCTGTTGGATGTTGTGTACAACCACACAACCGAAGGCAATCGCCATGGTCCAACGCTGAGTTGGCGTGGGGTTGCTGACAGCACCTACTACCACCAGAACAGCGAAGGCGAATACCTCGATGTGAGCGGCTGCGGCAACTCAATCGCTGCAAATGATCCGATCAGCACACAGCTGATCTTGGAATCGATGCGCTGCTGGGCTGTTGAACTGGGCATTGACGGCTTCCGTTTCGACCTTGGCATTGAGCTCAGCCGGGGAGCACAACTCAAGCCCTTGGACCACCCCCCCCTGTTCACGGCGATGGAAGCCGACCCCGAGCTCAGCGACCTGAAATTGGTGAGCGAGCCTTGGGATTGTGGTGGCTTGTATCGACTGAATGACTTTCCAGCCAAACGAATTGCCACCTGGAACGGTCACTTCCGCGATGGATTACGCCGGTTTTGGAAGGGTGATGAGCACAGCACATGGGCTCTATCCCAACGCTTTAAGGGCAGTCCAGACCTCTACGACGGCAAGGCCGTAGCCATTGGCCACTCCGTGAACTTCATCACGGCCCACGATGGCTTCACCCTTGCCGACCTGGTGAGTTACAACCGCAAGCACAACCTGGCCAACGGCGAAGACAACCGCGACGGCGACAACCACAACAACAGCTGGAACCACGGCATCGAAGGACCCACCACCGAGCCAGCGGTGTTGGCACTGCGACGACGACAACAACGCAACTTGCTCAGCACCCTGCTGCTGGCCCGTGGCGTACCGATGCTGCTGATGGGTGATGAAGTGGGCCGAAGCCAGGGGGGGAACAACAACACCTGGTGCCAAGACAGTCCTTTGGGCTGGATGGTTTGGAACGAAGACCACTGTGATTTGGAGCTCAAGCTCTTCCTCAAACGTCTGTTGAAGTTGCGTCAGGCCTTACCGCAGCTGTTCAACCCGTTGATTCCGGCCCGGGAAACCACAAAGAAACATCCTCAGGACCACACTGATCTGTGGCGCCAATGGCATGGCGTGGACCTCTCAAAACCGGACTGGGCGGCCTGGTCTCGCTCCGTCGCCACCAGCTTGCACATGGGAAGCCACGGTGCAGTGATCTGGATGGGCTTCAACGCCCATAAAGAGACCCTGGATTTCGAACTGCCCATTCCGGCATCGCCGTGGACGCGTGTGATCGATACATCCCTGCCTGCACCACAGGATTTTCCAGACCAGCCGGTGCCATTCCGTGGCGTGACAATCCCGATGCAAAGCCGAAGCTTTGTCTTACTCGTGGCTGAAGACGAGGTTTCGAACCTGCGGCTTTGATCAAGCGGGCGGCGGGAATCGAACCCGCATCATCAGCTTGGAAGGCTGAGGTTTTACCACTAAACTACGCCCGCACTGATACAGACGAACTACCTTCAGTAAAAGGTGGTGTTTGGGTCAGTACCGCTTCATTATGACTGTCCGTCCGACCCCTTTCTTCGCTTGACAACGTCAGAAGCCCAGCTGGGTGGATCCCGCAGCCGCCTGATGGTGGCTTATGGCTTCGGAGATGCAGGCACTGGCTTGGCCGCCACACTCTTGGGGTTCTACTTATTTCCTTTCTTCACCTGCGCAGCGGGTTTGCCCGCCTTCATCGCGGGTTCACTGCTCACCGTGATCAAGGTTTGGGATGCGTTGAACGATCCCTTGATTGGCTGGATGAGTGATCACACCCAAAGCCGATGGGGACCACGACTGCCTTGGATGCTTGGCGCATCCCTGCCTTTGGGGATCAGCCTGGCGGCGATGTGGTGGGTGCCGGAAGGAACCGTCCTGCAACGCACGATCTATTACGTGGTGATGGCCATCCTGCTGATGACCGCCTACACCGGCGTGAATCTGCCCTACGCAGCACTGTCCACTGAGCTCACAACCGATACAGCCATTCGCACGCGCCTAAACGCAGCCCGGTTCACAGGGTCGATCTTGGCCGGAACCATGGGGCTTGTGGTGGCTTTTCTTGTGTTGAGGGAGGGAGGCGGTGGCTACATCTTGATGGGCCAAATTGCGGGAACGATTGCCGCCATAACAACGCTGTTGTGCTGCTGGGGCTTAGCACCTTTCGCGAAACAGGCCCAGCGCCCCAGCGGCAACAATGAGGCTCCGCTTCAGCAATTTCGACGAATCCGAACCAACCCTCGATTTATCAAGGTGTTGGGCCTGTATCTCCTGTTGTGGTTTGGGCTTCAGCTGATGCAGGTGGTGGCCCTGATCTGGTTGGTACAAGTGCTGCACGTCGCCGCCGGCATCTCAACACTGATGCTGTTGGCATTCAACATCCCCGCACTGGTGGGGCTTCAACTGTGGAGCCTGCTCTCCAATCGCTATGGGCGGATCAAAGCCCTTGGCTGGGGCGCCAGCATCTGGATTGTGGCGTGCCTGTTATCGATGTTGCTGAAACCGGTGGAAGCAGGCAGCAGCTTCACCGCTTACCTACCAATCGTGGCGTTATTCATGCTGGTGGGCTTGGGAGCAGCAACGGCCTACCTCATTCCCTGGTCGCTCCTACCGGACGCGATCGACGCTGATCCAACTCACCCCGCCGGGCTCTACACAGCCTGGATGGTGTTTGGCCAAAAATTAGTGATCGGCCTGAGCATGAGCGTGTTCGGCGTGCTGTTATCGCTCACGGGATACATCTCCACCACCAGCTGTGATGGGGCTCTGAATTTCATTGAGCAGCCCGACACAGCCCTTCTGGCCATCAGACTTTGCATGGGCTTGATTCCCGCCATTCTTGTGCTGATGGGCCTTGGAGTAATGCGAGGGTGGCCTGATCGCCATGCCCATCTCAAGAGCTCCGCTGGATGAACACTCCGCGTTCGCTAAGACGTTTGGGCTCGAGCCTATTGATCGGCGGCCAAGCCATTACGGCAACGATGCGCGGCCGGATCAACACGGTGGATCTCTCCGATCAGTTGATGGAAGCCGGCCCTGGCAGCTTGCTGATCGTCTTGATCATTTCGATCGCTGCAGGATCAGTCTTCAATATTCAAGTGGCCGCAGAGCTCACCCGACAAGGGGCTGGGTCGACGGTGGGCGGCATCCTCGCGATCGGACTGGCCCGGGAAATCGCACCCCTATTAACGGCCTGCTTGCTGGCAGGGAAAGTCGCCACCGCCTATGCCGCGCAGCTGGGCACGATGAAGGTGACTGAACAAATTGATGCCATCACGATGCTGCGCACCGATCCAGTGGAATACCTGGTGGTGCCACGGCTGATCGCCTTGGTGGTGATGGCACCACTGCAGTGCTTTTTCTTTTTTTTCGTCGCGATCTGGTCGGGGCAGATCACCAGCACCGCGCTCTACAACATCCCACCAACTGTGTTCTGGACCTCAGTGCGCACCTGGATGCATCCAGAAGACCTGCTGTTCATGCTGGTGAAAGCGCTGGTGTTCGGATTGATCATTGCCACGATTTCCTGTGGCTGGGGGCTGACCACCAAAGGGGGGCCGAAGGAAGTGGGCACCAGCACCACAGGTGCAGTGGTGATGATCCTAATTTTGGTTTGCATCATGGATGTGGTGTTAACCCAAGTGCTATTCGGCGTATGACGAATCCATTGCCGAACGTGATTTTGCGTCCGGATCCCCGCCTGCCCTTGCTGGTGGTGGGCCTTGGAGCAGCATTGCTCCCTTTGCCTGGGCATCCCTGGCCGACGCTGGTGGTGGTGCTGTTTGGCCTGTTCCTGCTCATCCAAACCGCCAGCTTGCGACTGGAATTTGAAGAACGCGCCCTAATCGTGTGGCAAAACGGCCGTGAGCTGCGCCGCTTTCCCTACGAGCACTGGCTGGCCTGGCGCCTGTTTGCCCCCTGGCTGCCTGGCCTGTTCTTCTTTCGGGAAACCAAAAGCATTCACTTTCTGCCCATCCTGTTCAGCCCAAGCGAGCTACGGGCACAGCTGGAACAACGGGTTGGCGCACTCGAAACGACCCAACAGAAGGACCCGAACGAATCCTAAGCTCGCACGATATTGCCACTGATTAGCTATGATTTTGTAACGATATTGTGCGCCAACCAATTTGGTGCCTCCTTGCCCTTGCAGGGGCTGCAGGGTTCGTTGCAATAGTTGGGATAGCTCGTGTCGATCGATGGACAACCAAGAGCTCGAGGCGATGAACAACGAGAACGATCAGGACGCCAACGCGTCTGCAGCCGAGGCTGCGAGTGAGATGGTTCTTGCTGAGGATCAAGCTCCCGAAAGTGATCCCCCTCCAGCACCCGACAATCCCGTGGTTGAGCTGGCCTTAAAAGATCTTCAATCCCGCCGCGATGAATTGTCGGCAGAGATCACGCTGCTCACCAACCGCAAACAACAGCTCGACGCCGAACTCAAAACCTCGTTTGCCGGGCAATCCGATGCGATTGCACGACGAGTGAAGGGCTTCCAGGAGTATCTGGGTGGAGCACTGCAAGACCTGGTGCAGTCGGTGGAGAGCCTGGATTTGGTAGTGCAGCCAATGGTGGTGCAGCCCTCACCGCTCGACCAACAAGCATCAGTCCAACAGGGGGTCGAGGGGCAGAACGCAAGCGATACCGCCCCACCCATCGCCGTGTCGGACACCTTTCGTCCCGATGAAGAGCTGATTCGCAGTGCCCTGCAGCGGTTCCTCCAACAGCCCGATGTGTATGCCGATCCTTGGACGCTGCGCCGCAGCATCGACGCACGGGACACAGCCCTGCTCGAAGACTGGTTCTTCAACCAAGGCGGCCGGGGCGCCCAGCCCAGTCGGGGCAGCCGTCCCCGCAACATCCTGGTGAGCGCTGCCTTGATAGCAATTATTGGCGAGCTGTACGGAGCCCAATTCCAATGCCTGGTGCTCGCGGGGGCACCCGAACGGCTAGGGGAATGGCGACGCGGCCTGCAGGATGCCCTCGGCTTGGGCCGGGAAGACTTCGGACCCAGCAGCGGGATCGTGTTGTTTGAACGGTCGGAAGCCCTGGTGGAACGGGCCGATCGCTTGGAGGAGCGCGGCGAAGTGCCACTGATCTTGATCGACACCGCCGAGCGCGAGGTGGCGATTCCTGTGCTTCAGTTTCCACTCTGGCTGGCGTTTGCCGCTGGCCCGAACGAACGGCTCGACGACGACGACCTGCTCTGATGCTGCTCACCTCACTGTTGATTCTGGCCATCGGCTATCTGCTGGGCTCGATGCCCAACGGCTACCTGGCCGGACGTTGGCTCAAGGGGATTGACCTGCGCCAGTGCGGCTCAGGCAGCACCGGTGCCACCAATGTGCTGCGCAATGTGGGAAAAGGCCCTGCCCTGGTGGTATTCCTG
>ERZ891134.2370-NODE-2370-length-11031-cov-5.453808_pt1 | contig 11031 bp, 8 predicted proteins | sample MGYA00520888_ERZ891134 | MGnify/ENA primary metagenome ERZ891134 (study PRJEB32303, sample SAMEA104408692) | aquatic metagenome | biome: Brackish water; feature: Coastal; material: water | place: Baltic Sea | collected 2014-10-23 | depth 10 m ... | reverse complement strand
CAAAAAGTTTAGAACAATTTAAAAAAAATATTTGTTTTTATTTGTGCTCTAACTCAAAAAGGGTCAAACAATAAGCATTCTTTTTTGAATTTAAAAAATTCAAAAGACAGAGTACGCCCATCAAACCCATTAGGGCTGAGGCCGCATCTGTCAACGCCCACGGCGGGATTCGAACCCGCAACCTCACGGTTCGTAACCGAGCGCGCTACCGTTGCGCCACATGGACTTGTGTGGTATTACTTAATAAAAATTGATTTAAAAAGACGAAAAAAAACTTGGTAGCAGACATCAGTTTAGAACAACTTTAAAAGAACATATTTTGCTGTAACTAAAATAATCAAAGAAAATGCTTCGCGGTTACAACAGACCGAGAAAAAGTGACATTTTTGGTCCTTCTTCTACAGGAGGAAGAATCAATCATGCAGGACAAAGGGATGTTTATCAAGAAGGTGAAGGAATTGGTAGCTTCTTTTCATCAATCTTTAGGAAGCTAATTCCTTTTGTTACAAAGACCGCAAAAAACGTTGCTGGAAGTAGTTTAGTCAAAGGAACTGGACAAGCCCTACAGGATAGTGCCGTTTCCGGTTTAACCAATGTCGCCGCCGATTTGATTGGAGGAAAAAAAAATTTGAATGAATCTGTTTCTGAAAATATATCCCGAGCGAGGGAGAATATAGCATCAGCTATTAAAGCATCTTCTGGTAGAAAGAGACCTAGTAGTGACAATGTTAAAGCTAAAGTGAAGGCTAAAGGAAGGAAGAAAAGAAAAATAAGAAGAATAAAACAGTCCAGTATTTTTGATGATGATGATGAATATGACTAAGAAAGAGGCACTAAAAGAATTGAAAAGAAAATATTTGAAGCCTGGGGATCCTTTATATATGGCTGGAATACAAAGAATTAAAAATCATTACAAGAAGAAATTATCAATAGATGAAATAAGGGACTTTTTGGCTAAAAGCAGAACATACACTATTCATTATGAATTTAAAAATACAATTCACAACCCCTACTACATTAGACGTCTTCGTGAAATGATTCAAATAGATTTAATTGAAATAACTAAGATAAGTGAATCCAACAATGGATACAAATACATCCTGGTGGCCATTGATTGTTTTAGTCGTTTTGTTTGGGCACGTTTATTAATGAGCAAAAAAGCTGATGAAGTTTTATCAAGTCTTAAAGACATTTTAGAAGAAACTGGAAAAGTTGAATCGATATGTAGTGACAGAGGAAAGGAATTTGTGAACAGTAAAATGAAGAAATTCCTTAGTGACAAGGGCATTAAATTAATACATCCCTATACTTCCACGCATGCGCATTTTGTTGAAAGGGTACAGGCTACTTTGCAGTCACTTATTTACAAGCATATAACAAGAAAAAATGATTTCAAGTTCTATGACAAATTCCAGGACTTTGTCAAAACGTATAATAAAAGAAAACATAGAATGACTAAATTATCACCTAGTGAAGGGGATAAAAAAGAAAATAGTTTACATATTCAAGAAATGCAGGAAGACTACAGAAGGAAAATCAAGCCTACAGAGAAAGTAAAATTTCAAGTTGGTGATCAGGTCAGAATTGCAATAGCTAAAGGAGCATTCAGTAGAGGCTATAATCAGAAGTCGAAGGAAGAAATATATAAAGTTGTGAAAGTCAGCAGAAAGCTACCAAGAGTTCTTTATTTATTAACCACATTAAATGGGGAAAATGTTGAAGGTAAATTTTATCAAGAACAACTGACCAAAGTTTTGGATCAGGATGAATTCATAGTAGAAGAATTTTTGGAAGAAAACGATACACACTATAAAGTCAAATTTCAAGGGTATGATGAGCATGAGTGGTTACCTAAAGAAAATGTTACAAACACTATTAAAGACATCTTATGATTTTTAAAGTACTTGAAAAATAAGTGAATATGAGGCACAGTGACAAACCAGTACTACTTGTTAGTAATGACTTATCATACAAGAATAATACTTTGACAAATTTTTCTGGATCTATTGAACCTGATTTTTTGAATGAAAATAAATCATGGAAAGTTGCTGTTCATAGTTGTGGACTTCATTTTATGCTAAAGCAGCCTATTTCATCAAAACATGAAAATCACCCGTCATTGATTCAAATAACTTTTGGAAACTTGAATAAAGCCATTAAAAAGCGTGGTTCGGTTGATAGATCTAAATTCGATCTGGGGCCATTCGATCTTTGGATGTTTGAAGATGGCTATAAATTTTTTGTCGACAGAGAAAAACCATGTACCCAAAGATCGTTGGTTCAAGATTGGTTCTTTCAAATGGCACTTCATAAAAAACGTAATGGAAAATTTGATGGATTTCCATTCAAGTACGATGAACAAAGTGAAACTATTTCATTTGGACAGTTTGATTTTGATGGACAAGATAGTAATAAAAGATTATCTGAACTCCCTCATTCACAAGAGAGGTTGTTGAGAACATTCGTTTTTATTAATGCAAGATTTAGGGACGGCCTTAAAATTGAGCCTTTACACAACTTGAAGCCTACTGAAATTAATGGTGAACCATATTATTATTTTTTTAATTCAAAAAAAAAATGGAAATTGGATGAAGGCCCCATCTGCATGTCAGGGGAAAAGGATTTTCCTTTAAAAGAACCTCAAATCATTCAAATCACATCGTCGGATATTGAACACAATATAAATAGCGGTATATTTTGTAGTTCATTATGCCAGTTCACAGTAAAGCGAAGTGAAATAAAAAAATGGGTCAACAAAGAATTTAAGAATCACCAATTTTCTGATGTGCTTAATAATTGCATAACAAAATTCAGCATCAAATTCGTTGATGAAAAATTAGAAGAACTTCATTTAACTCGAGGGCTACCATCGTGGGTCTTATTATTGTTTTCACCTGAAATGGAGAATAAACGTAATGTCATGATATCATCTGCACCTATTGATTTACATCCCGAAAATGTTATGTCAAATTTTTCTGTGGAGTTAAAACAAACAATCGATTTTTCTCTGACTGATGACCCAAAAGTTGCTTTGACAAGGCTGTCATTTAAAAATAAGTGGAAAATCATGTCACGTCTTAAACTGAATATTTCAATCCTCGATTGTGAAACTGAATTTACTGACGTTGCCAGCAATACAACAAGTCTTGTCGAGAATTGTGAGTTTGAAAATTTTGATTGCCCCAGAGGAAATGGAGAACTTAGAAATTGTGAAGACGTTGTTAAATGGTGTAAAGAGCTTCTTAAGGATAAATTTTCAATTGAAATGGAAAAGCATAATAATGGCAGTTGGTCAATGACTTTCCCCAATAGGAAGTATCTCATAATTCTAGGAAGTGATTTAGTCCAATGCCTGGGTCTATCTTACTTACACAGAACTAGTGGAGAATTATTTACTGATCTAAAAAAAAATAATGGCGGCTCCAGAGGTGTTAAGGCTGGAAGAAAGATTTCCACTCTTGTACAAAATGCAGTGGCACGCTATATTATGGATAGGTATAAAATCCCTGCTGATAAAAAACCTTTTCAATCTACGGGAGATGTTGCAATTTATTGTGATTCTCCACTTTTACTTGACATAATCTTACCGGCCAGGGAAATACAATTATACCCCAATGAGCTGTACATATATCTTAATATTGTTGAGCCTTGGTCGGTATTCGGTCAATACAGAAAACTGCTGAAAATAGTGGCGTTAAAACAAGATGACCATGATGAAAATATTACTGTCGATTTTCAAAGACCCGAATACCATGATTTAAGTGAACATCATCCAGGAAAATTACAATTTCAAATCTCTACAGGTGAAGATGCCTTGATTGAGCCATTTAATGAAAATGACATAATGTATATTAGCCTGCAATTTTCTTATAATTGAAAAAATTCTATCCGCTGTCATAAATGCATAGTTTTTTAATAAATATTTTTTTCAAAGAAGATCCGATCTATTTATTTTCAAAAAATTCGGTGTAGAATATGAAAGTAGGATATCAATCATTTCTACATTTTTTTTACAGAAGGATTCTTTTTGTCAGCTTTTTCCTGCCTTTCCTGTCTTTCTTGTCGAATCCTAAGTTCTCTATCACGTGCTTCTCGTTGTCGTCTTAAAGCATCCTAAAATAAAAAAAAATTGATTAAAATTAAGTCTAATCCGGCCTCATTTAAGAAGAAGAACAGACTCAAACAAGCCCGTGACAGGACTCGAACCTGTAATCTTTCGGTTACAAGCCGAACGCGTTATCCATTGCGCCACACGGGCTTAAGTGAATATTATGCGTTAAAAAAAATATAAAAAATGTCAAGTTTTCATACCTGTTCGCGTGCTCTTAATTCATCCATTGCTTTAACGTGTTCCCTATGTTTTTCTTCAGGAGTTTTCCCATCTCCAGGAGTTTTCCCATCTCGACCGTTTCCTCCACAACTCATTATTCTTTTAAAAAATTCGTGAAAACGTTACTTTACACTTTTGAGCGTTACTTTGCACTTTTACACTCAGCAGCAAGTGGGTATGCTCATGCATGACAGGTAGCGCTAGCCGTTAGATGGCGCTAGGCCGCTCTTTTGAGAGCGCAGATTTCAAATCGCGAAAACAATAACAAATTTTCATTGGTCCAACGTTAAATCTGAACATTTTTCATTGGTCGACCGATAACTGTAACAATTTAAGATACAAAAGTTCAGATTATGGCACTTTTGAACAATATTACAATAATTTGACGTTAACTCATCTAAATTTATTTAGAATGAGGGTAGGATAAGTTTCTTTAAATGAGGGCGCTAAGCCGACATGTGCAGTAGTTATTCAGAGTTCAGCAAATATGGATGTTAAGAAGTATTCATGCGATAGATGTAATTCTTTTAAAACTAATCATAAGTGGTCGCTCCTTAGACATATAAGAAACATCCATGAAGGTGATGTCAATAAAGGAGATGAATACTTGAAAAAAAAAGTGTTGGGCGGTGTGTACAAATGTCAAGAATTGGCTGGTTGCACCTACAGAACAACTAATTCAAGAAATCTCAAGAGACATGTTCAAGCTAAACACCGTTTGAAAAGACTAAAAAAATGTTTGTACTGTGATTATAAGACGATTAGTACAGAGAAATTAAGATCACATAAAAAATTGCACAAGAATGAATGTCTAGCAAGACATCATTGCTCGGTTTGTAAGCTAGTTTTCAGTGACAGTGAAAGCTTTGAAAATCATTTGAATAAGAACCACCCCAAAAGTAGTACTTTTGAATTGATACAAACTGCCTTCTCGAAGAAATTACGTGTTTATTGCAGAAATATAAGAGAAAAAGGATCTGACACAAAATGTCTCTGGGAAGCTTTCGAAGATTTTAAACTGCTCTGTAGAAGAATCTCAGCAAAAGAATATCCTATCTTCAGAGCAAATGTCTGTATGTACGGGGTTTTTGAAAAATGTTCACCAGATGACAATGAGGAAGAAAAAGAAACTGGTACTTTCGTTTTAAAAAGTACACATTTCACAATAAAACCTCATTCAAAAATAAAGAATATATGGACTGCAGTAATTAGTCAATTTGATGAACGCATTGAAAATTTGTTATTGAAAGGAAGCGGCTATTCTTTGACAGAAGTGTTGAAAATACATGTTGAAGTCGCTGCAAAAAGACCTTTAAGACACTCATGCCAAGATCCTGAATTCAAATCTGATATTGCAATAGAATCTATCTACGGGAAAAAACATTTGATTAATGTGGATAGCCAGTACAGCTGTTTTTTAGCCTGCCTCGGCCTTCACTTCCTGAGGAAAGAATGCCCAGACGAAAATTTTCAAAACAAACCAATAATTGATTCAATGGAAGTTGCTTCAGAAAATCATTTTTATTTTGATGATTTCGTCGATTCCTTGGACTTCACTGACACAGGCATTTACCCTCCATATCAACAACCTATTGGTATTAACCAAATCAAGAGGTTATTGAAAGTGAACAAAAAACTTCTTGGGGATCTACAACTGAACATTTTTGGACTTTATAGTAAAGAAAATCAAGAAATTTACGCCTATGAGACTGGAATAGGTAAAAGAGAAACTGATAATGTTCTAAATCTTCTGTCAATACCAGTGCAAAAAAATTATGTTCTGAAGAAAAAGAAAAAAGTTAAAACGCAGCAGCATCTCGTTGTAATTAATGATTTGAATGCCTTCATGTCGCAAAAAACTGGGAAAAATTATAATCAGACAAAGCGGAAGTTATGTTTAAAGTGCTTTAATTTCTTCAAGAATGACTCTACTCTGAAAAAACACAAATTGTCTTGCAGTAATCCTAGAGGTCAAGTTGAAGCCATGCCCGAGGAAGGCGAGCAGATAGAATTTAATAGTTGGCACAAAAAATTCCAGTCCGACGTTGTAGGTTTTTTGGATTTTGAAACTGTTCAAGTCGACGACGCAGAAAACCCTGAAATTAAAACTCTTAAAGCCTACCAGTACTCAGTAGTTTTCGTTGACAAATTTAATAATTTGCTATTTGAGAAACGGGAATTTAGTGAAGAAGGAAAAGCTGGTGATATGCTTTTGGACACTTTGCTTGAAATAGAAAGCCAACTTTTTTCACATGCAAGGAGAACTAAAGAAATGAAAATGACTCAAAGTGACAGGATTAAAGCTAAGAAAGCGAAAACATGTCACATTTGTGAACAAGATTTCCAAGAAGGTGAAGAAAGATTTCGTGATCACTGTCATTACAGCTCAAAATTTCTTGGGTAATTTGATTTTGCTTATTAAAAAAAATTTATCATGATCATATTTGCATAACATCAACTTTTTTTTTGCAGTATGGCTCACAACGATTGCAATTTACTGAGAAGGAGGCAGAATTCGATTAACATATACTGCCACAATGGAAGTTCATTCGACTTTCACTTCCTTGTGAGTAAGAAGTTGGAAGATAAAAGAATTAAATACTTGGATGGCCTTCCTGATTCTCAAGAAAAACTTCGTTTGATACGTTTGAACGAGTATGTCTTCAAGGATTCTATCAAGTTTCTTAAGAATTCATTAGATGCCCTAGTCAAAGACATGAAGGTGAGAAACCCCAATCACGAATTCAAAATACTTGCCCAATCAGATTTATGTTTATCGAATAATGAGTTTGATCAAGAAAAATTTGACCTTCTGAAGAATGGGAAATCAAGACTTCCTTATGAGAAATTGACGATGCCGTACCTATTCAAAACAACTCGAGTTCCTGACAAAGCGGATTATTTTTCTGATTTAAGTGAGTTTTTTTTTTATTTCATGAAAGAAGGGTTTTTTTTTAAAATTATTCTAAAATTATTTCATTTTTATCCTAGGTAACACCAATATTGACGACTCTACATATTCGGACATAAAGAAATTCTGGTCATTATTCGGGTGCAGAAACATAGCTGATTACTCATCTTATTATGTAAGTAAAAAAAAAAGAGCATTTCTTTTGATTCACTTTAACAATTTTTTTCTAATAGGTTTCTCTTGACACATTACTATTGGCGGAGGTATTTAATGAATTCAGACAATATATGATGTCATGGAGTAATCTGGATCCTGACCATTACTTAGGCTTACCATCACTCGCTTATGATATTTTCCTTTACAAGTCAAAAACGAAAATTGAATTATTAACCGACATAGACAAATTGAAATTCTTTGAGGAAGGTATCAGAGGAGGTTTGAGTTTTGCCTCTGAACGGTTTACCGATACACGCGAATCAAAAAAAACTATGTTTCACTGGGTAATTTTTTTTTTATTTATTTTTTTATTTTTTTTTTCTAAAAAAAAAATCTTAAAAATCATTTTTTTTTAGGACGTGAATAATCTATATGGGGGCAGTCAGGCGGAAGCTCTTCCTACATCCGATTTCCAGTGGGATCCAAATCCAGAAAAATTTATGGACCCCAATTTCATTAAAAATTTGACTCCTGATGACCCTGTTGGATATTGGCTGGAATGTGACATTGACTTCGGAAAAAAGCTCCATGACAAGAGAGCTTTTAACTGCTACCCTCCCCTTCCTGAAACAAAAGTCATAACTTACCGGATGTTGTCACCAGAAGCGAAAAAACTTTTAATTGATAAAATCGGTAAAAAAGCAGCTAAAAACTTCAAGAGCAAAAAGTTAGTTTCCACTTTGCAGAACAAAAGGAAATATAAAGTACATTACTTGAATTTGCAGCAGGCAATGAAATTCGGTTGCAAGTTGAAAAAAGTCCATAGAGTAATTAGCTTTAAACAGAAAAAAATCTCCAAAAATTTTTTAAATTTTATGACTAAAAGAAGGAAATATTCGAGAACGAAGATTGAAGAAAGATTGTGTAAAGGTATTTGAAGCTTACCCCAAAGCCCTCAAAATTATTTGCAAATGCAGTTGATCTTCAGAAATCCGCAAATTTGACATCGGCAGTTTGTGCACTTTGGGTTACTACAGTAGCAGCCAGCCATTTTTTTCAATATCTTTTCAGTAACATAAACTTGTTCAGACTGATGAATAACTCTACTTGAATTAATGACGCATAAGCAATTTTTTCCTGTTGACGTCATTGAAATTTGTGAGACTTTTTTTTAATTTGTTAATAATTTTGAGGCTTAAAATTTAATATTTCAAGATATCGCCAATCAGCTATATGGGAAGTCGATTGAACGAGTCCGTGATCGCTTAAAATTACATTTTGTCAGAACATATTGGCAGTTTAACAGACTTCAAAACATGTCTGGTTTTAGAGGATATAAAATCGTGTCAGATTCTCTGGTTCTGGTTTTCATGACACCTGCCAAAGTTAGGTTGAATAAGCCTTTACACATCGGTGCAACAATTTTGGAGCATAGCAAGAGAGTCATGTACGACAAGTTTTATCAGTTCATTATTCCAAGCTTTGACAATGTCGGTAAGAATTCTTTATTCTTTTAATTTAACGATTTTTTTTTTCAAATCTTTTTACTTTTTTTTTAGAGCTGTCGACCACTGATACTGACTCCTTCCTGTTTTCATGTGATATACCCAGTGGAGAGACAGTTACAAGTCTTTTAAAAAAGCATCAAGACCACTTCGATTTTTCCAATTTATCGGAAAATGGGAAACTTGGGAAAGATTTATTCTCAATGAAAAATAAAAACCAGCTAAACAGGTAATTTTAACAAATTTTCTTTCTTATTCAATTGATATTAACGTTCTATAGTTTGTTTCACACTCAAAAAGTGTGACCTAGCGCCATCTAACGGCTAGCGCTAAATACAATGCATGAGCATCCCCACTTTTGGTAGCGCGACGTGATAGGACTTGTCTTGTATTTTCATCACTAATAAAGTAATGGCGTGGTGAGGTGCTGCCGCCGGCTGCTGCCGCCGCCGCCGCCGCCGCAGCCGCCACCGATTTTCATGACGAAACGCGACGTGATAATTTCATCAGCCGCCGCCGGCAGCTGCCGCCGCCGCCGCCACCGAATTTCATGACGAAATCTTAATCAATTTTACATATTTTTTTTCCAGATTCAAGCTGGAAAATCGTGACACGGAAATTCTTGCAGCCTGCTGTTTAAGGAGTAAGCTATACTCTATTTTATATGAAAATGAGATTGAACTCGTTAAAATGAAAGGTCAGCCTTCTTCATCATTTAAAAGAAACAACATTAATTTCACGACATTTACCGAATTACTGAAAGGAAAAACCAATAAAGCGAGCAAGTACTATAAAATCGGGTCAAGAAGTCATCGTGTAACCAAGTTTCTTCAGAGGAAGAGGAATTTAGTGTCAGCATTTGATGATAAGAGGTGGTTGTACAGCTGCAAAATACATAGTCTACCTTACGGATCTCGTCATGCTAAGAAAAAAAATTCAAAAAAATGTCCTTTTTGCAAATTGAAAAATGTGTAAATGTCACCCCCAAAATTTGAAAAATAAATACATTTATATAAAAATTTAATCTCAGAAGTGTCACACTTAATTATAATTGAATGAACTAGATAGAAATTTATTGCTTGCAGATGCGGGTACTGAAGTCGACCTCCATATGTTGTGTAGATATCTCAAATTAATGAGAGTTTGTTGCTTGCAGACCCTATATCTCTTTTTTTCCCCGCGACCTCGTTGTTGCTGTAATATGTCGCTCTTGCCAATTAATATCATTTTATCAATGTCGCTCTTGCCAATTAATATCATTTTATCAATTGGGTTTAACGACCTCTCTCGTTGCGGGTTATATATATCGAGATTTTATCAGATTTGATGTCGGTCTGTTGCCATGACATTTTTTTAACAAGGTTTTTATAGTAAGGTCAGTTATAAAATTTTTCTTCATATCTTCCTCAACCTCTGAAACGTTCAGATTCAAGCTCTCAAAAATTTGTTTTTTGTTTTGTATTTTTTATTGATTCTAGAACAGATAATTTGAGGCATATATTAGACTGTGATTTAGGGTAGGTTGCGTGATTACGGGTGGTTAGACCTACTTTTTTGATCAATCAAAAAAAAAAATAAAAAAAAATATTTGAAAGGTTTGATAAATATTGGAAAATGCGCGAGTGACAGATGGTTTTGAACTAACCTTGATGTAGTAACCTTAATTAAAAGAGCTACAAAATACGGCGTTTTTTATAAGGATTCGATTCAAATTTAAAAAAGTCCAATTACAGCTTTGACGTCAAACGTCAAACAATTCATAAATAATTGACGATACCGACATCGAAAATGTGTATAATGATTAAAATAATTGAACGTCACATATTTCACCCTCAAAGAAATTGTCAGTTGATATAAATTGATATGTATAGGGGTGCGCACCACGTGCGGGACCTAATTGACGAGTGCAGCACTATTATAAAAACTTGGGATGATGATCTGAATGGGTACAGTCGTCTTCTAACTCTAGATCTAGAACATTCAAGTTAAAAAAATGGCTACCAAAGGGAAAAATGAAGAACTCAGTGATGAATCCGGATCGGAGTCTCTGGGCAGCGATTCTGCCTCAGATTCCTCGGATATGGAGCTTACTGAGTCCGATGGAGAAGATGACATTGCTATTGTAAGTA
>ERZ891134.2368-NODE-2368-length-11038-cov-5.231813_pt1 | contig 11038 bp, 13 predicted proteins | sample MGYA00520888_ERZ891134 | MGnify/ENA primary metagenome ERZ891134 (study PRJEB32303, sample SAMEA104408692) | aquatic metagenome | biome: Brackish water; feature: Coastal; material: water | place: Baltic Sea | collected 2014-10-23 | depth 10 m ... | reverse complement strand
CAAACGTTAGATCTGATTGAAGCATGTGGAGACGCTGAGGCATTCTGCCGTAGCAACATCCTCAAGTATGCTTCACGCTATGATCGTAAGGGCACTGCCCGTCGTGATATTATTAAGATCCTTCACTACGCACTGCTGCTACTACATTTTTCTGATAAATCTCAAACTACTGAGGAGTACCCCAATCGATGAGTCAACTTTCACTTACGCCCCAAACTACATCTGTCCTGAAAAACTTCTCGACAATCAATGGATCGATTATGATTCGTGAGGGTAATGTGTTGAAGACAATCAGTGTCGGTGAGAACATGATTGCTCAGTACACTTCACCTGAGATGTTCCCTAAGACTTGTGGTATCTATGATCTTGGTCAGTTCCTTATGGGTCTGAGTTTGTTTCAAGATCCTGGTCTTAACTTTGAGAATGAAGAGTATGTCACTATTCGTGGTGGTCGCCGTTCTGCTAAGTATTACTTCTCCGATCCTGAGATTACCTTGAAGTCTGCTCCAGATCGTGACGTTAAGTTTCCTGGTGCTGACATGGAGTTTTCTTTGTCATCCGAAGACCTAATTCAACTTCAGAAAGCATCTGGTGTTTATAGTCTACCTGATCTTTCTTTTGTTTCTACTGAAGAGGGAACAATTAGTTTGAACCTGTGTGACAAAGACAATGATACTGCCAATGCCTATACTCAGGAAATTCATGGTACTTCTACAGGTGCTTATGAACTGTTTCTAAAAGTTGAGAACCTTAAACTATTTCCTGGTGACTACAATGTAAAGATCTCAAGTAAATTGATTACCGAGTGGCGTCATGTCACACTTGACCTTGTATACTATATTGCTCTTGAGCCTTGATTATGAAAAAATTTCTTTGGGTTGAACAGTACCGTCCCAGTAATATTTCTGACTGTATCCTTCCTGAGAATATTAAAAACTCTTTCCATGGGTTTGTAAAACAGGGAGAGATCCCTAACCTATTGCTTGCTGGCACCGCTGGTATCGGCAAGACTACCGTTGCTAAGGCGCTGTGTGAGGAGATAGGTGCTTCCTACATCGTGGTCAATGGATCTGATGAAGGACGCTTCCTAGACACTGTGAGGAACCGTGTGAGGCAGTTTGCCACGACGGTCTCCTTGACCTCTGGAGGCGCTCACAAGGTCGTTATCATCGATGAGGCAGACAACACCACCAATGATGTTCAGCTGTCCCTGAGGACCGCTGTGGAGGAGTTCCATAGTAACTGCCGTTTTATCTTCACTTGTAACTTTCCCAACAAGATCATTGAACCTCTCCATAGTCGTTGTACTGTGGTGGACTTTAAGATCAATACCGAACAGGCAATGGAACTACAGGGTCAGTTTTTTGTTAGACTGAAAGAGATCCTTGATGAACAGAATGTTGAGTATGAAGACAAAGTATTGGCGAAGGTTGTTAAGCGTTACTATCCTGATTGGCGTCGTCTTATTAATGAATGTCAACGCTTTGCTGCTAGTGGCAGTATTAATAGTGCTATCCTTGCTGATGTTGCTGACATTAACTTAGACGCTCTTATTCGTTCTCTCAAAGCGAAGGAGTTTACTATTGTCCGTAAGTGGGTTGTTGACAACATCAATAATGATCCTGTTACTGTGATGAGAAAACTTTATGATGTCTTGTATGATAATCTTAAGGGTGGATCTATTCCTGAGGCAGTGTTAATCATTGCCAAATACTCTAGAGATATTCAGATTGTTCCCGATCAAGAGATCAACCTGTTGGCATGTCTAACAGAGATCATGATGAGTTGTGAATTCAAATGATGCTGATGCGTTTAGTTAATCCTAAAACAGAAACTTATGTCAACTTAAAAGAATTTATTCTTTCTAAACATTTCCCTTGGTTTCAGTACAATGAAACTTTGGAACCTGGATGTGATTTGGGTGAGTATGATGATGTTCCTTTCTTGAGTCATGGATTTTTAATTCGTCCTGGGGTTGATGGTAACTTGTATAGTAGAAGTAATTCTGAATACTTGAATGTAGTACAAGATGTATTCAAAGAAATATGTTTTATTAATGGTCTCGACCCTGAGATTCTTTATAGAATCAATGCTAACTATACTCTACCTACTGAGAAAAACTTACCTTCTCCTCCTCACATAGATCATACTTATCCTCATAAGAATATGTTGATCTATCTTACTCCCACTAACGGTGGTAATACCATAGTTGATGGTGAAGATGTTGTTGCTAAAGAAGATGATATTATTATATTTGATGGTTGTTTAAAGCACTGTGCTCGCCCACCTGCTACGGGAAAAAGAATTGTATTAATTATTACTTACTATGGCAGTTAAGACTACACCTGAAAACGTAAAGGAAGCAAATGAAGCATTGTTTCATGCTACAATGAACTTACCCCATGCTGCTGCTCATTGTGGAATGACAGAGCGTGAAATGAAAATGATCTTTCGTGAATACCTAAAGTACAATGCCCCAGACTTTGAAATCCCTGAAAACACCTTTACGTTACCCAGGCGGGAAGAGTCGTGCCCTGAGTAAACTCTTTCAGTACATTCCTAACCTGAAAGATTACACCGAGTATCGGGAATCATTCTTGGGTGGTGGATCTGTAGCATTAGAAATTGGTAAACGATATCCACACCTAGACATCTGGGTCAATGATCTTTATTGGCCACTCTATAACTTCTGGCGTGTACTTCAGGACCAGAGTGATGAACTTCATTCTAAGTTAGTTCAACTTAAGAATCTCCATCCAGAACCAGCAACAGCAAAAATTTTATTTTTAGATTCTAAGGAACAACTAAATGATGATTCTACGTCCGATGTATATCGTGCTGTGTGTTTTTACATTGTTAATAAGTGCTCTTTTTCTGGTCTCACAGAATCCAGCTCCTTCAGCAAGTCAGCGTCAGATAGCAACTTCTCGATGCGAGGCATTGATAAACTCCCTGAATATTCAAGAATGATTAAGAAGTGGAAGATCACCAACTTATCATATGAAAAACTTTTTAGCGACAGCAAGTCAACCTTTGTTTATCTAGATCCTCCTTATGAGATTGGTTCTAATCTCTACGGCAAGCGAGGAAACATGCACAAGGGATTTGACCACGATCAGTTTGCTAGTGATTGTGATCGCTTTATCGCTCATCAACTTGTTAGTTACAACTCGTCACAAATAATTCGAGACCGCTTCAAGAAGGGGTGGACAGTTGCTGAATTTGCACACACTTACACCATGAGGAGCGTGGGGAGTTATAATATAGATCAAGCAAGCAGGACCGAACTGGTCCTTATGAACTATGAAATGTGAAGTCAAACTCTACGTTGCTGGCACGGTCTTCAAGGAAGAGGTTATCGCTCGTAACTACGAAGAAGCACGTCAAGTTGCTCTGGCACGTAACCCCAATGCTAAGGTCATGGGAGTCACTGCTGTATTTAAATAATGGAAAATGGAACTAAAAGACTACCTGTATAGCATCAACCAATCTAAGAAGAATATCATCAAGGATGACCCAGAGGCGGAGCGAAAGTATCCGCCTTTTATTGTGAACAAATGCTTGTCATCTTTCACTGATACTGTTCTCTATGCCAATGAGATGAACAAGAACCCTCATCTAGACAAGAGACTACAATATGATTTTTTTATAAATAGTTTGAAGCCACGGAAACGTTTCACTCCTTGGTTACGTAAAGAAACTCTTGAAGAGTTGGAACTTGTGAAGCAATATTATGGTTATAGTCATAATAAAGCATTAGAAGCTCTAAACATTCTCACTAAAGAGGAACTTAATTCTATAAGAAAATCATTGAATACAGGTGGCATGAAATGAATCCAGATATTGAAGTAACTTGGCAACCTTCCGACATGGTGGAGGTTACCTTGGGACAACCCGATGATTTCCTTAAGGTACGAGAAACTCTTACCCGTATTGGTGTAGCATCCAGAAAGGAAAAAAAACTTTACCAGTCTTGTCATATTTTACACAAACAAGGTAAGTATTATATTGTTCACTTCAAAGAGTTGTTTGCTCTTGATGGTAAGAATACAAATCTTTCCTTAAATGATGTACAAAGACGTAACAGAATCCTCCAACTTCTTGGAGATTGGGGATTGGTTTCTGTTGTTGACTATGAAAAAATTACTGACGTTGCTCCACTTAATCAGATTAAAGTCCTTGCCTTCAAAGAGAAGGATGAATGGACACTAGAAAGTAAATATAATATTGGTCGTAAAAAGACTGATGTATGATCCGAACATGTAGGTAGGGTTTTACCACTCTATCTTTTTTTGTGTCTTGGTTAAATAGTATTGGATGCCTTACGGGTCCATACAAAAAATCTCGCTTATTAAGGAGAATACCATGACAAACACTTGGGATCTATACCTGCCACATGCGGTGGGTTTGAATGACATGTTCCATCGACTCGACTCGATGTCTGCTCATAATAAAAACTACCCCCCGTACAATTTAATAAAACATGACACCAGTAACTACGAAGTTCAACTCGCTCTTGCAGGATTTAAAAGAGAAGAGATTGAAGTATCTACTGAATCAAACATTCTCAAAGTTGCCAGCAAAATTGCAAGAAAAGATCCTGATACAGAATATTTACACAAAGGCGTCTCACGAAGATCATTCTGTAGCACTTGGCAACTCGGTGACGATGTTAGAGTTGTGGATGTAGAATTTACAGATGGTCTCTTGGGTATATCCCTGGAGAAGATTGTGCCCGATCACCAAAAGAAGACGGTGTACAACATTGGAGAGCAGGTCTCGGATAAACAATTTCTGACAGAATAAATATTGTCACAGGGTTGCTTGCCAACCCTGTATTTTTTTGATATAATATAGGAAACCAAATTCTATTATGAGTTCGATTAATGTGGTACACTTGGTTTCTGGGGAACAAGTCATCACCAAACTCACCGAGTTGAGAGACAAGGACGGGGAACCTTTTTGTTTCCTGTTTCAGATGCCCATGGTTTTGACTTTGGTTCCTGGGCAAACTGAACAAGAAACCTCAATCAATTATTTTCCTTGGAGTCCTTTTAGTTCTTCCAAGGAATTTAGAGTTGGGTTTGAAAAAATAATTAGTATAGCAGAACCAACAGCAAATGTTGTCGAAAGTTATATTGATATTAATCAACCAGTATTCCCTATTCTTTCCCCAGAAGAATTCGAGAAGTTTAAAAAATCACGAGGAGCAACTAACTAATGAGCGAAGAAACGTCTACACTAAACCCATCAATCGTTGTATTGAAAACGGGTGAAAAACTAATCACTATTCTTCAAGAAGTTTTTGAAGGTGAAGGTGACGACAGGAAAGGTGTTTGTCTACTAATGAACTATCCCTATGAACTGTCTTTAATTTCTGTTCCTAACCAAGAAGATCCCGAAAAAGATCTCCAGGTAAAGTACAGTAAGTGGTGTCCTTATTCACTTGAGAGTTCTTTCCGAATTCCCTATGATGGTATTCTTACTATTGGAGCTCCTGATCCTGGTTTGACCTCAGCATATATGGCCAAGGTTGATGTTGTTAAGGGTGCCGACGCTCCTGATCCACAACCAGCATCGGGATCTAATGATAGTCCCAACTGGCAACAGCAGCAGAGCCTAGTCGATGCTGCTATCAAAAACCCTGGTCCGCCTGCTATCACACCTGAGGTTGTATGATCAAACTCCTTAAGTTTGATGGGCACTGGCTTGTAGCAGAAATTGAAGAAATTCCTGGGACCGAGTTCGGTCAACCCGATTGTATGCTAAAATACCCATGTGAGGTAAACCAGGATGGGGCAGTGCCCTTTCCTCCTTACAGCGACGACAAAGAATTGACGGTTCGTTCAGAAAGCATTACTGTTATTGCTGAACCAAGCGACATGTTTATGTCCCTTTATTATGATCTGAAAGACAAAGAGACCGAATGAAGTTTTACACCAGTGTTCAGCAAGCAGGGAACACTATCCTAATTCGTGGTTATGATCATGGTCGGCAGTTCAGTGATCGGGTAAAGTTCAACCCGACACTGTTCTTGCCAACCGAGAAACCTTCTGAGTGGAAAACACTCGACGGCAAAAATGTTCGTCCTGTTCTACAGGGAACGATCAAAGATGCACGTCAGTTTGTTGATACTCATAAGGAGATGGAAGACTTTCCTGTCTATGGTCAGACACGATACAACAACCAGTACATTCTTGAGGAGTATCCTTGGGATGAGATGAAGTTTGATATGAATCAAATTCGTATCTTCACACTTGACATCGAGACTGGTGCTGAGAATGGTTTCCCTGATATTGAGACTGCCGACCAGGAGATTCTTTTGATCTCCCTGAAGGACTCTCACACTGGTCGTATCACCGTGTTTGGTGCTCGCCCCTATGAATGTAAGGATCCTGATGTAGACTATCTTGAGTTTAAGACTGAAGTAGGACTACTGAAGGCATTTGTTCACTTTTGGATTTCTAACTTTCCTGATGTAATCACAGGTTGGAACGTCCAGTTGTTTGACATGCCGTACATTATCAAACGTATTGAACGTGTGGTTGGTGAGAGAGAATCCAAGATGATTTCTCCGTGGAAGAGTATTCTTTATCGGGAGATCTATATCAAAGGTCGTAAGCAAATTGCTTATGACATCTCGGGCATTGCCACACTAGACTATCTTGAATTGTATCGTAAGTTTACGTACACAAACCAAGAATCTTATCGCCTGGATCATATCTGTTCGGTAGAACTAGGTGCTAAGAAACTAGATCACAGTGAGTTTGATACCTTCAAAGAGTTCTATACTAAGAACTGGAAGAAGTTCGTGGACTACAACATCATTGACGTTCGCCTGGTTGACCAGCTGGATGACAAGATGAAGTTGCTGGAACTTGCTATCACGATGGCATATGACGCTAAAGTCAACTTTGAAGATGTGTACTCACAGGTTCGTATGTGGGACAATATCATCTATGTCTATCTGTCTAAACGTAATTTAGTAATCCCTCCTAAACAAGAAAGTAGAAAAGATAATAAGTATGCTGGAGCATATGTCAAGGAACCTATTCCAGGAATTTATGACTGGGTTGTGTCGTTTGACCTTAACTCACTGTATCCACACCTTATCATGCAGTACAATCTCTCGCCAGAGACATTGAAACCATCTAGACATCCTACAGTTACTATTGATAGGATGTTGAATAAAGAAGTTGAACTGAATCTGGTTGGTGAAACTGTGTGTGCTAATGGAACATTGTATGATACTGGTACGAGAGGATTCTTGCCTGAACTGATGGACAAGATCTATCAAGAACGTACCATCTACAAGAAACGTATGCTCAAGGCAAAGCAAGAGTATGAAGACAAACCAACAGTTGAACTAAAGAAAGAGATCTCTCGCTGTAACAATATTCAGATGGCACGTAAGATCCAACTGAACTCTGCTTATGGTGCTATCGGTAACGAACACTTTAGATATTATCGTCTAGAGATTGCTGAGGCAATCACTATGTCTGGTCAGTTGTCTATCCGTTGGATTGGAGATAGGATGAATGCTTATCTAAATAAACTACTCTCTACTGAAGACGTTGATTATGTTATTGCATCAGACACCGATTCAATGTATCTTAATCTTGGACCTCTTGTTAATAAATTTTTTAGTAATAAGTCTGACGATAAAGCAGCAATTGTTACGATACTTGATAAGATCTGTGAGGATAAACTGGAACCATTTATCGAGAACTCATATCAAGAACTTGCTGATTATGTTTCGGCGTATGAACAAAAGATGAAGATGAAGCGTGAGAACATCGCTGATCGTGGTATCTGGACTGCCAAGAAGCGATACATTCTCAACGTGTGGGATAGTGAAGGTGTTCGCTATGCCGAACCTAAGATGAAAATCTGTGGTATGGAAACTGCTAGGTCATCAACACCAGCATTCTTTAGGGACAAACTTCTTAAAGCATATGAAATCATTATCCATGAAGATAATGATGTGATGATTGAGTACATCAATAAAGTTAAAGAAGATACACGTAAAGAAGATTGTGTAAATGTTGCTTTCCCTAGAGGTGTAAATGGTCTCAAAAAATATAAGTCTGTATCGGATATCTATTCAAAGGGCACACCTATTGCTGTCCGAGGTGCATTACTGTATAATCACTATGTCGGCCGTAATAAACTTACTCACAAGTACCCTCTTATCCAAGAAGGAGAGAAGATCAAGTTTCTCTACCTCAAAACACCAAACCCCATCCACGAAAATGTAATATCATTTTTCCAGAATCTACCACCTGAGTTTAATCTTGATAAGTATGTAGATTACAATAAACAATTTGAGAAGTCATTCTTTGAACCGCTCAAGAATGTGCTAGAATGTATCGGTTGGGACTACGAGCGGTCTGTTTCCCTATTATCATTTTTCTAATTATGAGTTTCCTAAATTCTGTTATCAAGGACAGTAAGAATGAGTATGCTAGTCTTGTTAGCGACGGGGTTGCTGCTGGCGATATTGAATCTTTCGTTGACACTGGGAGTTACGTTGTTAATGCCCTGGTTAGTGGTTCGATTTTCGGAGGTTTTCCTTCCAATAAGATTACTGCCGTGGCAGGAGAATCGGGAACGGGCAAGACTTTCTTTTGCCTCTCTGTGGTTCGTAACTTCCTTGATATTGATCCTGACGCTGGAGTCATATATTTTGAAACTGAGTCTGCCATTAGTAAGCAGATGATCGAGAGTCGTAACATTGACTCTAATCGTATGGTAATATTTCCAGTCAATACGATTGAAGAATTCCGTACACAATCAGTAAGAATTGTGGATAAATACATGGAACAACCTGAAGACGAACGCAAACCACTGATGTTTGTGCTAGACTCTCTGGGTAACCTTGCCACCAACAAAGAGGTTCAAGACGCCACGGACGACAAGAACGTTCGTGATATGACGAAAGCACAACTGGTTAAATCCGCCTTTCGTATCTTGACATTGAAGCTTGGCAAGGCTAATATACCAATGATCGTTACCAACCATACCTATGATGTCATCGGATCTTATGTCCCTACAAAAGAAATGGGGGGAGGTAGCGGACTCAAGTATTCTGCTAGCACAATCGTTTATCTCAGCAAAAAGAAAGAGAAGGATGGAACGGATCTCATCGGAAACATTATCAAATGCGAGGCTAAGAAGTCTCGTTTGACACGTGAAGGTTCTAAGGTAGAGACTAGACTCTACTTTGATGCTAGAGGTTTGGAGAAGCACTATGGATTACTTGAGATTGGCGAGCGAGCAGGGTTGTGGAAAAATGTTGCTGGACGCTATGAGATTGGTGGAAAAAAGATCTATGCTAAAGCAATCCTCAAAGATCCAGAAACGTACTTCACCCCCGAAATCCTAGAGGCGATCGACACACAGGCACAGAAAGAATTCTTGTATGGTACAGATGACGACTGAAAAAATTGAACTATCGATTCTTAGGAATCTTCTATTCAATGAACAGTTCTATCGTAAGGTAGTTCCTTTTGTTAAACCAGAATATTTTGAAGATCATCATGAAAGGATTATCTATGAAGAAGTTTGGAACTTCGCTAGCAACTATGATACTGTCCCGACTTCGGAGGTTCTTATCATTAACCTCCAGGATCGTAAGGACATTACTGAGGAATCCTATTCGTTGGCGGTACAGACGCTCAAGACGTTTGAAGATGTACCAATCGAACACAACTGGTTACTCGACACCACCGAAAAGTGGTGTAAAGACAGAGCAATCTATCTCGCCTTACTTGAATCGATCAAGATTGCTGATGGAGGTGAACAGGAAGTATCAAAGGACGCGATCCCCTCAATACTACAAGAAGCCCTGGCTATTTCGTTCGACGAACATGTAGGACACGATTACGTTGATAACGTTCAAGAACGTTATGACTACTATCAAATGAAGGAATACAAAACTCCATTTGATATCGAGAAGTTCAACATTGTAACCAAAGGTGGACTCTCTAACAAGACCCTGAATATTGCTCTCGCTGGTACTGGTGTTGGTAAGTCTTTGTTCATGTGTCATATGGCAGCTGCTGCTTTACAGCAGGGAAAGAACGTTCTCTATATTACTATGGAGATGTCGGAAGAAAAGATTGCTGAACGTATTGATGCTAACTTACTAAACGTTAACATCAAAGATATTGGGCAAATTCCTGAACAAATCTTTACTCAACGTGTCAAAGAGATTGGTAGAAAAACTCAAGGTCGTTTGATCATTAAAGAGTACCCTACTGCCTCTGCTCATTCTGGTCACTTCAAAGCACTATTGAGTGAATTGTCATTGAAGAAGTATTTCAAACCAGATATTATCTTTGTTGACTATCTAAATATCTGTGCTTCGTCCAGATACAAAGGACATATTGTCAATAGTTATACCTATGTTAAAGCAATTGCAGAAGAACTTAGGGGTCTCGCTGTTGAGAACGACCTACCAGTCGTATCAGCAACTCAAACTACTAGGAGTGGTTTCGGTAACACTGACGTTGATATCACCGACACTTCTGAGTCCTTTGGTTTACCTGCCACAGCAGATTTTATGTTTGCTCTCATTAGTACCGAGGAGCTTGAACAGTCTGGCAGGATTATGGTTAAACAACTTAAGAATAGATACAACGACCTCACTTATTATAGACGTTTCACCGTGGGTATTGACAGACCGAAGATGAAGCTCTATAATGTTGAGGATTCAGACGCCGACAACATTCTTGATACCGAGGATGAAGATACGTTTGAGACATTTGAAGAAGAGTCTTCTAAACAAAACCGCTTAAATAAATTTTCCCAATTTGTAATATGACCGTTAACTTTAATCGCTATGAAGAATTTGTGGCAGCAGTTACTTCAGAATGCTCTACAAACTTTGTTGATTTCGCTGACCGTATTGGTGATCTTGATCGACAAGGTGCCAATATTGAGAGACTTCTTACTGCTGGGGTTGGAATTAATGCTGAGGGTGGTGAGTTCCTTGAGATCATTAAAAAAATGGTCTTCCAAGGAAAACCGTGGAACG
>ERZ891134.2364-NODE-2364-length-11046-cov-4.721317_pt1 | contig 11046 bp, 10 predicted proteins | sample MGYA00520888_ERZ891134 | MGnify/ENA primary metagenome ERZ891134 (study PRJEB32303, sample SAMEA104408692) | aquatic metagenome | biome: Brackish water; feature: Coastal; material: water | place: Baltic Sea | collected 2014-10-23 | depth 10 m ... | reverse complement strand
AACCCAAATTATAGATACCCGAATTTTTGCGATTTTTCCATAAAATGCATCAGCACCTGCAATACATCTTTGATATATACAAAATCGCGACGTTGCGCGCCGTTTTCATAATCGCTGCGGTAACTTTTGAATAGGCGCATGCGACCGCTTTCTTTTATTTGGTGAAAGGCATGGAACACCACCGATGCCATCCGGTCTTTGTGGTATTCGTTAGCTCCGAAAACGTTAAAGAACTTAAAACCTGCCCAAAACGGAGGCGTTTGGGTTTGTTCGGAAATCCATAAATCTACCTCTTGCTTGCTGTTGCCATAAGGATTCATGGGCTGCAGGGAGGTCCGCTTTTGTGGATCGTCGTCAAAGCCGTTATCGCCATTTCCATAAGTAGCCGCAGAAGATGCGTATATAAAAGGTATGGAATACTGGGTGCACATGCGCCACAATTCTTTGGTGTAGTTCACATTCAGATCTTGCAGCACTTGTAAATCGAATTCGTTGGTTTTGGTGCGGGCACCGATATGAAATATAAATTGAATGTCGCGGGCATGCTTGGGCACCCATTCTAAGAATTCGGTGCGTGATATGCGATATAGGATATTTTTATCTTCTAAGTTGGGAAGTTTTTCGGTTTTATTGAAATCATCAACGGCCACAATTTGTCCGTAGCCATTTCTCAATAGTTCGCCTATCAGAGCAGAACCGATAAAACCAAGGGCACCTGTTACGATTATCACGAAACAAAAATAAAGAAAATAAACGGGGAACGGTTTTAATGCCTATTAAGTAGGCGAATATCGTTCGCGGGTTATGATTTTTTGGAATTCGCGGAGCACCACGGCTTTGGCTAAATTTTCATCAGAATCGCCTCCTAGGGCTTTTACAAATCGGTATTGCTTTTCGGTAAGATCGACTCGATACACAATTTTCATCCAATTGCCGGCGTTCCGGCTGCGGATGTTTGCGATGCCTGCGCTCAACTCTGCGAGTAAAGCATCCCAAGAGAATAAATCGGCTGAAAATTCGAAACCGGCCAAACCGAAATCTTTTTCGATTTGTGCTTTTACGGCCTGCAATCGCGTGGGTTCGGCCATGAGCGCTTGAAATTCTTGCAAATCCGTGGCGGACATCGTTCAAAGGTATTGTAAATATTTCAATCCCTGCCCTCCCGATGCTTGGCTTATTCGGGAAATTTGTGGAAATTTGTCGGCTATGGAATTAAAAGACGTTGTTTCGGTAACCGGATTGCCCGGATTGCATAAAATTTTAGGACAGAATAAGAATGGTTTGGTTTTGGAAGCACTTGCCGATGGCAAAAAATTCTCTACCAATTTACGTCAGCGTGTGAGCATTTTGTCGGATATTTCTATGTTTACCGACGAAGGTGAAGTGAAATTGGCGCAAGTAATTCATCAGATTAAGCAGTTGGAAGACGGCGGTACTGAAATTCCAAATGGCAAAATCGACAACGACGAAGCCAAGAGCTTCATGGCTCAGGTTCTTCCTAATTACGACCGTGAGCGCGTGTATCCGAGCGACATGAAAAAATTGTTTGCGTGGTACCATTTGGTAAAAGCACAATTGGATTTTGAATCTTTATTGAAGGTAGAAGAAGAAGGCGCGGAAGAAGGAAAAGCGGTAAAAGCGGCCGATAAAATGGATAAGCCTAAAGGCGCTCCCACCAAAACTAAAGTAGCTACCAAAACCGCCGGCGGAGCCAAAAGCAAGCCTTCAGCTCCCCGCAAAATGGGAAGTTAATAATGCGGAAATCTTTTGTTCCCGAGGATTTGGTTATCAATAAAGCCGAAGACCTCAAAGCCTTATACGATACCTTATTACAAACGGAGGTAGCTTCTGAAACCGATTTGCGTGACTTTTTATTGGATGTAAGCAACTTAGAAAGTTTTATTTCTGAGGATATGGCATGGCGGTATATCCGCATGACCTGCGATACACAGAATAAGGACCACGAGAATGCGTATTTGCAATTTGTGCAACACATTCAGCCCGAATTGGCGCCCTTAGAAGACCAACTCAATCAAAAAATAGTTGGCATTCCGCATTGGGAGTCGCTATTAAAGGAAGCGTCCTTTGCCATTTATTACCGCTCTTTGAAAAGTGCGGTAGAATTGTTCCGGGAGGAAAATATTGCCCTTCAAGCCGAGGTGAGCACCTTGGCCCAAGAATATTCTGCGGCTCAAGGCGCCATGAGTATCGAGTGGGAAGGCAAAGAAATAACCCTACAACAGGCCTCTAATTTATTGTTGGAAACCGATCCGGAGATTAGAAAAAAGGCATGGCTATTGATTCAAGAACGCCGGCAGCAAGACGCCGAAAAACTTGATGCCCTTTTCACAGAGATGATTGGATTGCGGCATCAAATTGCGTTGAATGCGGGATTTGATAACTACCGCGATTATATGTTTGTGGCTTTAGGTCGCTTTGACTATACCGCTCAGGACTGTAAAGATTTCCATACTTCTATTGAAAAAAACGCAATTCCATTGTTGAAGGAAGTGCATCTTTTGCGTAAATCGCAAATGAAAACGGAAGTTTTGCATCCGTGGGACTTACAAGTCGATCCCTTGCAGCGCAAACCTCTGAAGCCTTTTGAAACGGGTGAGGAATTGCGCGATAAAGGAATTGCCGTTTTGGCCGATTTGGATCCGTTCTTCGCGCAATGCCTGCAAACGATGAAGGAAAAATCGCTTTTGGATTTGAGCAGTCGTGTAGGTAAAGCGCCCGGAGGTTACAACTATCCGTTGGCGCGCACCAATATGCCGTTCATTTTCATGAACGCGACCTCAAACTTGCGCGATGTAGAGACTTTACTGCACGAAGCAGGACATGCGATACACAGTTTTCAAATGGCGCCTTTGCCATTGAATGCATTTAAAAATACGCCCAGCGAAGTGGCCGAATTGGCTTCTATGAGCATGGAATTGATTTCTATGTCGGCCTGGAACCATTATTTCAGCGAATCGGAAGCATGGAACCGCGCGAAAACCGAACAAATCGAAGGCGTTATCGGCACCTTGCCATGGATTGCCACTATTGATGCGTTTCAACATTGGATTTACGAAAATCCGACTCATAGTGCAGAAGAGCGCAAGGCGCAATGGAAGCATTTGTTGACGCGTTTTGGCACGGGCATGGTTGATCACGAGAGCTACGAGCATTTCTTAGACTATGCGTGGCAGCGCCAATTGCATTTATTTGAGGTGCCGTTTTATTATATAGAATACGGCATTGCCCAATTGGGCGCAATTGGTATTTGGAGAAATTATTTAGAGAAGAATGCTCAAGATTCTTTAGATGCCTATAAGGCATTTATGAAGTTGGGATATACCCGTTCCATGGGGGAAATTTATGAAACGGCTGGGGTGAAATTCGACTTTTCTGCCGCCTATGTAAAGGAGCTCATGGATTTTGTGGGTGGCGAATGGAGCAAGTCGGTGGAGTAGCTTATCAATAACTTGAAACAAGTATATCAATAAAAAAGGCCCCGATTGAGGGCCTTTTTTAGTTCATACACATTTTAATTATACCTTATATTATAGGTTACCTCTATTGGCTTGATCGCGCTCAATACTTTCGAAAAGGGCTTTGAAATTTCCTTTTCCGAAACTTTTGGCACCTTTGCGCTGGATAATTTCAAAAAACAAGGTCGGGCGGTCTTCTACGGGCTTGGTAAATATCTGCAACAAGTAACCGTCGGGATCGCGATCGATCAAGATGTTCAACTTTTTCAATTCTTCAAGAGGTTCGTCAATTTCACCCACACGATCGAGTACATCGTCGTAATAGGTTTCGGGCACGTATAAAAACTCGATACCTCTGCGGCGCAATTCGCCAACAGTTTCGATGATATCATAGGTTTCGATGGCAATATGTTGCACCCCTGCCCCGCGATAGAAATCGAGGTATTCTTCAATTTGGGACTTCTTTTTGCCCTCGGCGGGCTCATTTATGGGGAATTTAATCCAGCCGTTACCATTGCTTACTACCTTACTCATAAGGGCACTGTATTCGGTAGAAATGTCTTTGTCGTCGAAGGTGAGCAACAGTTTGAAGCCCATTACGTCTTCATAGAACTGCACCCAATCGTTCATTTTACCGAGCTCCACATTACCCACACAGTGGTCAACGTGCTTCAATCCCACGGGCGTAACCGACAACTTATGATTAGGCGCTTTGAAGCCGGGCAAGAAGATTCCGTTATAATTTTTACGTTCTACAAATTTATGAACGGTATCGCCATAGGTATAGATCCCGGAAATGATTACATAACCGTTTTCGTCTTCAAAACGGGTGGGTTCCATAAAGGGTTTCGCACCGCGTTTGGTGGTTTCTTCAAAGCTCTGGGTGGCATCATCGACCCAGATGCTCAAAAATTTAACGCCATCGCCGTGTTGTTGGTGGTGTTGGGAAATTTCGCAGTTAGGGTCTAAGGAAGTAGTGAGAACCAGTCTTATTTTCTCTTGTTGAAGCACATAGGAAGCGCGATCGCGCACTCCGGTTTCGGGACCTGCGTAGGCCACGAGTTCGTAACCCCAAGCGGTTTGATAGTAGTAAGCAGACTGTTTGGCATTTCCCACATAAAATTCGATATGATCTGTACCGTTGAGGGGCAAGAAATCGACATGGGTAGTAGTAGATTCCATCACGTTTGTTTCCATGATGCAAAGGTAGTATTTAGAGTTGAGAGTTGAGAGGGAAGAGTTGAGGGTCGGCGTAACGTATAATGTGTAATATGCAAGGTGCATGGGCAGGGTTCACTCCTGCCCCAACTTTCTTCTATATTTGCAAATATGAAAATCGCTGGACTTTCCGACGCAGAAATCGCACAAATACAAACGGTATTGGCAACAATCACCAACCTAGAACGCGCGGTAATATTTGGTTCTCGAACCACCGGAAAGCACAAACCCGATTCGGATGTGGACATCGCATTGTATGGCGATACCCTCACGTTTGCTTGCATTTTCGATATGGAAGATGCACTTTATGAAATGGGTTTTAAACACGAATTAGACATTTTACTGGTTTCTGCCATCCAAGACCCCCGATTTAAAGCCTCGATTGAACGTACGGCGGTAGAGGTGTTTTCTTGCAACGTGTAGAGTTGAGAGTCTAGAGTCTAAAGTTCAGGGTATAAAGTGTAGGGTCTAGAGTGTAAAGTGTGACGATGCACTATATTCATAATTCATAATTCATAATTAACAATTCCCTACGGGTCCACATCAAAATCCATCTGCAACGCATTCATCCCCTCCATCTGCAATAAACGCAAACGCTGCTGTAACAAATACTCCTTAATCTTGGCCGCCGAATGCTGCTGCGCATCGAACTTTATTAAAAATTGTTGCAAATATTGATTCTTCACCCGCGCAATGCTCGGGGTAATCGGACCTAATAAACGGTCGCCGAAATGCGGACGTAGCATATTGTTGAACATAACCGCCGCCTGTACCACATTCGGCTCGTCTTTATGACGCAAACGCACCTCTATCAAACGACCAAAAGGCGGATATCCAAACGCCTGTCGACTTTCTAACTCATCGGCCGCCAAGGCCTCGTAATCGCCCGCCTCTAACGCTCTGAAAACCGCATGCTCCTTGCGATACGTCTGTATCCAAATCTGTCCCGGCTCCTTGCCGCGTCCCGCGCGACCCGAAAGTTGGTGGTATTGCTGAAAGCTGCGCTCGTTCGACCGAAAATCAGGATTGTTCAAAGGCATATCCCCCTCCGGAACCGCAATATGCACCACATCCTCAAAATCTATCCCCTTCGCCAATAATTGCGTGCCCACCAATATGTCGATATCGCCTTTGTGAAATTCATTGATGATGCGCTGAAAATCGGACCGCTTGCGGATGCTCTGCTGATCGAAACGCGCAATGCGCGCCTCCGGAAATAAGGTCTTCAGCTCGTCGACCCACTTTTCGGTTCCGGCGCCCTTCATTTGGAAGTCGTTGCCACCGCAACCCGGACAAATTTTAGGTAAGGTCTGCTGGTAACCGCAGTAATTGCAGCGCTGATTTTGTGAACTTTTATAATAGGTAAGCGAAATATCGCAATTCAAACACTGCGTGGTATATCCGCATAAACCGCACTGAATATAGGGCGCAAACCCCTTGCGGTTGTGATATACAATAATGCGTTTCTGTAGCTTCAAGGCTTCCGTAAGGGCTTCCAACAAGGGATCCGAAAGCAACTCCTTATAGCGATTCTGCTCTTTCAGCAGTTTCAAATCCAACCAGTTCCATGTGGTGGCTTCTCGCTCTTCAAAACGGGCATTCAAACGCACCAAATGCGCCTGACCGCGCTTTGCCAACTCCCACATTTCATAACTCGGCGAAGCCGATCCTAATAGTACCTGCGCTTTATGCTGCCGGGCCAAATAAAAGGCCGCATCACGGGCATGAAAATACGGACGTTTCTCAAATTGCTTATAACCGGGCTCGTGTTCCTCATCGATCACAATCAATCCCAAATTGCAAAAAGGAGCAAAAATAGCACTCCTAGTGCCTAAAAGTACCTGAATTTTCCCATTTCGGATCTCTTGGTACAGTTCGGTGCGTTCCGAAACGGAATAATAATGGTGCCACACACCTAGAGGCACATCCAAATAGGCACTGATGCGGTCCACTAAATTTTCGGTGAGCGCCACTTCCGGTACCAAAAAAAGCACTTGTTTTCCAGCTTTGATCTGCACTTTGGCCGCTTCGATGTATAATAGGGTTTTGCCCGAACCCGTAACGCCGAATAACAACACCGGCTTATTGACTTCAAATCCTTCAAAAATCGACTCACGGGCTTTGGACTGAGCGGCGTTCAATTCATAAGCGCCCCCCTGCCCTTCTGTACTTACAAATCGCGACACTTGCTCCTCGTAAACACGCAATAAACCCTTGCCTTGAAGGGATTTAATTGCGGCACGTTCTATTTTATTTTCTTGGAGGAAATCGCCCAACACCTGCGGCTTCATTCCTTTTCCCAGGAGGCCGAGTATGGCGTTGAATTGTTTGGGGGCTTTTTTCTCTAAGGCATTGAGGGCCTCATTGGCGGCCTCGTTGTCCAGCCACAAATCGTTCAATTCTACCATCGAAACCCGCTTGGGTTTGTAGTTTTCGCGTAATTCTTCTTCCATGGAAATAACCCCACGGATGTACATCGTTTTCACGATTTTCATGACGCTTTTTTGATTCAGCAATTGCTGTATGTCTTCTACCCGAACGCTTTTTTGTTGCAATAACAGTCCCAATATCTGATTTTCTTTGGGATCTAAAATGCTCAGTTCATCGGGATCAAAAGCCGGATGCAGGGTAATTTTGGTTTGAGACTGTACTCGAAAACCTGCCGGCAATGCCACTTGCATTACATCGCCCAGGTGTGCCATATAATAGCGCGCCATCCATTCCCAAAACTCACGCTGGGGGGCTTCCACCAAGACCTCATCGTCTAATATTTCGGTGATGTAGTGCGCTTGATAGCCTTCCGGACCTGTTTCGGAGAGGGACCAAATGATGCCCGAATATACTTTTTTAACGCCGAAAGGCACTGCTACCCGAAGTCCGGGCAGCATCAATTCATTCCATTCGTAAGGCACCCTATAGGTGTACAGCTTTGGCAATGGCAAAGGCAGCAGTACTTCGGCAAATAGGGTGATTCTTTCCGTCACGAAAGACAAATTTACGGCTTCAAGAGCAGCGAAAAAAACGACTTAGGGTTGGATGATGTTATAAACGAAAAATAACACGTAACGGTAAATAATGAGGGCCAATAATGCCCCAAAATAAAATAAAACCACGCTTTTTTGCAATCGCAGCATCCATTTTAAATGTTGCGTTTGATCCAAACGCTGCCACAGGGTGGTATTTAAAAATGTCAATACCAATCCAATGCCGGTAATGTGCAACAAATCGTGCACCGCATCTAATTGTACATACGCAATTCCAAAAATCAAAGCGGCCGTGAAGGCGATGGTCCATGCGAGGCGTTTGCTGCCTTCTTGTCCGGCCACGATCGACACGGTTTTGTATCCAAAAATGAGATTTCCTCTGTCGCCGGCCATATCTTTCATGATGTCTTTCACAAATAAAACGGTGATGAGTCCCAAGAAATACCCACCCAATTGGGGCACTTCAAAAGAAAAATGTATCCAAATGGCCAATAGCGGTGCAATGGTAAGTAAGGAAGCACTTAACTCTCGCAACACGGCAATTTTTTGCATTTTATGCGAATAAAACCAGCCAAAAAATTGGAATAAAACGAAATAAACGGCTACTTTACTCGACGCAAAAAATGCAAATAACAATCCTAATGTATTGAAAATGATATACATATTGGCAAGCTGACCGGTACCCACCGCGCGACTCATGAGGGCCATATTGGATTTGTTTACCCAATCTTTATCGAGGTCGTAAAAAGAGTTAATAATGAAAATGGCGGCCACAGTAAAGAAAGTGGCGAGAGCCATGCTGTGCACGGTAGTATCGGTGAGAAACTGCCAGAACGCCATTTTTTTGTCGCTCCCGTTTTTAACCAACAGAATATACGCCGACAGTAAATACTGAGAAATGCCCAGGAGCAGGAGGTTATACCAACGGATAACACCCAGAAAATAAATGAATCGAAGTACGGTACGATGGCCTAATAAGGACATGGTTACATTTTATAAATCACTTGCAAGGAATGGTCTTTGAGCATTTCCTGTGCACGGTCTAAATCTTCGGTGAAACCCAAAACGAATCCGCCGCCACCGCTGCCGCATAACTTTAAATAATAGGCATTGGATTCTAATCCTTTGCGCCAAATTTCCTCGAATTTTTGAGGAATCATGGGCTGAAAATTATTCAGGAACAGCTTGGAGATTTCTTTCACCGACTGAAACAGGGGCGATATTTCTCCTTTAAGGAAGTGTTTCACCGCACTGTCGTTATGCTTTTTCAATTCCGTGCGCACCATATTCCGGAAACCCTCTTCTTTGAGTCGTTCCAAGAATATTTCTACCATACCTTTTGTTTTACCGGGGGCTCCGGTATTCATCAAAAAGATGGCGCCTTTGCCTTCGGTATTTTGAATGGGAAGTCCTACGGTATCGAGATGCCCTTTTCCTTTAATTAATATGGGAAGGTTGAGGTAGCAAATGAGGGGATCCAAACCCGAACTTTTACCGTGGAAATAGCTTTCCATGAGCGACAGCACGGTTTTGAGTTCATTGAGGTTATCGTCGAACATAATATCCTCAGAAATAATGGGATTGTCGGTATAAGTAGCATAAAGAGCGGCCACTAAGGCTCCGGATGAACCCACACCAAATCCTTGCGGAATGCTGCTATCGAAATACAATCCTCTTTCTAAATCGGTTTCTAAGCGTTTGAAATCGAATTTACAAGGCAGTTCCCCTGAAAATTGCAACTTCTTGAGGTGGGCAACGTATTTGAAAATGCTTTTGTTAGAACGTTGCTGATCTTCAGTCGGCTCGGTTTGAGGCGTACCAAATTTCCCCTGAAAATGATTGAAAGGTATGCTAAGGCCCATAGAATCTTCGATGATTCCGTATTCTCCAAAGAGAAGAATTTTAGCGTAGAATAGCGATTCGTTAATCATTTTATAATTTTTCCGGTCTGCCTCCGGTTGCACTGCAAAGATACAAACCGTTCTGACAATATGATAACAAGCGGGTGTTGATAAAGTTTTGAATGTCTTCTTGATACCTCGTATCATACAACACATGTACGTTGGCACCGGCGTCGAGGGTGAAGCAAATGGGAAGTTGACTTTCGCGGCGGAACTGCCAAATTTCTTGAATGATGGAAATGGTATGCGGACGCATGAGCATGTAGTGCGGTATCGACGACATCATCATGGCATGTAATTGCAGGGCTTCGGACTCTACGAGGGCTATGAAGCGCTCCATATTGCCATTTTGAAGTACCTGTAGGAGCTCTTCGAGGTTCTTTTGGGCCTGTTGAAAGCGGGATTGGGCGTAGGCATGCTCCGATAATAGGGCATGTCCTTCGGTACTGCTCACCGACTTTTCACCGGCATCTACAATCATCACGGCATCGGTCCAATTCTGTAAATCGGGATGGATATTTTCGGTAAAAGGAACCGCATATTCGTCGGAAGAACCTGCAAAAGCGGCTGTTTCGCCCCATATACCCGGTTCGCCGTACACGCTCCTTGATGCACTGCCGCTGCCCAAGCGGGCGCAATAACTTGCTTTTTGCAAAAATTCGGCAGAACCCGGTGCTAAAATACCTTCGGCATCTACCAGGGCCATGGCCATGGCTCCAAATCCGGCAGCCGAACTGGCAATACCGGCTCCGTGCGGGAAATTATTCCGGGAGGAAATATGTAAATCGACTTCCCCTAAGAAAGGTAAAACCGGCTGTATGCGTTTGAGGAAATCTGTGATTTTAGGTTCAAAGCTGGGTTTGGGGATTCCGTCCAAAAGGAAGGTCAATTGGGTATTTTCTCCTTCTTTAGGTGTTACTTGGATGGTGGTGGTGGCGCGCAAATCGCTCAAACTCCAACTGATGCTGGCGTTGGCAGGCAATTGCAGGCCGCCTTCTTTTTTGCCCCAATATTTTACGAGCGCGATGTTGCTCGGACAGCTGTAGGTGATGGTTTTATTCATGACAAACTAATTCGTTCCAAGGAACGCAGTGGTAGGTTTTATTAAAATCGGGTACGGTATCTAAAAAGGTTTGATTCAACAGCAGCATATCGCCGCCCCAAGCCCCTAACCACTTGCATAGGCCTTGTTTTACGGGCTTAAGCTGTAGCTGTTTGTAGGGCGTTTCCATTTCTAATAGCTGTGCCAACAGCAATTGGTACATTTCAAGGGCTGCTTCTAAAGAAGTGGTGGTTTCGGCATCGCGCACAATGTTCAGCACGCGCTCAAATTGTTGTTTATAAAACGGTTCTGCTAATATTTCTTGCAATTTTTGCAAAATTGCCGAAGCGCTTTTGCGGGAATTGACCTTTTCTCCTAAAAATACCACGTGCCAATCTTGGGTAAGGCTTGCGGGTAATTTCCAA
>ERZ891134.2359-NODE-2359-length-11081-cov-7.491112_pt1 | contig 11081 bp, 12 predicted proteins | sample MGYA00520888_ERZ891134 | MGnify/ENA primary metagenome ERZ891134 (study PRJEB32303, sample SAMEA104408692) | aquatic metagenome | biome: Brackish water; feature: Coastal; material: water | place: Baltic Sea | collected 2014-10-23 | depth 10 m ... | reverse complement strand
GAAATGCGTAGAATGGTATCTGAGTTTAAGTACCAAGAAGAAATTGACTTCTTGGTTGCGCACGAAGCAAGAAACAAGTTCATACGGAATCTTGCTGTGACGCAAAAGGGCAACACTCTGGTCTTGTATCAGTATGTTGAGAAGCATGGTGAGGTATTATACAAGATGATTAGAGAGATATCCGATCAGTGCTTCTATGTTCATGGCGGTACAGACGTTACAGACAGAGAAGCAATACGTGGTATTGTGGAGGGATCAAAAAATGCTATCGTTGTCGCAAGTCTTGGGACTTTTTCTACTGGTATTAACATTAGGAATCTCCATAATATTGTTTTTGCAAGTCCTTCCAAATCACAAGTCAAGGTTCTCCAGTCTATTGGGAGAGGACTCCGAAAGGCAGACAACGGACAAGACACAATCTTGTACGACATTACCGACGACTTGCAACACCAATCAAAAAAGAACTTCACCCTGAAGCATGCGGGTGAGCGAATTAAGATGTATAATAAGGAGAAGTTCGACTTCGAACTTCACAAGGTGAAAATATGACATACGAAGGCAACGTTGCACAGTTTAAACTTATCAACGGCGAGGAACTCCTTGCTGAAGTGGTGGAAAGCACGACGGAGACATTCGTCGTCAAGAATGCTCTCACCATGGAACCACTTGATCCGGAATTATGGGACGAGTATGAGAGCGAACCCAATAAATCGTTCTATGTGCTACGACCTTTCATATCCTACGCCGACGACCTCGAGAAGAACGTCTCGCTGAATCCCATCTCTGTGGTGTGCGTTACCCTACCCTCTGAAGTTGTATTAGAGCAGTACATGGGTTCAGTCGAACAGATACAGACTGAGTTAATGTCGGCAATGTGGGAAAGGGAAGAGCAAGACAACCAACCTGATGCAATTGTCGCAACCCAGATGGGAAATGTGGTCTCTCTGCGTAGCAGAAAAAAACTGTTGACGGAAGACTCTGAATGAGTATAATAGAGTATCTAATATGATGGAGATGTATCATGAAACCAAGCGAAAGACCACACTATGTAAACAACCGAGACTTCTCGAACGCAATCGTCGAGTACGTCACTGAAGCAAATACTGCTATCGACAGTGGTAAGCAGGCACCTGTTGTCACCAATTATATCGCTGAGTGCTTCCTTAAGATCTGTGAGGGTCTATCCCGAAAGTCCAACTTTGTCCGATATTCCTATCGTGAAGAGATGGTCATGGACGCTGTTGAGAATTGTCTCAAGGCGATCAAGAACTACAACGTCGAGAACGCCACACGTTCTGGCAAACCCAATGCCTTCGGATACTTCACCCAGATCGCATGGTTCGCATTCATTCGCCGTATACAAAGGGAGAAGAAGCAACAGGACGTCAAACTCCGATTCATTGCTGAGGGCGCATTAGACGAGTTCATGGTAGATGCTAATGAGGATCCAGAAGCAGCAAAGGCAGTACAGTCATTTGTTGATAATTTGCGCCGACGTATTGACGACGTAAAAGACAAAGACCAGAAGTTCAGCACATATAAGAAGAAGATGTCGAACAAAAGGACAGTGGTCGCCGACTCAGACCTATCTGACTTCTTAGGAGAATAGCATTGCGAATCGCATTTCTTAACGATACACACGCAGGTGTCAGGAACTCGTCTGACATCTTTATACAGAACCAAGACGACTTCTATACCAAAGTGTTCTTTCCTTACCTGCTCGAAAACGATATCAAGCACATCATCCACTTAGGTGATGCGCTCGAGCATCGACGGTACGTAAACTATAAGGCACTCAATTCTCACCGCATGCACTTCCTCGAGAAGTTGCGTGACTATGGCATCACCATGGATATCATTCCAGGCAACCACGACATCTACTTCAAGAATACTCTGAAGGTTTGTGCCCTAAAGGAACTGTACGGTCACTACATGAACGAGATTACCATTCACATGGACCCGACCGTGCTCGAGTTTGATGGGTTGAAGATCGGACTGGTGCCTTGGATTTGTGAAGAGAACGAGCAAGAAATCAATGACTTCCTCGTGAACTGCAAGGCGGATGTTATCGGCGGTCACTTCGAACTCAATGGGTTTGATATGCTCCGTGGTGTGCCTTGTACGCATGGTATGTCTACAGAGAACTTACAACGATTCGAGTTAGTATTATCGGGTCACTATCACTGTAAATCAAACCAAGGCAACATCCACTACTTCGGGTCTCAGATGGAATTCTTCTGGAACGATGCCCACGATGATAAGTTCTTCCATATTCTTGACACCAGTACTCGAGAGTTGACGCCTGTTCGTAATCCTGTTACTCTGTATGAGAAGGTCATGTATGATGACGAGAAAAAGGACTACCTTGAGATGAACCTTGACCACCTCGACAATAAGTTTGTCAAGATCGTGGTCATCAATAAGTCCGACCCCTTCACCTTCGACCGTTTCCTTGACAGAGTCCAACAGCGTAGCATATATGAGTTGAAGATACAAGAGGACTTCTCTGAGTTCTTGGGAAGCAACGTGGGTGATGATGGCATTGAGGTTGAGGATACACATACTCTCCTGGGTCAATATGTTGATAATGTAGAAACTCTGCTCGACAAGGATCGTCTGAAAGCAGAGATGAGTGACTTGATGACTGAGGCACAGTCTATGGAGATAGCATGATTGTTTTTAAGAAACTGAGATACAAGAACTTCCTATCAACAGGCGACAAGTTTACTGAGATCGACCTCAACTCAAATTCACATACACTGATTGTGGGGCAGAATGGATCTGGCAAGTCAACTATGCTCGATGCATTGTCGTTCGCTCTGTTCGGTAAACCCCACCGCAACATCAATAAGATCCAGTTGATCAATTCGGTCAACAATAAGGGACTGCAGGTCGAGATAGAATTTGAGATTGGCAACAAGCAATATAAGGTTATCCGTGGATACAAACCTGTTAAGTTCGAGATCTATGTTGACGGTACAATGATCAATCAGAACTCCCACAACAAGGAGTATCAGAAAGTTCTCGAGTCTAACATCCTCAAGTTTACACACAAGACTTTTCATCAGGTGGTCGTCCTTGGTTCCTCCTCCTTCATTCCGTTCATGCAGTTAGGCGCGTATCATCGACGTGACGTCATAGAGGATCTATTGGACATCGGTGTGTTCTCTAAGATGAATACTATCTTGAAAGAAAAGAATGCTTCATTGAAGGAGAAGATCAATCAGGTTCTACATGCCATTGAGATAAATGAGACCAAAACTGATGCGCAAAAGAAGTACATCAGGGACATCTCAAAGATAAATAATGATGTTAAGAAGCAAAAAGAGGATTTAATTTCTGAAACCTTCAAAACAAACCAGCAACTGGTCGAAACAAATGCGGAGAATCAGAGTCTGGCGTCTGCTATTAGCAGCGAGGTTACTCCGTTACTCCAAACGCGACGCGACACCATTGCGTCGCATACACAAAGCGAAACCGAAACTCTCACAACTATAAAAACACTTGTTAAGGAACATAAATTCTATGAGAAGAATGAGACCTGCCCGACTTGCTCGCAAGATATCAGTCATGAACTCAAGATACGAAAACTCGAAGACTCAAAAATTAAGGCAAATGAGTTACAATCACACCTCTCTCAGGTCAGATCTCAAAGGGAAGAATCCCTTAAAGAACTCAATGAATTAGAAGTAAAAATGCAGCAGGTCAATGACCTGCAACAACAAGTGAACGTCAACCTCTCTACCATAACAGCAAACAATGCATTGATGGAGAAGGCAAAGGCAGAGATCGAATCATTATCCAACAATCAATCTGATTTGTCGATGGCAAACGACGATTACGATGCACTGATTTCAGAATATCACGAACTCGTGGGCGGGAAGAACACCCTGAATGATCAGGCAGCATATAACTCCGTGATCTCGGAGATGCTGAAGGATACTGGTATCAAGACCAAGATCATCAAGCAGTATCTCCCCGTGATCAACCAATTGGTGAATCAGTACCTGCAGATCTTGGACTTCTATGTTCACTTCGATTTGGATGAGTCGTTCCAAGAAACAATACGTTCAAGACACCGTGATGCCTTCTCATATGAATCATTCAGCGAAGGCGAAAAGCAACGCATTGACTTGTCTCTGTTGTTTACGTGGAGGCAAGTCGCCAAGATGAAGAATAGTATCAGCACTAATCTACTGGTGCTGGACGAGACATTCGACTCCTCACTTGATGAGGCAGGTATCGAGAACCTGATGAAGATCATTCACACTCTCGATTCGGGGACAAACGTGTTCATTATCTCTCACAAGACCGAAGAACTTGAAGGTAAGTTTGAGAAGAAGATCGAGTTTGTCAAGGAGAAGAACTTTTCTAAGATGAAGGTAGCAGCATAATGGCAAAGGTATACCAACCAAAGAAAAAGAAGTACAACGACCTTCTTACTCTTCATGATGAGATGATTCGTGAGAAAGTGAAGTCTGTCACATATGACGGTGCCTCTATTCAAACTAAACAAGCAAAATATACACTAGTCCATGGTGAAATAAATGTTAAAGAGAGCAGCGGTAGTTAGACAGGCGGTTGACCTCGATCGGTGCAACGAGCATGCTGATCGAATGGAAAGGTCTAAAAACCTTTCAGACACAGATGACTGTCAGGCACCTGGAGCGTTCAGTGGGTATGGACTCCACTGGGATCTACTTGAGGATATGACCGATGAGGTTTCTGAGGTCTTTGGTCGCGAGTTGGCACCGACCTATGACTACTCCCGTATCTACATTCCTGGTAACGACCTCAAGAGGCATAGTGATCGCCCCTCCTGTGAGTGCTCTGTCACTCTCAATCTACGCAACATAGGGAGTCCTTGGGAGTTTTTCTGGGAGGACGGTTCGTTTGTAATGGAACCTGGAGACTTGGTAGCATATCGGGGTTGTGAGGTTGAACACTGGAGAGAGGTGAATCCCTCTTCCTATGTCTATCAGGTGTTCCTGCACTATGTCGATGTAAACGGTCCAAATGCAGGGCATGCAAACGAATATATGTCTGAGAAATACCGTGAAAACAGGTGGCTTGACTTTTGAATCTACTTGCGTATAATAGTGGTATTGTAATGGAGTAATAGATTATGGAAACAATCAATATTGGCGGTTTCAAGTGGGACAAGTTTACAGGCGAAGAGGGTCAGGATGTGCTGGTTGCACACTCTCTTGTCTCTGCAGATAAGATCCTTGGTGAATACCCTGCTGTTGAAATGTTCGACCTTGTGATTGATAAGGACACTGACCTGTATCTTCCTGTTGGAGGTATGGGTGAGGAAGATTTGAATGAAGATCGTATCGCATTTAAGTTTCGTAAAAATGTATTCACCTCTGCAGAACAGAAAGGTTGCTACGAGGGTCTCTACGATGCTGCCGTCGAGTCTAATAACCGTGGACTCGCTGCTGGTCCTCGTGAGGAGACACAGAGTGGTCGAGTCTGGTTCACTGGATTCCAGCAGGATGTGCTGCGATGGTACGAAGAAGGGCAACCGCCCAACGTGGATGGTTCCGACCCCATTGATGAAATGCGAAAGAAGCACGAGAACCTGCCCGACGATAATCGCGGTGGCGTGTGGTTGACTGGCGAAGTCACGAAGGAGTTTGGTTCGTACGAGAACTTCTTCCCTGAGTGCATGCGACGACTCGCAGTGCTGAACGAAGGCATCGGGTATGGTCCCGACATTCATGCAGCAGCGACTTATGCAAAGCGTATTCGCACTGAGTTTATCTCGGACACCTCCTATGCCACCGCCATCTGGTCAGGCATCGCTGGTTTCTATGGTCGCTATCCACGCATTCCCTATGGTCGTGCGACTGCGTACACTGACCACAACCGCGAGAAGTTCGAGAAGTGTTATCCCTTTGCTCGTAAACTCGAAGCAACCTTTGCAGAGTTACTGCCTGTGCGTCATGCACGACAGCAGAAGTGTGCTGACAAGATCGACCCCAAGTTCCTGATCGGTGAAGATACCACGTTCACGACGATAACGGTGAATACAACCACCAAGGATCGTAACGCACGTATGGCATGTCACCGAGATGCAGGGTCTTTGAGAGAAGGTTTCAGCAACCTCACTGTAGTCAGTAACGGCGAGTCAGACTGGCAGGGTGGTTATCTGGTGTGTCCCGAGGTGCGATGCGCGATCAACGTGCGCCCTGGAGACCTACTGCTGGTCGACAACATGCGAGTCATACACGGCAACACACCGATTGAAGAGACGGGCGAAGTTGATCTGATGCGAATGTCACTTATCTTCTATCTCCGAGAGGATATGCTGAAGTTGGGTTCTTGGGAGTATGAGCATCTGCGTCGTGCCTACGTTGATGACCGTCGCAAGAACGAAGGTCATGCTCTGTGGCGACCATACTGGAACGGTGTTAGTCCCGACATGTGGGATCAGTCCGAGTGGTATGAGTGGTTAGAAAACAAGGCAGGAACGAGCACTGTGATGGAGTATCATCCCGAAGCATATAACGAAGCAGGTTCGCTTGAGGATTTCTTTTAATGTGCGGAGTGATTGGCGTTCAGTTAGAACGTGTGGTTGATCATGACATTCAACAGATACGCGACCTGTTCCGTCAGAGTATGATCCGTGGCAAGCATGCCACTGGCGTGTCGTACTTCAACGGTGAAGAGTTGGTTACCATCAAGGAACCGATCCCTGCCGATAAGTTCATTGAGCGACATGATCCTGCGGACTGGATCTATAAACACGACATGGGTTCCTCGAAAGAGAACCTGCCCTGCATCGCGTTCGTGGGTCACACTCGATACTCAACCTCTGACCTACACACCAACCAACCCTTCGTTGGTCAGTATGACGTGGGGCAGTTAGCACTGGCGCATAACGGTGTGATCTCGCAGGAACCGAAAGAGACTTGGGAGTACGACACCATCACCGCCAACGACTCGGAGTTACTCCTGCGTTGCTTTCAAGACGACAAGCATCCGCTGGAAAAGTATGCTGATCGGTCCATGGCAGTGACCACAATTCAGACTCTGCGTCGAGTGAACAAGGACGGTACGCAGGGTGCACCGTTCGCACTGGTAAACGGATTCCGTAACCACGAACGTCCACTCTGGAAGGTGTATCAAACGCGAGGCAACAAGGGTATCATATTTGCCTCCACTGCCGACATACTGCACCGCTCTGGATTCGCTGGTGCGTCGCGACTCGACCCGTTCATTGAATACAGTCGGGGTGGTTTGAGTCGTCGCTGGCATCCGTTGCACCTCGGCACAGAGGAACCCAAGGACTTGCAACCATGACTTGTACTATGGTGACCCCATATTATGAAGATAAACCACAATTGATTCGTCACCTGAGTCAAGGTTGCCTCGAACAACTCGACGAGATCATCATTATCGATGACTGCTCGCCGAGTGAACCTGCGATTGATGTCGTACAGGACTTTAAACATCTCCCTATATCTGTATATGAAGTAACAAAGGACTTGGGATTCAATGCTCACGGTTGCCGAAACCTTGGAGTATCGCAGGCAGAAACCGAGTGGGTGTTCCTTGCTGACGTTGATCAGGTCATCTCTGCTACTGCTATGAATCAGATGTTGACTAGAATGAGGGCAGCACCGATGAATACCTTTGTGGGAGCATACGACGGGCAGAATGCTGCATACAACACATATGCTGTTCGTCGTGAAGACTATATGATGAGTGGTGGATATGACGAGGAGTTTGTGAACATCCATGGTGGGTCAAGATGCTTTGTTGATAGACTACACACCTTCTTGAGTATCGAATACATCGATGAGGCGATATCTCCTTCCCGCAATGGTCGTTTATTGCGAACCGTTGAGGGTCAGGAGTATACAGAGTACGACGACTTCTTCATCTATCACCCCAAGCACACGTGGGATAAGGTAGACGAGTTGTTGGAAATGGCAGGAAAGAGAACCGCCAACCCTGACAGTTGGTTAGAGAAATCATTCGTTGATTTTGAATGGAGGAAGTTACAGTGAGTTACAATAAAAAAGATTTTACCTTTGGATATGAGATAGAGTGGGGCGATATTGATCGAACACTCGAGATACCAGAGCACCTCGGTGCATGGGAGTATGCAGAAACCGACATTGTAAACATCCACGAACCGTATCGTTTTGTTGCTTGCGATCCTATGGGCACTGAACCGCCTGTTGGTGGCGAAGTGAACACCAAACCCACTGCCACGTGGGAGGAGCAGGTTGATCGCATCATGGAGTTACATGATCTGTTCGTCGCCAATGGCGATCGCCCCTCAGCATCAGTGGTCAACCACGGACACCTCCACGTGTATGTTCCTGGACTGAAGGACGATGTTGAGTCTCTGAAGAAACTCGTCGCCTATATCCAGAAGAATCAAACCGATACCATCGAGGCATGCTATCAGTTCCGAGACAAAAACGAGATGAAGTTGCTGAAGGGTGCCAAGATGTATCTGAAGTTAGACGGTGGTCGCGAGATGCCTGACTACATGTGTGAGAACATCATCAACCTCACCACCGACTTTGATCACTTTATCAAACTGCACGCAGCAGGCAAGGATGGTGTGTCTATGGGTCGACCCTTCCGCTATGCCATCAACACCTACTGCATGAAGCACACTGGCACTATTGAGTTCCGTTGCTTCCGTTCAACCACTGACCGCAAGCAAATCGAAGATCAGTTCAAGTTTGCCATTGCATTCATCGACGCTGCACTGAACGACGGTCCAAGTGTCGAACAGATCTTGGATGAGTACGACTATGACTTTCCTCCCTTCGTCTGGAATCCAGGTGAGTACAAGGGTTGGATAAACAGCAAGTACGACAAGTCGCGTGGCGAGAAGAAGAGGGAGTTTCATGAAGTTAGATAATTGCACTCGAGAACAATTTGTATCGGCGATCACCGATCTTCCTGCTGATAAGTTTGCCAAGACCTTTCGTGCCAAGGCAGATATGCAGGACCACTGGCAGTATTGTGTAGGTGCATTTATCGAGGGCAACGTGCTTGGTGGCGCGATCATTACGACCATATCAAAGCGATCCCCCAAGGTTGCTAATCTACAATTGCTCCATACGTTCTGCGCCTCAAGGGGCAAGGGTATCGCCAGTGCACTTTGTCATCGTTCCCTGCAGGATGCGATTGAAGCAGGTGCCCAGTACTTCCGTGTCTCCGCTGAACCTGATGCTGTGGCGTTCTACGAGAAGATCGGATTCAAGATGCTGGGCAAGCAGAAGAGCGGTTGCCAACTATCCATGTTTCAGATCAACGGTGACTCGTTCTGGGACGGAGACTACACGCTCGACCACGAACCCATCTACAATGCGGTTCACAAGAAGGGCAAGGGTGGATGCGTTGAAGTATTCGTCGATGAACCCGTCGGACTGGGTGAGTTCATGTAAGTTATTGATTTTCTTCAGTTTTTTAATACTTGTCTTTGTACCCTGACGAGCGTAGAATATCCTTTGTAATGTTAATATGAGCAATATTTTATGTTTAGTGCGATTGTATATGGTTGGCGTAATCTGGAAAACGGGAAGATGTATCTCGGGTTCCACAAGACCAAGGATATTCATGACGGATATATCAACTCGTCCGAAGACGCCGAACTTCAGACCGCCTGGAGTTATGGTATGATGCAACGCCACATTCTTTGGAGTGGTACGGTTGCTGAGTGTATCACCCTTGAGAATTATGCCCTGAAGTATGCCAAGGCAGAACTGGACTGGGATCAATTCTACAACAAGTCTGTTGGTGGCGGTACTGGTATCGTCAAAGACTTCAGCAACCTGACCGACGAGATGCGTCTCGTGGTCACTCAGTTCATGCTGGGCACCGACCCCACTCCTCCCGAACTTGACCTGATGGAGACGTTCGACGTCGATCTGGTTGAGCGCATCGCTGAGGGTGTTCGGTCTGCTGCGTATCCTCGTGTTCCCGAAAGCACCGCCGAAATCTTCGACCTGCCTCGTAATCAGGTTCGAATGAGCATCATTCACGAGGACAAGGTTGATCAGATCGCCGACCGTATGCGTGAAGATCCTGCTGCTGCCCGTGAGAATGTCGAACCTGTTATCGTTTGTCGATATGAAGATGGATCGTGCGTTGTCATTGACGGTAACCATACTACCAATGCTGCCAAGCGAGCAGGTTGGACCGAACTTGATGTTGTGTACATCAACTTCTCTGACTTCGACTTCAATCAAGCGAACGTCGATTCCTTCGGGTATGAGATGAACCATGAAGAGAAGATCAAGACCCCCAACAGTTCTAAGGACTGTCAACAGGCAATCATTAAGATCTACACGGATCTGGTTGCGAAGGGCGTGGACTTCAATGTAGAAGGTAACACGTTCCGTAACACCGTGCTCGACCAACTGTCGGCACGTCGGTGGTGGACCAAGCAGATGATCAGTGCTAACCACAAGCGTGCAGTTATCCGCATCAAGCAGGATATCCTCAACGCTGGTCGCAACTTCAAGAAGTGGAGAAAGACAGACATCGATAAACTGGTCAAGGGCATTGAGACAAAGGACACTGATCTGGCGGTCGTGAGTATTACATCGGGTTCGATCTATAACTCTGGCGTTGGGGCGATCCTTAACAAGATGGCAGGTATGGAAACTACACGCGGCAAGATCGTCGTGACCCATGCCAACATCGAAGACTATGACAACTGGTCATCCTCTAAGAAGAAGTTTGACAATGCTATGAAGGCAGTGCGTGATACATACAACGTTGACGTCGAAGTATTGGATTGTTTTGCATGAACCGAGAACAAACATTCATTGATTGGTTCGGTCGCAGTCTCGAGATAGAGGACTGTGACCCTTCCCTGTACATGTCTAAATACTTCTTCGACCGATTTGAATACAACGAAGAACAACGACTCTGGATAACTTGGATCTATGGAACCACCTATTATTGGCCAACTGCCTATGTTGTTTGGAACGAATTCCCTGATATGGATCTTGTGGGCGTTGATCGCCTCACAGATTGGAATAATAGCAACTATTCTCGTCTACGGTATCAGACTGACACCAAGTGGAACAAAGGACACCTCG
>ERZ891134.2358-NODE-2358-length-11093-cov-6.045570_pt1 | contig 11093 bp, 10 predicted proteins | sample MGYA00520888_ERZ891134 | MGnify/ENA primary metagenome ERZ891134 (study PRJEB32303, sample SAMEA104408692) | aquatic metagenome | biome: Brackish water; feature: Coastal; material: water | place: Baltic Sea | collected 2014-10-23 | depth 10 m ... | reverse complement strand
GATTGACAATCTGGAATGACGAATGGCACCAGTGGCTGGAGCGGTCCGCTGCGGGAGCAGTGTTCACCGAGCCCTTGCTGCCCGTGCCAGCACTGCAGTCGGGCGAAACAGCCCAACAGGTCTCGGTAGCCTAGTAGTTTCCATACGCCCGTTTGGGCGTCACGAAGGGAGATCACATGGCATTCGGTGAGGCAGTTCGCACCTGCTGGCGCAAATACGGAGACTTCGATGGGCGTGCCGCGCGCGCCGAGTTCTGGTGGTGGGTGTTGTTTGTGGCGGTTGTGCAGACACTCGCCTCAGTAGTGCTCGGGCTCGGGCTGGCGCTCTTTCAGAATTCAGGTTTCCTGCAGTGGCTCCTGGTGCTTATTTTCATGGTGATCGTCTTGGCATTCATCCTGCCCTCGATTGCGGTTTCTGTGCGCCGGCTGCACGACAGAGACTGGTCTGGGTGGTGGTATCTGCTCGGGTTCGTCCCCTTCGGCAGCCTGGTGCTCTTCGTTTGGTATGTCTTGCCAGGGACTAAGGGTCCGAATCGGTTTGATCTGGCCGTCTAGGCGGGAGCCAACTCCACCGCTAGGCCGCTGAGCACCGAGGTGCCGGCGAGGGGATCGATGGCGTCGACATCGATGAGTGCGTTGACGTTGGCTTCACCCCATCCGTGCGGGATACACACGCACCCGGGCGCGACGTCGTCGCGGACTGCTGCAGGCAGGGTGATCGAGCCGGATTTGCTCGAGACCACCAGATCATCGCCATCATCGATGCCTAGGGATCCAGCATCCTGCGGATGAATCATCACGGTCGGAACATTCGAGCCACCGGTCAGCGTGGGCAGGCCCTTCATCCAAGAATTGTTGCTGCGTAGGTGCCTTCGGCCAACCAGGGTGAAACGTGCCTGCGGCGCCTTCGTTTGGAGCAGTTGCGCGGCCTTCGACAACGCATCCAACAAGACGGGTGCTGCGACGTCGATCCGACCCGAGGGTGTGCGCAGGACCTCGGGCAGTCGGGGCTGTAGCGGCCCGAGGTCAATGCCGTGTGGTGCATCCATGAGGTGTTGGAGTGTCAGACCGTCCGGGTGCGATCCAAAGCCATCACCGTAGGGACCGGAGCGGATCCGCAGGTCGAGTATTCGATCAACGCCCGCTCGATGCGACACGGCTTCAAGTAACTCTTCGAGGACCCGTCCGTGCGCTCGCGATGCTTCATCGGTGCACGCTTGGTTGGCAACCGTGTAGGCGATGAGGTCATCGACCTGTGCAGTGGTGGGCTCATGCCCAGAGGTGATGCCAACGGCTATAGCGGTCAATTCCGCCAACACCTGGGTTTCGTCTTTCTCGCCCTCGGGAACGGGAAAGACCGGAGGGGAGTAGCGGGCCTGGTTGCGGACTGCGAGATTGTTGAAGACGACGTCGTGCTGCGGGCGGGTCAACGGGGAAGCGACGGGCAAGATCACATCGGCGAGGGAACTCGTCTCGGTCAGGTAGGGATCGATGCTGACCATCAGGTCCAACTGGGCGAAGGCGTTGGTGAGCCGGCCTTGGTTGGGGGTGGAGATGATCGGATTACCGCCGACGACGAAAACCGCGCGTATGCGTTGCCCGGTCTTTGGATCGGGAGTGTCGATCTCTTCAGCAAGGGTGGCTGCGGGGAACTCACCCAGGGCGCTGGGCAGCCCGCGCACCCGGGTGCGGCGGCGACCGGGAATCTGCACCCCGTGCCCTGAACCGGGTGTGCCTTCCGTGGATGGACCACCGGCCACAGGGAGCGGGAACATCACCCCGCCAGGTCGGTCCAAGGAACCGAGCGCGATGTTGATGACGTCGATGAGCCAGGAGGCCAGCGTGGCCATCGGAATGACCTCGCTTTCGATGGTCAGCCCCGATGTGGTTGTGCCCATGCGCCCGTAGACAGCTGCGCTCGGCGCAGCACGCAATTCCTGCGCGATGCGCCTGGTGGTCGATGGGTCGATTCCCGTGATCGGGGCGGTGGCCTCAGGGGAGAAGGGTGCGAGTTGGTCAACCACCGAAGCCCATTCGCTGGGTTCGACCCAGGCTTCGGCCTCGCCGAGGGTTGCTTCAGCGACGATCAGATGTGCCAGCGAAGCCAGCCACAGCGCATCCGAGCCGGGCCGGACGCTCACGTGCTCGTCGGCAACCGATGCAGTCCTAGTGCGGACGGGATCGACAACGACAAGCCGTCCACCACGTTTGCGGAGCCGACGAAGTCGGCCCGGGAAGTCCGCTGCAGTCATCATGGAGCCGTTCGAAATCAGCGGATTGGCGCCCAGCATCAAGAAGTAGTGCGTGCGATCGATGTCCGGGACGGGCACCGACAGTGCGGTGCCGTACATCAATGCGCAAGCGACCTGTTTGGGCATCTGATCGACGGTGCTCGCAGAAAAGCGCTGGGTGGTACCGAGTGCCCTGATGAAGGCCGGCAGGTAGAAGGCTCCGGAGAGGTTGTGGACGTTCGGGTTGCCGAGGAACAGGCCGACGGACTGCGGACCGTGGTCGGTCAGGATGGGGCGCAGTCCATCGCGGATTACGTTGAAAGCCTCATCCCACGTTGCGGCATGGAACTGCCCGTCGTCCCCCTTCACCAGGGGAGTTGTTAGGCGTCGAGAATCGGAATGGAGTTCACCGAGAGCGATTCCTTTGGGGCAGACGTATCCGCGGCTGAAGACATCTTCAGGGTCTCCGCGAACCTGGAGGACTTCGAGTCCGTCCGTGGTCAGTTCAAGGCCGCAGGTGGCCTCACACAGCGGGCAAATGCGCCTCTGGGTCTCCACCGCACCACTGTGGCAGGTCAACGCCAGATCTGTACCGTTAACGACGAAGCCCCCGCGCGGGGCGGGGGCTTCGTCTGGGGCAGGGAAAGGGCTGCGCCCTAGGTCCGTGACTCTTCCTCGGCGGCCTGTTCAGCATTCGTGACGGGCATCCCCGGATGGTGGAGGACTCCGCCATGTGCGTTGTAGATGACGTCGGCGTCCTCGTACTCGTGCAGGGGCGCTTCCACGGCTGCCAGCTCTTCGGCGTGATGCTGGCCTGCCTCAATCTCAGCTGCCGTCGGCCGGGCAACGTTGTCGCGGTAGAAGAACGAACTGAGTTTGTGTCGGAGCATCTCCACGCGGTAACGGGGGTTACGTACGCCGTCAATATCGGCCTTGTCCGGTGCCGGCAGCACGGGGTAGTCCGGCTTGCTGCCGATAACTGCAAGTTCCTTCTCGTTAAGCGGCTGGTGGGCCTCGATGAACTCACCATGCGGGAGCCGAAGGACCCGGCCAGATTCGTAGCCGTGCAGTAGCTTCTCTCGATCACGGCGCTGCAAACTCAAACACGTCCGCTTAGTAATCAAGAAGGCGAGCGGCGGGAGCACGATCAGTGAAATCTGCAGTGTTCGAGAGATTGCGTTGATCGAGAGGTTGAAGGCGGTGGCCACCAGGTCGTTTCCTCCTGCCAGCCACAAGATGCCATAGAACACGATGGCCATGACGCCGATGCCGGTGCGAACCGGAGCGTTGCGTGGGCGATCCAGCAGGTGGTGCTCGCGCTTGTCACCGGTCGCCCATGCTTCCAGGAACGGGTAGGCAGCCAGCAGCGTGAACAAGATGCCCGGGATGATCACCGCGGGGATGAGGATGTTCCAGGAAATCGTGTAGCCGGCGATCACCGATTCCCAGTTCGGCATCAAGCGCAAGGCGCCGTCGAGCCAGCCGATGTACCAGTCGGGCTGGGTGCCAGCGGTTACCTGATCGGGGGTGTAGGGCCCGAAGATCCACACCGGGTTGATGTTCACCAGACCGGAGAGCAACGCGATGATGCCGAAGACGATGAAGAAGAAGCCGCCAGCCTTGGCCATGTAGATAGGCAACAGCGGATAGCCGACAACGTTGTTGTTGGTACGTCCCGGGCCGGGGAACTGCGTGTGCTTTTGGGTCCACACCATGATCAGGTGGACGGTCACCAGCGCCAGGATCAACCCAGGCACGAGCAGAATGTGAGCTGAGTAGAGCCGGGAGATGATTTCGGTTCCCGGATACTCGCCGCCGAAGACGAAGAAGGCCAACCACGTTCCCACGAGCGGAATTGCTTGCAAGATGCCGCGAATAATCTGCAGACCCGTCCCTGACAGCAAATCGTCGGGAAGTGAGTATCCAGTGAAGCCGGCTGCAAGGGCCAAAGTGACCAGGCCGACGCCAACCAGCCAGTTGAACTCACGCGGCTTGCGGAATGCTCCGGTGAAGAAGACGCGGAACATGTGGACTGCCACGGCGGCGACAAAGATCAACGCGGACCAATGGTGCATCTGGCGGATCAGCAGCCCACCGCGGATGTCGAAGCTGATGTTGAGCGTCGAGGCGTAAGCCTCGGAGAGGTACACGCCCTGCAGCGGGACGTAGGAGCCTTCGTAGAGGACCTCGGCCATGCTGGGCTTGTAGAACAACGTGAGGTAGGTGCCAGTAAGTAGCACCACGATGAACGAGTAGAGCGCGATCTCGCCGAGCATGAAGGACCAGTGCTCGGGGAACACCTTCGAGAGGTTCTTCGACAGGAACTTGTTGCTGCCCAACCGCTGATCAACGAAGGTCGCAGCCCCGGCTCCTGCCTTCTCCACAGGGTGGGCCGCAGCGCCTGAGGGAATTGTCGTGCTCATCCACGCTCCCAGAAACTAGGTCCGACGGGCTCTTGGAAATCCGATCGTGCTACGAGGAATCCTTCCTCATCCACGCCGATCGGCAACTGCGGCATCCGGCGGGCTGCCGGGCCGAAAATGACGTTGCCGGAATCGGCGAGGTCGAAAGTGGACTGATGGCAGGGGCACAGCAGGTGGTGGGTGCGGTGCTCGTACAGGGCGATGGGGCAGCCCACATGCGTACAGATCTTGGAATAGGCCAAGATCCCCTGGTAGTCCCAGCCTTCGCCTTGCTGGGAGCGGATCTCGGTGGGGTCCATCCGCACCAGAATGATGGCCGCCTTACCCCGCTCTCGGAAGTTGGCTGCTGGATCGTCCTTGGTCTCCTTGATGGCGTACGGCAGAGCCGAGACGAGGCCTCCAACGGGGATCTCCGCCGGAACCATGCCCTCGACACCATCGCCGGTGTCGTGGCCGATGTCGGGGACGATTCGCATACCCTCCCGCCATTCAGTCCTGGACAAAATCTCCGCAGGATTGGCTCCCGCCGGGCTCTGCCAGAGGTCGCGCAGCATGACGACAAGGGGGATCGGGAACAAAGCCAGAGCTCCGAGCAGTGTGCGTCGGATGATCGGGTAGCGGGCGAAGCCGGACTCCTCCTTGCCACGCTCGTAGGTTGCGGCGGCTTCATCGGTTTCGTCCTTGGCAGACGTCATCTCATGACGCTCCTGGACCACTTCGACATCGGGCATCAATTTCTTGGCCCACTGAATGGCGCCGGCGCCGATGAAGAAGATGGCCGCACCAAAGGTGAGTCCCAGTGCAAGATTGCTCGCGCCGACGACGCCCAGGACGGGCACGTACACCGTGGCGTAAACGTCGATGCTCACGTAGGCGACGACAAAAAGCACTACGAAGAACATCGACAACAAGAACATGCCGGCGACCTGACGCTCGGCGCGGCGCGCGGCCTTCGGATCTGTGTCGGTGACACGCGGCTTGTGCTCAATGTTGGCAACCGGCAGGTACCCAGGCTTGGGATCGCCCGGCTCAGGGTTGACCGGCAACAGGTCCTTATCGCTACGAGAACTCATCGGGCTTTGATTCCAATCCACACGGCCGCTGCGATGAGTGCGGCGAAGACTGCTGTCCACATGAACAGGCCTTCCACAACGGGGCCGAGGCGGCCGAGTGACAGACCGCCAGGGCTCGGTGCCTGCTGGAGGTCGTCGATGTAGGCGATGATCGCTTGCTTTTCCCCAGTTGGCAGGGTCTCATCATTGAAAATCGGCATGTTCTGCGGGCCGGTGAGCATGGCCTCGTAGATCTCTTGCGGAGTGGCATTCATCAAGCTGGGCGCGTATTTGCCGTCAGTGAGCGCACCGCCACCTCCGGCCGCCTGGTGACACTGGGCGCAGTTGATCCGGAACAACACGCCACCTTCGGCAACATCAGCATCGGAGAAGTCCAGTTGCTCGGCGGTGGGGATCGCCGGCCCAGGCGCTAGCGAGGCGACCCAGGCAGACATCGCCAAGATCTCCTCATCGGTGTAGATGTCCTGCTTAGCCGGGGCTTGGGCACCCGGGGCAGCCATGGGCATGCGTCCGGTGGCGACCTGGAAGTGGACCGAGGCGGCTCCGACTCCGATCAATGAAGGCCCGTTTTGGGTGCCTTGGGCTTCGAGTCCGTGGCAGGAAGAACAGCCCTCGAGATACAGGCGTTTGCCTTCCTCGACCTGGGTCTGGGATCCCATAGCCGCCACAGCGGGCGCAGTGTTGCTGACAGCGGCGTAGCCGCCACCCACTACGAGAAGTGCGAACCCGAGTAGCGCGGCTGCTACCCACGGCTTGCGTCGGCGATGTGCCAGGAACTTCACGTTTCGGTGCCTCTCTGCTCGTGGTACCTGGATGCTCCTACTGCAAAACGTAAATCATGAAGAACAGGGCGATCCACACGACGTCGACGAAGTGCCAGTAGTAGGACACGACGATTGCGCGGGTCGCTTGATCGTGGGTGAAGCGCTTTGTGATGTAGGTCGTGGCCAGCACGAAAAGGAAGGCGATGAGACCACCGGTGACGTGCAAACCGTGGAAGCCGGTGGTGAGGAAGAACGCCGAGCCATAGGCGCTGGAGGACAAGGTGAGCCCGTAATGGACTAGTTCGGCGTATTCGAAGACCTGGCCGCCGATGAAGACTGCGCCCATCAAGAACGTGATGATGAACCAGCGGCGTAGTCCCTTGACGTCGCCTCGCTCAGCGGCGAAGACACCCAGCTGACATGTCACACTGGAGAGCACCAGAATCGTGGTGTTAACGCTCGCGAAGGGCACATTGAGCAACTGGCTATCAGCCGCCCACACTTCCGGGTTGACCGCCCGCATCGTGAAGTACATCGCGAACAGTGCCGCGAAGAACATCAGCTCGCTAGATAGCCAGACAATCGTCCCGATGGAGACCATGTTGGGTCGGTTGGCCGGCGCATGCGCATAGGCTGCCGGAACGGTTGTGTTAGCCACGGTCAAATACTGTCATGGCTTCGTGAATCTGGTAACGCGGGGACGCCACAAATAGTGCGATTTGCGCCACTACCGACCCCATCTGTGGTGCCCGGCCAATTCAGGGGGCCCGTAGGCTGTGCCTGTGAGCGATGAACAGGAGCCGCAGCCCGCATCGCGGGTGCTGGTCTATAGCGATGATCGGACTGTCCGCCAGCAGGTCATGATGGGCGTGGGGCGCCGCCCTGAACCTGGTGCCCCGCTCGTCGAATTCATCGAGTGCGCTACCGAACCCATGGTGATCGAGCGTGCCTCGCGCGAGAAGTTCGACCTGCTCATCTTGGACGGTGAGGCTGTTCCGGCCGGTGGCATGGGTATCGCGCGTCAGCTCAAAGATGAGATCTTCGCCTGCCCGCCGATTTTGGTGCTGATCGGGCGTCCACAGGATGCCTGGCTGGCCACCTGGTCACGGGCTGATGCCGTCGTACCCCATCCACTCGAACCGGTCGCCCTCGCCCGTGCGGTTGCAGCGCTGCTGCGCCGGCGCGCGGATGTCGCTGGCTGAGCCAGTAGATCTTCCGCTCATGTCCGCTGGTGCCGAGTCACCTGACCGGTTCGACTGGCCGGAAGTTTTAGCGTCGGCGATGTCACCTGAGGGTGCGTCGGGTCCGGAGTTGGCCTGGGCCATGGATCGGATGCTCGACGACGACGCCACCTCGGCCCAGGTGGCTGCGCTCGTAACCGCGCTGCGAACTCGCGGAGAGTCGCCCGATCAGTTGCGGGCGCTGCTGGAAACCATGCTTTCCCGCGCGAGACTCGTTGATTCGTCGCTGCGGCCCGAGGTGGTGGTCGATGTGGTCGGCACCGGGGGAGACGGGTCCAACAGCGTGAATATCTCGACTATGGCGGCGCTGGTCACAGCGGCCGCCGGATCGCCCGTCATCAAACACGGCAGCCGGGCCGCTTCAAGCGCGACCGGCTCAGCGGATGTCTTGGAACTGCTCGGCGTGCAGATCGAGTCATCCCCTGAGCAAGTTGCGCGCAGCGCTCGCGAGGTCGGAATCGGATTTTGCTTCGCTCCGGCTTTTCACCCTGCCTTACGTTTCGTGGCACCGACACGACGGGAGTTGAAGGTGCCGACGGTGTTCAACATCCTCGGCCCGCTCGCCAATCCGGCGGCACCCGAAGCGATGCTGGTGGGCTGCTCGCGGCTGGAATCGGCACCAACAATGGCCGAGGTGCTACGCGAGCGAGGCGTTCGGGCCCTCGTGGTTCGTGGCACCGACGGACTCGATGAGATCTCCACCTTCGGCCCCACTCAAGTGTGGAACGCCACCGGCGATGCTGTGGTGGAGGAAGTGATCGATCCTCAGGCTTGGGGTATTGCCCGCGCCGAACCAGGTGCGCTACTCGGATCGAGTGCACTGGCCAACGCGGACGTGGTGCTTGCCGTGCTAGACCCGGACCGGCGCGGGGATCTGCCCGCAGAGCGTTATCAGGCGATCTTCGATTCCGTGGTTGTCAACGCCGCAGCCGCTTTGGTGGCGCATGACGTTGCTTCTGGCGCGATTTCCTCCGGATCGGTTTCTGGCAACATCCACGACGCGCTGCCGCGTGCGCGGGAAGCAATGGAGTCCGGCGATGCGTGGCGTGTCCTGCAGCGATGGATCGGTTTCAGCCAGCAATCCGAGTGACTCGTCGCTTACCGGGCGCCGGGCCCACCGGTCGGCTGGATCTGGAATCAGTGCCGGGCAAAGCTGTGATGCTTAGCGAGGACAAAGGTGACCCCGAACCGATCGGCCACGCCAAAGGCCGATCGATGTCGACCAATCGGGTGAGGGGGCCCTCGAGCCAGCGCGCGAGTAACAAGGTCTCTTCACCGGTGGCACCGCTAGCCGCCGACTCTGCTGTCGCAACGGCAGCGCGGGCTGTAGCACGCGGGTTGTCTCCTGTGCGGGCATGGGCTGCGGCGACGAGCCGTCCGCAATCAATGACGGCGATTGCCCAGCCACCGCGAGTATCGGGCTCCGCGGCCACGATGCGCCCGGCTCCCAGTAGCGAGTGAAAGCGCTGGTGCCGTTCGCTGGCTGCGCTCACTTTTGCCATTGCGTCTCGCAAGCGCGCCGCCTGCTCGAAAAGTTCTTGATCGGCTAACTCGCGCATTCGTTCCCAGCCGCGCGTGAGCATCTCTCGTAGATCACCGCCGACAACGGTGCTCAACTCTTCCGTGGCAAGGTCTTCGGCGGATGAAGAAGCCGACGGCGCCAGCGTGAGACTGATCAGGGTGTCGGCCACGGCCCGCGCGGCACTGCGGCTGGCAAATGGACCCCAGGAGTGGCGTACTGGGTGGCCGTCGGTCTGGCGCACCGCGACCAACCGGGGGTGCGGCTTGTCCCGCAGTTGCAGCCACCAGGGTGTCTCAGCTCGGCGCGAGCGACGGTTGTAGCGGGGTTGACGACTGGCGATCTGTCGAACCTCGCGCACCTTGGCTTCGAGTGTGGTGGCGCAGGGAATGGCATCAACCCGATCGGCGATGGTGATCATCTCGCTCATCCGTGCGCGGTTCTCAGATGCGGTGAAGTAACTGCGCACCCGGGATCGCACGTTGGTCGAGGTTCCGACGTAAAGCGGTGCGCCTTGTCGATCGACGAAGGTGTAAACGCCGGGCCCTGCCGGCAGCCCATCGGCGAGGTGTCGCTTGGCGCGTTGGGCGGGCGAAACCCGGCCGAGAAAATCGCGAAGATCGGCGAACGTGCGTACGCCCAGTGAGCCGCATCGTTCCAAAAGGCAGTGGAGTACGTGGGTTGTCGCCCGGGCATCGGCTAGAGCTCGGTGGTTCGGAGTGACGGGCGCACGGAAGTGCGCAGCCAGCGTGGCCAGTTTGCAGTTGCGTACTTCGCCCGGCAGTAGCGCTACTCGAGCCAATCGCGCGGTGTCTACTGACCGCCGGGGTAACCAGGTGAGGTCGTGCATCGCACACGCCGCTTTCAAGAAGCCGAGATCGTAGGGTGCATTGTGTGCAACGAGAATCGCGTCGCCAGCAAACTCGCCGAAGCTGGAAACGGCGCCAGCGACGGAGGGCGCATCGCGCACCATCGACTCGTCGATTCCGGTGAGGGCAGTGATGTGTGGCGGAATTGTCTCGGGTGGGCGAACCAAAGTGGCAAATTCAGCGATGATTTCGCCACCACGGACTTTGACGGCTCCGATCTCGGTAATGCCTGCGCTGGTGGCTGGGCCTCCGGTCGTCTCTAGATCAACAACGACGAAAACCTCACGAGCCAGATCCTCGCCGACATCGGTGAGGCTCAGTTGTGTCGACTGATCGCGCTGTTCAGCGAACTTTGTGGCCCTGGGAGTGTTCATCAAGGAGGACGTTAAGGCAGGGGTGTGACGCTCCCGGTAGTTTCACTTCCGTGACGAACTCTCATGCCTCCTCGCCTGCCCAACTGCCCGACGAAAAGACTCGGCTGCGCTGCGGCCACTGCGGGAACCTGACCCGCTTCGACATCACCCGCACCGTGCGATCTGCAGATTTCTGGCATGCCAACCTCGCCGGTGATGTCGAGGTCGAGGAGAGTGTTGTACTCGCGGAAGAGGTCGAGTCGATTCGGTGTCGCTGGTGTTCGAGTTCAGACCGGATCGAAGTGGTGCCCAGGCCGGAGTTCGGCGGCCCGGATCGCGAAGCCGCGGGCGACGGAGGCGTTTGACGCTTGCGCGACTGTTCATAGTGCCCCGCGTGTCCCAGACTGCCTGCCCACACACTACGGGGGGCTGCGAAGACTGCGGGGGGTAAAAGTGCGGCGCTATGCGTGGCGTGAGCGCCTGGCAGCCCCTATCAGGAGGGCAAAGGGGTGCATACCGGGGTCTGGTTGCGCCGCCACCAGCACGCCAGCACCAGCGCCAGCACGCCAGCGCCAGCAGCGGACACGACAAAGCCCCGACCGATTGGCCGGGGCTCTGAGG
>ERZ891134.2355-NODE-2355-length-11099-cov-7.260956_pt1 | contig 11099 bp, 20 predicted proteins | sample MGYA00520888_ERZ891134 | MGnify/ENA primary metagenome ERZ891134 (study PRJEB32303, sample SAMEA104408692) | aquatic metagenome | biome: Brackish water; feature: Coastal; material: water | place: Baltic Sea | collected 2014-10-23 | depth 10 m ... | reverse complement strand
CCTGTCACTCTGTTGTCGCTACATGTCGTAAATAGACACTTCGTCAATGGAGCTCGTAAGACACAAAAAACTGGTTGTCAGACGACTGACTGACGACTGACTCTCCATCTCCCTTGACCAAAACGACTGAAAATAAAACCAAATCTCTCCTCAACCCGATTCCAGCCATGAAGAGTGGAATTGGAGAAACCAATAATTGAAGCAAGAGCAGTTGTCGAAAGCAAATATGACTGGTCAGCAGCCTCACCAAGATCCCGATACACATCAAGAGGAGAGGACGATCGACGATCCAATGCCTGAGCAATGGCATCAGTCAAAACAGCAAGAGATGACGAAGCAGACGAAGGAAGAGAGGGTGAAGACTCGGTCGGAACATCGGTACTCGACACCTGAGCAACCTCCTTCAAGCCATATCCCAACGACAGATAGTAGTGACAAGCATCAAGCTGAAACACCTCAGCAGCACTGAAGAATGTCCTCTGAGCTCGCTTCTCACCACTCACCCCACAAGCATTGAGCCTCGGATACAAGCTCTGACGAGCAATGCCATACCGAGAACAAAGATCGGAAACACTGCTCTCAGCATCCGGAATAGAAGGGAGACCAGAAAGAACAGGATCGAATGGCGGAAGTGCCATAGACGAATTGAACAAAAAGTCTCAACATCAATAATACAGGTGTTCTAAAGGCTTGAACATTGAAAGGTGAGGACATAAGTTGAACAAAGAAAGACCTAAAAACAAATGCCAACAGGCAAAGCAAAACTGTCGCCTCAAGCCCTCAAGGCTCTGAAGGAAAAGAACGAGGCAGTTCTGAAATCAATGAGTGAGCAGGATCTCGATACGAAATTCATGATGTTCCGAGCACTGCTCGATGAGCTGAAAGAACTCGAGGGCTATCAGCGGAAGAAAGTAGTAGCAGCGATTTATGAGGGTTGTGATGCTGGTTTGAAGTCAATGCTCATGGATGGTTTGATCGACCACTGGGCTACACAGCTCCCTAAGAAAACCAAGGAATACGGCATTGATGACAGCTCCAAGATCGCTAAGAAGATCGAATGGCTTGAGGAGCACTGGGGAACGACGTTCAAAACAGCAAAGGGAACAGATGCTCTGAGAAAAATGCCAACCGAGCAGGTCATTGAACTGCTCCTGACATTCATCCTCAGTGGTGTGTCTGCTGGAGATGAGGATCTGACATTCGGATCACTGGATAACGGTTCACCTCTTGCTGAGAAGGTTGCTTCAGGGCTCGACACGATGAAGGACTCCGTTGGAGAGGAGGTCGTCATCACCAGAGCTGCTTACAACGAGCTTCAGCGACTGAGGACCATGATGAAAGACATGAGCCCTGACGCTCTCAGAAAGGTCGACACAAGACTGGTCGACACTCTTCAAACAGTGCTCAAGTCAGTCCCAGCAGCACGAACAGCAGAAGAGATTGCCAAAGCCGAAGCCAAGAAGAAAGGCTGATCAGTCAACCAGAAACAAACCTCAGACGGACCTCACAAGGGTCCGTTTTTTATTGCTCGATTCGGACCATGACAACCACCTGACAGACGCTGAGAATGAACGGGTCATCACAAGACCAATGACTATCGAATTCATCCCCGACGACCAGGTCGAAACAAGGCTGGAAAACGAAAAACCTTGCTTCTACAACGAGATCTCATTCCAGGTCCCGGTGACAATCTCGTTCACTTGTCCCGGCATCACAGAAGAACCTGCCTCAGCAGAAGAGCTGAAGATGTGGATGGCAGAAAATCCAGAAGAAGCAGCAAAGGCACTGAAAGGAAGAACCGACAGCTGGGGAGATGGTGGGTTCTATCGGCTCGTGCTGGACGAACTCAAAGCAGATGCTCTTGAGATGGTCGGCAAAGGACAGGTCAAGTTTGTGTCTGCTGAGTCAGAAGAAGTCGAATAGTCACACAAACAAAAACAAACAATCACCACGAACGACCAATGGCAAAAATTCTCAGCTCGATCCGATTCAGCTACACAGGCACGATTGACGGCTACATCACCATTGAAACCGACAAGGCACTTACAGAGGAAGAAGCCAAAGCAATGGTTGCCAAAATGGCTAAAGAAGACCCGGACAACCTATGTGATCTCATCTATCAATCGATGGAAGTCAATCAAAAAGACGAGGCAAGAGGACACACAGCACACTTGATGAGTGATCTGCCTTGGGAAATAGATGAGGTTAATAGCTTTGATGAGGAGGGAAACGACATAGAGCCATAAGCAAAGTCCGATCAAACACACAAACAACCATCACTAACCACTGTCATTGATTGAGCAATGTCTGGATTCGAATACCTCATCACCTTTGAGTTTGAGGCTCAGGTGACAACACGAGCAACCATCCCTCTGTTCGAACAGGAGACAAAGAGAATGACGTTCGAGCAGGCAAAAACGATGCTGGAAGACCCTTCCAGTCGTGATCTGGTAATCCGAAGGATCAGAAACCAGGAAGTGGCTCTCGATGAAGACATAGAACTGAAGATTCTGGAGTCAGCCATCAAAGCCATAGAACTCAAGAAGGCAAAGATCACCGAAATAGAAAAGATCAACATCGAAGCTGCTGAGATGGGCGAGCTGACATTTGAGAGTGTTGAGCAGATGATCGAACAAACCGAAAGCTATGGACACTTTGAAGAGACCATTGCCAGGTGTCGAATCCCTTCCGACCAACTCGAAACCTACATCGACTCATTCAAGGCATACGCCAAGAAGCTGGAAGCTGATATTGGGGACTTACGAGAACTTTGCCGAATGACCCCGGAAGAAGAGGAAAAGATCAGAAAGCAGCAGAAGGTCCAGAAAATGATGAATGATGCTGTTGGGGGGAAGAAGTAAGTCGATACAAAAGACTGGTCATCAAAGGTTCGTTGTCATTGATGATGGTTCGGTCTGGGTAGAGTCAATCCAGACCTATTGCTATCACTCAGAAAAAACGTAATTGGACCACCCCTATGGTGGTAGTATATTTACGTTTTTTTTATTTGAATCGCTCTTGAAGGGAAAGGTAAAACCTATTCAGAGAGAGAGTGAAACCAATGGAAATCCCCTCAAGAGTCGAATGCTATGAGGTTTGGAGAGGGATGAAATCTCATTCCAGGTTCAAAACTGATGATGGGATTGAGGTGAGATTTTTTGGTTCGGTCGGCAATCCCAGAAGCCAAACCATTGAACTATCTAAGGAAGAAGGAATGACCGTTAGCTACAAGGAGTTTTGGGGATCCGAAGGTATTGCTCGTGCTCTGTATAAACACAGAAATGAAAATCATGATCATCCCAAAGGAAGCAATCGAGATCTTCTATGAAGGTCAGATATACAAAGTGACGAGACTGCCACGACAGGTCGAAAGCCAGCCAGCCAGTCTAAGGAAAAGAAAGCAGTCAAAGGGTGTAAAACGAGTCACATCTGAAGTAAAATGAGAATAGGAGGAGACAATCCTTCTCTCTGAATGCTCAAAGAAGCATCGACTCCAAAACAATGAACCGAATCAACCCTCCAACACGCTTCTCGAGCCTAAAAGCAGAGCAGATGTGGTCCTTGGAATTCTCACAGGATAACTTCCCTGAAGAACCATTCGTCTTCCATGTTCTGCTCAAGACAGGAGAGAACGTCTTTGAAAACCATGGATTTGCCAGAACAGCGACTGAAGCCTTCAAACTCAGAAGAGAGTTAGTTGCTGAAACAGGAGTAACACGCTTCTTCATCCGAGCAAAACGAGTTCAAACTCAAACCAACTACGAAGATGACGGATGCTGTGACTTGTGGCGTGATGCCTTCCAGAGTGGAGACGAAAGCATCATTCCAGCAAGTCAAAGAAATGGCTATCGGTCCTGGGCAGCAAGACGAGTTGAAAGTCGGAGGGTGTATTCCAGGTTCTGAATCTGAAATTCACAAAACCGAAGAACCACAACAATCAAGTAAATACCTGAAGTGATGAAAAAAATCCAGACTGTTTTTGATCCAATCAAGCATCTCGAAGCTTGCTACGGGCTACAGCCACAACGAATCGGTCGAGAGGGAAGCTTCTCTCTTGGCTTCCATACAGCAATCGTCCTGGATAGGCATCGGGAATCTGTTCAGCAAGTCAAAGAGCTGACAGGAGGGTATGAAGAGCTTGCTAAGAGCATCACTCTTTACAGCCATAGAGGAGAGAGTTGTGAGCTTGCTCCTCATCTCGATCGACTACAGAAAAGAATTCATGGCATTGCTTTGGCGTAAATGGACTACGTCATGGGTGGTGCTTCAACTACGAATCAGCTAAAACATTAGGAAAGAGCACAGGAAAAATGACTAAGAGACAGGGTGATGCTCTACGGGAGCTTGCCGATAAATACGACAAGACTTTTGATGAGCTACTTGAGCTGGCAGCGGAGTGTGGAGCTAATACGAACAACCTCAGCCCACACAACGCCATCCTGAAAATCAGGAAGGAGATTGAAGAGAAGAAGCAATGGGAGGAGAAGGCAAAAAGCTTGGGCTACAGCTCTGTGCTTATTGCCATGAAAGCTCAGGGTCAAAGCAAGACCTACCCGAATGTCCCACTTGAACTTCAGACTCATCCCCCTCGCTGGGTCACTCCGAAGGTGAAGGCTCAGCTGGCAGCAAACAACCTAAAGAAACTGCTTCCGACCATGGAAGAGTATTGCCAGATTGGAAGTTCAGAGGATATTGAGGCTCTCTCTTCTGGTTTTTACAAACTGAGCTACGAAGACTTCAGTCGTCAGCTCTTTGAGTATGTAGCTGAGATGAAGGGACGACCGGAAGGACTGGGCACAGTGGAGGAGGTAGAAGAGTCTGACGACAAGCAGACTGTCGGAGATCTGCTCAAGAGCTACGAGTGGAGGGTTCGTAAGTGGGTCAAGAATGACGAGGACTGGGAACGCTTCCTGACAAGTAAAGAGCGGGTGAGAGTGGAGATAGCAGAGGAAGCATCAATGAGAGATGAGTTGAGCTCAGAAGAACCACCTGAAACGGCATTGCTCCTACTCACTACAGCTTTCTGGGACCTATCAGAGCTGACTCAGGAATTTGTGATCAGGTGGAACAACGAAATGAGTAGGACGAAAGGATTCGACTTTGAGCCTCTACCCATTGGTGGAATGACACTTCTCCATCGACTGACTGCTCAAGGTCTTGAAGAGACAGCCGTTCAATTGAGAACAGCTCTCGGATCAAAGCCTGAAACTGTTTAAGAATCAGACATTCGGTTCGACCTCTCCACGAGACACAAGGCTCTCGTAAAGCTCTTCCAGGGCATAGCTAATGGCATACTCCAAAGATCGAGGCTGACCAGAAGCTTCCAACCAGTTCTGAACGACTGAAGCCTTGTCGAGAACAGACGGACTCAATCGAACCTTCAGTTGTTTGGTCTCATCACTAAAAGCCACAAACGCTATGACAGGGATTGGGCTCAAGGTAGTGCTGGAAGTGGAAAGCATCAAATGAAAGAGAGCAAATGGATAGACCAAATTTGGTCTGAACTTCAGTCCACACTTCAAAAGCTGCTGACTCTGGATTCATTCACCTTGTCGTTGCCTTGTGTGGTGGTGAAAGAAGACAAGGCTGTGATAGAGACAAATCTGTCGTCTCTGGCAAGTCATTTGAATGCTTCAGCAGCTCTTAGCTCACCTGAACTGACTACCTTCAGTGATTTGGCTTCAAGGCATACCTATGAGGAAGCCTTTGAAATACTGATAAATGGATCAGAAGGTGAGATATTTGCTGAGAGGTGGGACGAAGCACAGAAGGACATACAAAACGGATGCTTCTGTTCTATTGCTGATGTGGTTCGAGCGATAGGAACAGCAAGAGAAGGCTTCGAAAGAAAGCCTCGCTCCTTGCTGGTTGTTGTCGAAACAAAGGAGGGTTTAGAAGTCCTGCTGGTCAATTCACGTTGTGAGCTGTGACAGGAACTGATAGATCAGGAAGAACAGGCTTTGTGATCAAATCTCTTTGCTCAACTCGAAGCTCCATCTTGTTGAGCTCACGAATGAATAGACCATTCAGCATCGACTCGATGAAGTGACTGGAATACTCGACTTCATTGATTCCCCGTTGGATCTCCTGAGCATTGGAGAAGAAGTCGTAAGCAATAGCGTTGTCTCTCTCTTCCTCAAGTTCGACGATACGAACCTGAAGAACCTGCTTGATAAGAGCAGAGATTTGATTGATGTCGTGAAGGACGGTCATAAATCACGGCACTTCTATGAGTGCTACTGAAGTGAAGGAGCTTGACTCCTGAGACCAATCTAAAACAAAAGAGAAAAGAAAGACACAGGGTAAAACAAGAATATTGAGAGAAAACTCTTAGTAAAACTCCCAGTAAAACGATATGAGACAGCTTTACCAGAAACGGAGCTACAACCGCCTTCTTGAACGAGGAACGAACACAAAAGCAATGACCTTCAAGATGGATGAAAGGTCAAGGCTCATAGCCGACACTCTGCTCAACGCTGGATATTCCAATGTAGGAGAGATGTTCATTGATCTGCTTTACCGAGAAGCAAACCGAATGAATCCGAGCCTTTGCTTGCCTGTTGTGTCTGGTCTAAAGGACAAGAGAGATGAGCTTGCTATCCAGATCAACCAACTCCAGAGTTTGGTCAGAGAAACAATGAGAGTGCTTTGAGATGAAAAGCACAGACTTTGTAGTCGAGTCTCACCATCGAAATGTCACAGAACTCGTTGCTTCGACAAATAGAGCACTATCGACAGCAGAAAACGACGGATCAATCAACGACTGGTTGAAAGCAATAGATACTTCAGTAAAAGTTCAGGAATACGCCGGCAAGGAGCTGGTTCGTTGCCAACTCCGCCGATACCTTCTCGAAGCAGCGAATGTCCTTGCCGGAACTTACGACGGGCTTGAGGAGGTAGAGCTCGGAGAATGGGCAAATGGTGCTACCGAATCAACTCTGAACCAAAGAGCACAGGAGCTCCTAACTCTCCACCGATCACTTTTCGCCTAAGCAATGGCGAAATTCAATTTTACAGGCAAAGCTGCTGGATCTGACTGGTCAGCAAACCAGCTAAGGAAAGCCAAGACGATTGACCCAACCATTGACCCTTCAAAGACCAGCCACGCTGCCTTCGTGCTCATGAGAGCGGAGCACTGGCTTAACCAGATAAAGAGCTATGACACAAGACCCAGGAAAAGCTGAAGAAATCAGCCAAGACGAATTTGAGAAGAGGCAGAGACGAGCTCTGGTCACACCTTCCAAGAAATTGATCCAGCGATTCATCAGAGAAGCCTCTGAAGAGGGAATGACCGACGCTCAGATCAAGTTCGGCATCAAGCGTTTGATCGAAGACCACCAGAAGAGGCTGATCAAACGGGCCAAGGCAGCAAAGGCAGCAGAAGAGGTGATTGACAAGACGATGACCAAGACCGAGGAGAAGATCAGCAGGTTCAACGATGGATCTAACAGTTAAAGAGATGGTTCGTGTGATGAGAGAGCATGCCCTTCTCTTCACAGGTGAGTCAGCATTAGAGCAGTTCGACCAGAAGCTTCAACGGATTGGACCGAGGAGATGGGATAGCTTCCTCTACCTCCTAAAGCAGATTAAATACTTCGGAGGCATCACACTCATTGCCAGTGAGCAAGACAAGAAACCGATCTTATCGATCAAAACCCTGGATTGGTATCCAGATGACCATGACATTGTTGGTCTCTACAGAAATGCTGACCATTTTATTGAACTGATCGTGACGAGAATGACGAGCTGGCAGAGGCTTGAGGCAGTGCTTCGACATGAGTTCGTCCATATGCTTCAAGACGTAACCTTCGAGGGGGATAGGACTGACTGTTCTGCCTGGTCTATAGAGCAAAATCTGCTCAGACCTAATGGCAAGAGAGCTGCTCGATTCTCTGATCCGGTAGAAGCTGAGGCTTATTGGCTGATGAATAAACCAGGAGAACTCAGGAGGGAAGCGAGAAAGGTTCAGAATGATCCTGAGAGATGGAATAACTGGTATTGCTCTCTTGCTAATTGAAATAATGGAAAAACCAATGAATGAAGTCCTCGAGTCTGAATCGAGACAAGAATTGCTGAAAAGGTATGGATTCGATGATGTGAGATCCGATCAAGAAACAAATAATTCACCAGTGAAGAGACTTCCAAACAGGTCTATCGAGGAAATACGACTGGCTTACTGGAGTGACCAGTGACCAAATAACAAAGTAAAATGGGTCATGAAGTCTCATGGAAGACTCGAATGACTCTTGACCCTGTAGAGGCTTTATGTCTTCAATGCCTTCGATACTGGTGGGCAGTTGTCAAAATGAAAAATGGCTCTTGTGGAGAGCTGGATTCCAATGGAAGACCTTGGACAAGAGTCTCGGGTTCTGAGGCAGTCGATTGGATTGAGCAACACTATGAAAGTCGATTAGCTCAAAGACAAGTCCTAAGAGCTTTTGGTCGTTTGGAGAGTAAGGGTTTTGTTGCCAGAGAGCGACGATGGAAGCACTCCTATAACCAGTCCTATTCCTACGCTCCACCAGAGAGCAATGACACGAGAGACAATTCACCAGTCACCACAGACACTCATCTAAAAACTTCGTGTGTCAGCACTGACCAATCGAACAAACCTGATTGGGCAAAAGTGGAAGACTCAGATGACACAACGAATAGTCACCCACAGACCGATCTATCTACTACTTCTCCTACTACTTCAACTACAAAATCGGCTGCTCAACCGAAGCCAAACAAAGGAGGACGACCTGGGGCTCCAGAAAGCCCCCAGTCGTCTCCAGAAGTCGAATCAATAGGGTTCATAAGAAAACCAGGAACAAACAGTCTCAAAGCCATCGTCGAGCGTTGTGAGGGCATTGGAAAGGGAGAGCTGCCGAACCCATGGGAAGAAGGAACTGAAACAAGAAAAGCTCGACAGGTGGAACTGGGTCGTCGATTGCCTGAGGCATCGGTCAAGCGACACAATACAAAGGACAACCCGTGACAAAATGAACACCATGACACTCAAACAACTACTCACAGCAGTCGTCACAACACTGACGTTCGCCTCCTCAGCATCAGCTCAGGACTATTGGCGTTTCACACCCGGAAGTGAATGGAAAAACGGTAATCAAAACTGCTTCGTCGAAACAAACACTGGGACGGCTATTCGCTTGGGAACCAAAACTCTCTGGGAGGAAAGAAGCGTCTGTATTGGAGGTGGAAAGCCAAAGGAATTCGGCAAACCATTCACTGGAGTTGCTGTCTGCTCAACACAAAACATCCTTGCTGATGACGGGTTCAGCGATCCGAAATGGGTGAGCTTTGACGAAGCTCGAAACGATCCTCATGCTTGGGGCATGGGCAACTATGGATGGGGTTTGGCTTGTGGATCAACTGGAGGATTCAACTAACTCTCCTCCTCACCCTCAACAGGAGCATGAAGATCAAAACCACCTGCTTTGAAATAACCCATGTTCTTTGTGATGACTGCTGCTTGCTTCTCCACGTCGATATGTCCATAGGTGTTCTCGATCTTGCTGACTGATGTTCCGGCTACCTTCGCCAAGAGATGAATTGGAACACCACCAAACCGAAGCCTCCAAGTGATAAAGGCATGACGAGACGAATACAGAGTGATTGCCTTCCCTACAGAAGCAAGCTCCTCCTTCAAACCAGAACCCTCGAGAACCTCATTCAATCGATAACCAACCATTCCTCTCGAATAGGCATGACGATCCTTTGAACGAGGGTTGAAGCAAAGAAAGTCTGTTGGCTCATGAGGACAACCCATAGCTTCATAAGCAGCCTTGATCCTCTCCACTCGATTCTTCACAGGAGCAACAACAACCCTGGAACGACCAGTCTTTGAATTCTCCCGACGAATGAAGATCCGAAGATGGGTCTTCAAAAGAGCTGGGTCATCCGACTGACAAGCCGAAATCTCATTCACACGAAGACCCAACAACTCCTTAGGACGAAGACCAGTGTTGTAAAAAATTCCGAGTGTGTAAAAGAACGAGAGTCTCTTCTGCTTCTCGTCAAAACGAATGTCCTTCAAACGACACCAGTGGTTCCAGCACCACTTCATTAGAAACTCATACTCTGAAGTCTCGAGAATGTCCCGTTTGTATCGAGAGTCAGGTTGGACCTTCAACTTGTCCATCTCTGGAACCTGATCTCGAGAAAGAAAACGATCCCTGACAGCACACTGCTGAAACATCCGTTTGATCTCAGTGATGGCGTCATTGATGACTTCAGGAGAACGAGCTTCAGAACGACCATCCTTCCTGGGACGATTCAAAACCCACTGACCAAAACCACGAGTCCTCTCAGGTCGAATCTGATCAATGGGAGTCCGTTCATGTCCAAGAGACGAAATGAACTCCAACCACATACCAAGGAAATACTTTTTGTGAGTGAAAGTCTTGGGAGTGATGCCCTGACGAGGAATGTCCGTAACAGTCTTCTCGATCTGAGAGACATACATGTCGACAAGCTGTTGATTCGTCAAAGCCTGAAGACGCTCACCACGCTCGACCTTCCCCTTGATCTCCTGATAGATCAAACGAGCCTTAGACAAAGCAGCAACTCGATCCGTCACCCCAAGCGACTTCACATAGGGACGACGAGACTTGGAGTCATAAATCCGAATGTAAAAAGTCCGAGACTTTGTAGAACCACGACGAAAAATAAAAGCACTCTGGTCTTCATAAACCAACTCCTTGTCCTGATAAATCGACTTTGACTTCTCGACAGGAGGGGAAACCTCCTTACGAGCATCTGAAACTGACTCAATTGCTGTCTTCAGGTCATCAAGAGAAAGACCAGAAACAGAAGACAACAACCCGACAAGAGTCTCCAGATTGTGAGCTATCTGAGAGTTGTCATTTTGAGGTGAGTTGTCACTGTCACCAGTCTCACTCATCTGTCAGGGAGCTGTCACTCTGAATATTAGTGTTAGATCCCAGTCATAGCAATGGTCGGACCCCTATTGATGCTTAGCGACGCCATGGATCAATGCTTTCGAAACCCGCTCATAGCAGTAGGTCTCAAGGGTCAGATACAGCCTGTCACTCTGTTGTCGCTACATGTCGTAAATAGACACTTCGTCAATGGAGCTC
>ERZ891134.2351-NODE-2351-length-11117-cov-22.048906_pt1 | contig 11117 bp, 26 predicted proteins | sample MGYA00520888_ERZ891134 | MGnify/ENA primary metagenome ERZ891134 (study PRJEB32303, sample SAMEA104408692) | aquatic metagenome | biome: Brackish water; feature: Coastal; material: water | place: Baltic Sea | collected 2014-10-23 | depth 10 m ... | reverse complement strand
TTCTTTAGGAGCAACGGCGGTGACTAAGAAGGACAGGGACAAGGACGATGGCGACCCAAGTTAGGGCAACGAAGCGGAAGCCCAGCGTCAAGATGACGAAGAAGTACAAGACGGCTGCGTGGACTCGTAAGGAGGGTCAGTCCCCTACGGGTGGCTTGAACGCTAAGGGTCGTGCTTCCGCTAAGGCTCAGGGCTCTAACTTGAAGCCTCCGCAGCCTGAGGGCGGCCCTCGTAAGCGTTCTTTCTGTGCTCGCATGGGTGGTTCAAAAGGTCCGATGAAAAATCCAGACGGTAGCCCGACCAGGAAAGCCCTGGCCCTACGGAAATGGAAGTGCTGATATGGCTGGTAGTGATAAGCGACTGACCGTTGCTCAACGTAAAAAGATTCAGGTTCGTCATAAAAAAAGGAATAAAGGTCCAGACGTTGTTCGCTACCTGCCCGGTGCGATCAAGGACACAGTTGTCGATACTGCGAAACAGGCTTTTGACCCCCGGCCTCCGCAGATGCGTAAGAAGCAAGACCCTAAGAAGTTGGCGGGTCAGGCCGGTACGTTGGCGGCTAGCGCGGTTCCGGTGGTGGGGCCGTTGGCTAAGGCTGGGCAGGCTGCTCGTGGTGCGGCTAAGTCTGCTAGCAAGGCCAGTAAGACTGCTAAGAAAACTGATGGTCTTGGTGAAGAAGCCGGTAAGCAGGCCGCTAGTAACCAGCAGCGGGTCACTAATAAGGCCAGCAGCGATGATGCTTTTGCTGCGATAGTGGCGAAGGTTGCTGCTGAGGGTGCTCGGCAGTCTGGTCGTAAGGTTCCTGCTCGGGGTAGTGCAGCGGAAAAGAAGAGGTTGACTGAGGCCGCTAACCGCGTGAAGAAAGATGTCAAGTCTATCCGTGCTAGTGGATCTCCTGCTAAGGATCGGGTAGGACGAGACGCTGGCAAGACAGGCTCTAAGAAATCTAAGGGCGGCGAGCGAGGATCTGGAATGGTGTATTCCGATACGCAGGCAAAGCAGGCGGTGAAGGACGGCCAGTTACCTAAGAGTTTTTCACCAACTAACAGTCCTAAAAAGGTGAAGGTGAAGGTGAAGAGGCGTGGCCGATAGGCCGTGACTTGTGAGTGCCAAGAACCTGATCTGTTTCCTCGGGACTGCCCTGTGGGATGTCTTATCCGCTGGGTTAAAGAGGGTGACCCCCCCAAGAGTTTGACCTCTTGAGGGGGCAACCGATCATATTCTGCGCTTGCGGATGTCTAGCCGTTCGTAGGGTTCGCGTTCGTATGCTTCAACTTTGCTTGCGTTGACTGTGACCCACCGGATCTGGTGAGTGTCAGTCATTCCGCTGACCCCGCCTAGGTAGGGCTTTGCTGCTGACTTCATCTTGCGGCCTTGCGACTCCATCTCGTGTCCCTCGGTGTACAGGTCTATGTGATTGAGGAGTTCAACGTCGGTGATCTTGCCGTCGCTGTGGCTGTCGTCTAACCCGCCTCGGCATACGGTGAAGAACTCGCAGATCCGCTCGCATACGGGGGCGGCTACGTCTCTAGCGGAGTCCTCACCGTTCTTGATTGCGTAGATGACGTCCTCAACCCATGAGTCGATCTCTAAGGTCAAGTTAGGATCAAATGGCTCTTCAAACCACACAACCTCCTCAGACGCACCAGAACGGTCGAAGTAGGCGTTGGCTACTGTAAGCCCCTCCTCCACAAGTAACCCCGCCTGGATCGCTCCTAGGGCGTACAAATGCCGTTGGTACAAGTGGTTTTGGCTCGGGCCGTTCCGTTTGATGTATTCGAACCCATTGACCGTTTTTATGTCAACGATCATGTTAGTTTTGGGAGCGATGATGTCTGGCGTGCCTGTGATCTCAGCACCCGACGGCAACGTGGCGGTCACCCTGGTCCCATCGACGCTACCCAGGATGAAACCGTTGCCTTTCATCGCATCCTCAATGTAATTATGGAGCGCAGTACCAACAGCGGCAGGCCAGTTGCTGACCTCATCGGTGGGTAATGTTCCACGTGAAACCAACACCGCTTTGTTGCGGCAGAACCCAATATCTGACGGGCCTAGCCTGCCTTCACGTGACTGTTTAGTGCGAGGCTGTTGATTCTGGTAGTCGCCAAGAATCTTGTTGAAATCTATCTTCATTCGTCAATCCCCCCTTGGGCGAGAGTCTTGCCAACTACCGGACGAAGGCTGCCATTGTCGTACAGGGACAGACCGAACTGGTCGCCCAGGAATGTGGCTGCGCGCTTGAACGCATCAGACTCAGCGGTCTTGACTGCCATGTCGTGTGCTTCTCCACGCTGACCAAGGGTGCTGCTGCCGACAGCGGCCTCGCTGTACGTTGCTTCACCGACTTTGAGAGTGCCGACAACTTTGTATCCGACGCTCCACTTGCCGCTGGATTCTGATTCGAACATCAGTTCGGATGAGGTGACGTCCCATGAGTAGCCGCCGAACCCGAACAAGCGGATCATGTGGGCTTTGATATCCCAGGCTTCTACGTAGGACAGTTGCTTGCCGCCGCCGCCTTGCCGCTGAGAGATGCGGCTTGCGTTGATTGGCTTGAGTAGTTGCTCTTCTTGAGCGGGATTGAACACGGTGTTTCCTTTCTGTCGTTATTACTTATGTCACGTACACTATCAACTATGAGTGGTTATGTCAATCATGTGGCGGTGCGGGAACTGTTCGATTACGCCGCAGCAGAAACCGATCCAGTCAAACGTTTCTACTTACTGCTCAGTCTCCGTAACGACATAAGCAACGAGATCGTCACCAAGTTCGCTTTCACCATGTACGAAATGAAAGCCACTCAAGGTTGGACAGTTGGCGAGATGGCTGAAGCCCTTGGAACGAGCGAACGTAAAGTCAAAGCAATTATTAACTGGCACATAGCAAACAAAGGAGCAAGAGACATCATGCGCCCCCGACCCCTACCCGACAATGTTGTTGATATCAGTTCTGTGGTGGTTCGCAAGGATTTGACAACCCCTGATCATCCAACAGACGCCAACCCCAAGACGTTAGTACAGGTGTTCGATGAGGAGACTGACCTTGAGGAACAAGCCAACCGTTCTTGAGCGACTCCTCTCTGTACCGTTCGATTTTCTCGTGGCACTTGAAGTGAACCCACAACCCGTTTGCGGGGGATTGCGCTTCGGCGCTGCGTGTCCCGCCCATTCCTCGGGGGCGTCGGTGATGGATCTGTGCAGCCTCACGGAGCGGAAGCCCACATAACTCGCACCAGCCACGGCTTCTCAGCCTGATCTGTCCCCTGGTTTTCTCAGAAAATCTGCCCCCTGGCATCATGCACCTCTTTCTCCATGAGGAGCCAATCTCGCACCGTCATTGTCACGTATTGTTCGTTCGGATCTGAAACACCTTTCCGCTTGTGTACGACGACTCCCCGTCTTGCTCCAGCGTTACTGACTTCTCTAGCCAGTTCTTTGAGCCAGCCGCTGAGATCAGTCCTTGAATGGTTCTTACACTCAACGACAACTCCTTCAAGACCTGCGATATCTCCTCTATCTTCTGTCCAGCCTGCTCTAGTTCTCCACGCGCTGAATCCAACAGCCTCAATTGCTCCAACAATGACTCGCTCAAAGCCGTCTCCTTTGTTCTTCTGTGGGTTCATCAGCAGTCAAACGTCTTGAAGCCGAACTTGGCTGCGTGAGAATTTGACCAGTGCTGCTTACCGTGAAGCCCCTTCTTCTTCGGGTAGGGGTTTGCCTTGATCCAGAACGCTTCGTCCTGAACATAAGGGGGAGCCTTGTTGGGACGGACACCGATCCACTCAGGCTTGCCTGCATTATTCATGGCTGAATCCCAGGTGCTTTGGATGAACTGATAGGCACCGCTTCCCCACCTGCCATCACTTTTATAGTTACCACCAGACTCCCTTGACATTACGCACTTGCGGAAGCCTTCGAACTTACGTTCGTAATGGAAGCCACGGTATTGACTGTCCTTTAGTGCCTTAGCGTTTTTCGTTGGGGTTTTCGGGTTCTTGTACACGAATGAGTCATTACCCCAGGCGGGGTCAGCGAGCACGAAACCTGCTATTAGCAGAGCCGCTATTCCACCGGCTAAGAAACTTAGGAACTTAATCATTTTGCCTCCTTGTGGCACTTGCAGGAACACTCCATCTTGATCCCAAGGAAGATCCCTGGGCCTGGGCAGCGGTAACAGTCGGTCTGTTGCCCCTGGTGCTTTTTGCAGTAACTAGTCGTCGCCATAGCGTTCTTCCCACTCTGCTATGTCAATCATCTGCCACGGTAGCAGAGGGCCACGCCGCATACCCGCAGGCCACAGCCTGTCATCGGATCTCATGCCACGCCACGGCTTCAACTGAATCGCGCCACTAGGCTTGTGCTGGACCATGCCGAACCCGAACTCGGGCCACCGCATCCACATAGACGAGCCATACGGCCTCATGCCGTTGCGGTCATTCATCATGCCGTGACCAGCGTGAGCCTCCAGCATCACCGAACAGCCGACCTCCTGACGGATACGGTCAACGACACGGGACACGTGCGTGAACGCCGCATCTACCTTGTCTCCTTCGGGGGCGAGCCGGTACAGGCTGCCCATGTACAGGAGGTCGGGCTGGCGTTCCTTGACTGCTTTGATGAGCCGCTGCTCACTGACTGGATCAGACAGGTCAATAGCGGTCTGGTCGAACCATTCGATATCGGGCGTGACGCTGGGCTGCATCTCCTTGAGGGTGGGGTAGATCTTCCTGGCGTTGTCACGGATTTGGAGCCGGTCATTCTCTACGTCAAGCATGAGGACACTCATGGGGTCGTGCTTGTTGAGTGTCGCGCTCATTGTGTTGACGCCCATAGCGGCACCAAGGCACATTTGAGCGACGAGGATTGACTTACCGCCACCTTCAGGGCCGGTGATGATCAGCCGCTCGTTAGTGCGGAGCATTGACGGCACAATCCAGGGACGCTCATCGTCTTGTGTAGCGAGCATCTGCTCCAGGTTGATGACGGGCATACCGCTGTCAACGTGGGCTTCCGTTATTGCTAGGCCACGCTGCAACTCATTGACTACATCATCGACCTCGTTGTTCTTCTCCAGGGCTGCTTGTGCTCTGACGATAGTGGCGAGAAGCCTGCGCTTATTGGCATACTCGTGGACTCTGGCGGCGCAGAATGATGCTGTCGTGTAGTAATTATCTTTGACATACAGACAGAACCACTTATGCAACTGTGGTGACTCTTTCATGGCGCGCTCTTGAACCGCTAGCGGCTCTACGTAATCCTCACGCATCATCTGAATGAGGATCGTTGCCACCTGCTGCTGCTGATTAGGCTCAAAATCGTCAACACTGCAACGACTAAAAACCTCAGTAGCAGACACCGTGGACTGAGCGGCATGATACAGAGCAGACAACTGATACTGCTCAATAACTACTTCCATGATTAGTTTCTACGGTCGATGTCTGGGCAGAGTTCTTTCCAGGCTAGATGAGTTCGACCCGCTGCTTTCCACATTCGTCGCACCCTACCCACAAAAACTGTTCGGGTGGTGGATGAGTCACGGGGGGACTCTTGGCTAGCCGCTGACTGCGGCATCACCCCGTAGATCTCCTTTCTCTGTGTTGTTCTGGTGGACTTGGTTGGTAAATTGCTTGATCGAAATTACACAGGTGGTATCCTTATGTCAACACCTTTCTCTGTGTAGGTGTGGACACTTGGTTGGTGTCGCGCAGGTGGGGCGAAACTGGAGGGGAAGCCAGAATCGCCCCACCTAGCATTTAGAACGGAACCGGAGCCTCTTCAACAGCATCCTGCTGCGCAGCCTCAGGCGACTTCCGCATACCAGAGTCAAGCCGCGCAGACTTCTGCGCAGCGAAACGGACACTCACGCCGATGTAATCAGCCTGAATCTGGTACGAGTGACGGCTCTCGCCTTCCTTCGTTTTCCATTCTTTGTAAGACAGCCGACCGCTAACGGTGATCGTGTCACCCACAGTCACACTCTCGGTGATGTTTTCAGCCATCTGACCACTCAGAAGGATGTCTATGTAAAGCGCTTCACCGTCGGACCACTCATTCGTGTCCTTGTCATACTTGCGTGACTTAGCGACGCCTCGGACGACTACCCAAGGGCGACCTTGATCATTCCAGCGCAAGTCAGGATCGCGAACGACCCCGAACTCTCCGCTGATTGTGGGGAGTGATTGATTGGACATAAGCCCTCCATTCATCTTGATTGGTGTGTACTTGTTCTAGCAGCGCAAGAAACGTGTTCATGCGCGTCAGCACCAGTTGATCCTCAGCGTCCCCATACTGCTTCTGGGACACTACGAGCACTAATGCTTTATCTGCCTCCTCATTCCTCTTGAACAACTCAGGAAGCCTGCTCCACAACCCCTGGTTTTCGACCTTTTTAGGGTTGAATCGCATGATTTTGAGCGGATTGAGGCCCACGAACTGCTGTTTGTGCGCATCCCACTCCACTCGCAGCCGGAAATACCCAAAACATTGTTGGATAACCCTTTCCCAGCCTTTATCGGTACCTGGCGACCTCACTTATTGCACATGTACAAGTGGGCGCGGTTTTTGTGCTTCCCGTCCACATGCACAGTCCAAATGTCGTACAGGTCAGGGTTTATGTACTTGACACGACCCTTACGCAAGTGAGTCCTCACCGATTGATCCACTTCACCCACCAAAACGGGCTGATGAGGTGGCATATCAGCGAGGATTGCTTGCACTTTCAGCCAGTCGATTAGCCGAACTCTTGCGCCAGTTGTTCCACTGTCGCTAGCCATTCTTTTGTATCCTCTCTAGGCGGCTCCATACCAGCGAACATGCTGACGAACTCGGGGCTCTCAAAAACCCACTTGAGGTCGGGGTATTCGCTGATCCATTGACGGACATTGTTTTTTTGCTGCTCGGTAAGGGACATTTACCCTCCTCAATAGGCAACAACCTCCATTCTACACTTGACTTATTCCTATGTCAAACTAATATGGCCTCATGCGACCACTAAACAGAGCGGAACTCGCTCGCCTGAACCGGAAAATCCGCATACAAGACAACCAATGCTGGGAATGGCTAGGCAACCAAACCACCAACGGCTACGGAAAACACCAAATAGGCCCAGGACACAAAGAACGAGTAGTCCACCGAATCGCATACGAACACTACGTAGGAGAAATCCCCCCAGGTATGCAACTAGACCACCTCTGCCGCAACCGGATCTGCTGCAACCCACAACATATGGAAGTCGTCAGCCCCAGCGAAAACACCAAACGCCAAGACCACAAAGAGCGACGGAAAACCCACTGCCCCAAGGGACACGAGTACAACGAGAAAAACACCCGCGTCACCAAAGCAGGGAAACGCCAATGCCGAGCCTGCGACAACGCCAGGAAAAAGAAGTAGCCCCGAAATATGTCCCAAGCGCGCCGCAGGAATGGAAGCGGCGTGCGGTGATGGGTTGGGCAGAAAATAGTGACCTCCAGAGATAGAAAAAACCCCCCACCCAGCAGACCGTCTACTGAGTGGGGGGAGTCGTAGGCATAAGGAAGCCCCGCCCACCACGGGGGAGCGATGGGCGGGGCGTTCCCTAATCAACGGCAACCATTCTAGGAGGGCAATACCGTTGGTATGAGGCTAGCACTAGATTTGTACGGCGTCACTGACGTTGCGAATGTCTGTGTCGTGAACGTCGTAACTGTCGCTGGCTAGCAAGTTGTTGATATCGATACCCATCTCGTCAAGATCCATATCGCTAACGTTGGCATGGGCTTCGTCAGCATTGGCGGCTGATGTGGTGACCATCTGAGTGATACGCAACGTGACCTCAACGTCCACCTCAACCTCGTAGTCGTAACTGCGGGGTTCGATGTAAGCGACCTTGGACTTCTCGTTGAATACGTTGATGAACTGGTCGTACTCCTCGCACCAGTTACGATCCGTCGCTTCGTCCTCAAGCATCGAACCTATGAGGTTGACGTCGCTCATGTAGGACGCCTTGTCGTGCGACTCGTGATTGAGGCGTGCAGCGATCACCTGGAACTCGTGGAACGCAAGGTTGCGACTCACAATGTCCTTGTCGCCTAGCGGCGAGTTCTCAGGGAACATCCAGTTGAGTATTTCGGGGCCACCCGCCATGAAACGCACATGCTCGGTGTCGTCTGGCTTCTGGCGTGACTTGACCTCACCGTGTACCCAAGTATTAGGCGAGCAGTTGGGGTCGGGGTTGCCGTTGGGGTCACGTTGGCTCCACTCAACCCCTGTGACGGTGATGAGCCGATCCCGTATCTGTTGGGGCTCCCCTGGCGAGTACATGTTGTACCGGTACTCAGCAGGAACGCTGCTGCTCATGGCGAGTACCTGGTCACCTGGCATGGGGCAGAAACCAAGTTGATGGAACCGCACCCAGCGGGCTTCGTCGGTGCCGTACTCACGGAAGAACCAGCGCAACTCGGTGGGCCGCCACCAGGCGATACCTTCCTGGCCGACCATAGCGTCGTCGTTGCCTCGTTGTTGCCCGTCACGGATGAATACGTGGCACTCGTTGTAGCGCATAGATGCGCTTGTGGGTTGTGCTTCGGTTGGTGTTGCTGCGTAAATAGACATTAGCCCTCCTAAAGGCTGATTAGATTTACGAGAGATCGGCGATCTCCCGTGCCATTCCCTCCGCAACCTGCGGGGTAATGGGGATTAGAGCGTCATGCACCTTGACCATGATGGGCTGGCGCATGAGGTAGTCAGACACAGCCTTGGGGTTGGGCTTGTCTTTGTCGGACAACGAGAACTTGGTCCTCTGCTTCTTGTGCGGAGTGAACGGGGACGACTCCCTGTCGCCAACCCACTCGTTGCACACATACACAAGGCATCCGTCACGCTTGCTAGTCAAGCGAGAGATCGTGCCTTTCTTGTGCAGGTTAGACAACGCCCCACTAATAGAGCCGTGGTGCATGAAACCACCACTCTTGGTGTCGGGCAGTCGTATTTCCTTCCAGGTCGCCCCATAAGCCTTAGCGGTGAGGAGATGCTGGATCACGCCACGTTGAGTCTTGGACAACTCGCCCGACGCAACCATGTATTCGGCGCGTGCCTTGCTTGTTTCTGTGCCTGACCAGCCGCCTGTGCCGTTGTACGGCGTTACAGGTAGGCCAGCGACGTCACGTATCTCAGTCATTAGAACGGTGGTCCTTCCAGGTCATCGTCCACGCTGTCGCGCATAACGCTGACCCACTCGTCACGGGATTGTTCTTCATTCATCTGGCGCATCTCGCGCATAAACAGGTATCGGTGGTATTCGTTCTGGCACTCAAGGCACAGGTCGCTCTCGCGCTTGGCCTCACGCCAACAGGCGTTGCATGGGTTGTCAGACTTACGGGAGAACGGTTGCTCCTTGTTGTATGGGTCTAGTTGTATGTCAGACATTGGTGATACCTCCGTACTCGTCGTCAATCTCGGCTTTGAGGTTGTGCCAGAACTCAACATCGGTGTTGGTGTGCTCACCCATGACCTCGCAGGCCATGTCGAACGCATGGTCAGCCCAGCGGTCGTACACGGTCAAGAGAACGGTGAAGTGTTCGTCGTACATGGTCACATGGAACTTGCGCTCCGGTGGACCCTCGCTGCCGTAGAACTTCTCGTCTGGGTCGTGGTGGTCGGGGACAACATGCAGATTCATGCCACTACCTTCTTCTTGCCCTGCCAATCACGACGCCCGTAGCGAACGTCAGCGACCCAATCATCGAACCTGTTGGGGTCGAAGCGCGGGTTGTCCTGAGCGAACATGCGCTTGGTTGCGAAGGCAGCCTCACGCACGTAGTCGCATACAGCCTCGTGAGTCTCGGAGCCGTGAGTGAACCGTGAGTCAATGTCACGGAAGATGCAGCCGAACTCGTTGGCCATGTAGGTGAAATGTTTTCGGGATAAAGACACTTGGTACCTCCTAGGTTGTTGTTGATAGGGACTACTTTACTTGACTTACTCTCTTATGTCAAGCACGTTACACAAAATCAAGGGACTCAACAGCAAACACACAGTCATTCAAGATCGCGTGCATACGGTCAAATGCTTCTTGATCGTCCTCTGCGATGCAGATGATCCGCACCTGGGCAATCGCCTCGTATTCGGAAGCCATTTATTTCACCCCCTGTCTTTCTCAGCGATGACACGCAGGTACTCAGCGATCATGCCCAAGTGCCCGTTCATCTCGTCCAGTTCTTTCCAGATGTGTGACAGTCCGTAATCAGGATTCACAGATAAACTCCCTTGCTCCGGTCTTGTAGTGGTAGCCGAACGTGCCGCTATCCACCTCGTTCATTGTGCGACCGCAGTGCGAGCACTCAAGGAAGTCGTCTGAGTAGGCCAGGGCACGGTCGTTAGCGTCTCGCAAGGCAAGCATGGCTAACCGACCTGGCTTGCGGGTGAACGGGCCACGGGGACGGTAATAGTCCAGCGGCTTGCCCACTTCTTCGGGTGCTATGTACATGATTTCGCTACTCTCTTTCTTCTTGATAGCCAACATCGCAACGGCACTCGTCCTGAAACTCGTCGCAGTTGTCGCAGTACGGGTATTCCTTGGGTTCCAGGTGACTGCTTGGGGTGGGTACGTGTTCCATGACTAGTCTCCTAACCCTGAGTTGTACGCAGCGACAGACTCTTGGAACTGAGCCTGTGCCTCTGCGTAGTGGTTGTCGATCTGCCACATGAAGGAGTCAGCGATCTCCAGAGCCTTCTGGCATACCTTGTCTGTGACACGCCCACTCGGGGGCATGATCTTCTCGCCGGTCATCTGCTCCAACAGGAGCACAGCCTTGCGGTGATCGTCCTTGGTCAGCGGCATCTTGCCATTGAGCCGGTTGGATAATGCTCGCTGTATGTTGCCGACAACGACGGCCTGCATTTGTAGGTTCATGATTCCCACCCCCACAAATCGGGAGAGCCTTCCTTATCTTCGTGTTCGATCTGATAATTGATAGCGACGTGCACATTTTCGACGTCACCATTCTCAATGGCTTCAGTAGCAGCACGGGCGAACTCCAGAGAACGCCCCCAAGTCCAGCCTGCATCTTGCCGGTTCTGCAAGACATACAGGAAGTGTTGGGCAGATTCAGTGAACTCAGCCCTTTGCCACCTTTCCAA
>ERZ891134.2344-NODE-2344-length-11145-cov-20.529216_pt1 | contig 11145 bp, 12 predicted proteins | sample MGYA00520888_ERZ891134 | MGnify/ENA primary metagenome ERZ891134 (study PRJEB32303, sample SAMEA104408692) | aquatic metagenome | biome: Brackish water; feature: Coastal; material: water | place: Baltic Sea | collected 2014-10-23 | depth 10 m ... | reverse complement strand
ATATTAATTATTGACGTTGTGATGGCCGCTGATAATGCCATCATAATAGGTCTAATTGCTGCAAACTTTGCCCCTGAAAATAGAAGAAAAATTATAGCATGGGGTGTTGCTGCTGCTTTTATTTTTAGAATATTATTCGCAACAGGTGCAAATTATATATTTGAATTTGCTTGGGTTAAAATTTTAGGTGGTTTACTTTTAGTTTGGGTGATTAACAATTTACGTCAAGACTTTTTTGGTCAAAATAAAGTTAGATCTCCACAATTAAAGTCAAAAGAAACAAAAAGTTTCTCTACAGGTGTTTATCAAGTATTAATTGCTGATTTAACTTTGAGCTTTGATAACGTTTTGGCTGTGGTTGCTGCTTCTAAAGGCAACTTTCATATCATGGTCATAGGTTTATTGCTGTCGGTCTTCTTAATCGCTACTCTTGCAAGTTATTTTGCAGACTTCATTAAAAAACATCAGTGGCTCGGGTATTTAGGCTTAGTTGTTATACTTATAATTGCCTTACAATTAATTATTGGTGGTCTAGTTAATTATGAAGTTCTATCAATAAACGAGAAGTATAAATTTCTATTTGCAATATGATAGATGTTTGTATTTTAGGGTCAGGTATTGCTGGCTCTACAATAGCAAATTTATTATCTAAAAAATATTCAGTTCATATCTTTGATAAAGCCAGAGGCCCAGGTGGACGATCTTCGAATAAACGATTTAATAAAAATTTAAGTTTTGATCATGGCGTTCAATATATCGCTCCTAAATCTAAAACATTTAAAGAATTTACCCAAAAACTATTTAAAAAAAAAATCTTAAAAATTTGGGATGGAAATCATTTGGATTTTACATTTGAAAAAAAACCTTTGTCAGTAAAATATATTGGTAAAAAAGCTAACAATGATTTAGTTAAATATAATTTAAAAGGCATCAAACAATCTTTTGATTCTCCAGTGACTAAAATTCAATATAAAAAAAATTATTGGGATATTTCTCTTAAAGATAATTCTAATCATCAATTTAGATATTTAATTTTAACCTGCCCTTTTCCCCAATTGAAAAATATAGCTAAAAAATATTTAGATAAAAATATACTTAATTTAAAAGTTCAAATGCAACCTAATATCACTGTGATGGTTGCTTTTAAAAATCAAAAAGATTTACCTATAAGTTCTATAAAATTTAAAGATGATATTTTAGCTTGGGCAGCTAATGAAAATAGTAAAAAAAGATTTAAATCAAAAACTAATTTATGGACGCTCCAAGCTTCTTTAAAATGGTCTAAGAAAACTATAAATAAATATAAAAAAAACTCATCAGTCATGAAAGATTTGATTTCAAGATTTACAAATTTGACAGGTTTTGAAAAAAATAAAATTATCTTTAAAAAAATTCATGGATGGAAGTACTCTTACAACTATGAAAAAACTCCCTATTTAAGTTATTGGAATAAAAAATATAAATTAGGTGCTTGTGGAGATTGGTTTAATGGACCTAAAGTAGAGGATGCTTGGTTAAGTGCTAATGATTTAGCTAAGAAAATTAGATAGTTAAAAAATACCCTTGCTGGTTTTAGACTTCTTTTTAATTTTTGGCATTACTTCAATATTTAAACCCTTGAGATCTTTAGCTTTAAGATTTTTTAAATTTTGTACTACTTTTAAAAATCTATCTGACTCTTTCTTGGAGATAATTCCATCGGTTAATGTCTTAAATTTATTAATATACTCTTTTCTGCCAAAAGGTCTTTTGCCTGCTGGATGAGCATCAGCAACATTTATTTCTTCTGAGATTGTTGAGCCATTTTTCATTTTTATAATTACTTTTCCACCAAAACACTTCTTTTTAGGATCTTTTTCATGATATTTTTTTGTCCATTTTTTATTTTCCCTTGTGACTATTTTACGCCAAAGTTTAACTGTGCTTTTTCTTCTAGCTCTTTGAGGTGTGTAAGACTTAACATGATGCCAAGCACCATCCTCCAAAGCTACCGCAAATATGTACATAATTGAATGATCTAATGTTTCTCTGCTGGCATATGGATCCATTTTCTGAGGATCATTTGCTCCGGTTCCTATAACGTAATGCGTATGGTGGCTTGTTTCTATCGTAATTTTATTTATGTCAGAAAAATTTTTAATCTTTTTATGTAAACTTCTAGCTAAATCTATTAGCGCTTGTGATTGGTATTCAGCAGAATGTTCTTTGGTATAAGTTTCTAAAATTGCTTTCTTTGGTTCATTAACTCTCGGTAGAGGAACTGTATATTTTTTTCCTGGTCCAGATAAAACATAAGCAATTACACTGTCTTCTCCCTCATAAATTGGACTAGGTGCACCTTCACCTCTCATGCATCTATCGACTGCTTCTATTGCTAATTTTCCTGCATGAGCTGGGGCAAAGGCTTTCCAACTAGAGATCTCTCCTTTTCTGGATTGTCTTGTAGAAACAGTTATGTGAAGAGCTTGTTGAACAGATTGGTAAATAGTTTCTGTATTTAGTTTTAATAAACTTCCAAGTCCCGCTGCAACACTTGGACCTAAATGAGCTATATGATCTATTTTATGCTCATGTAAACAAATGCCTTTTACTAAATTAACTTGAACTTCGTAACCAGTTAGAATTCCTTTAATTAAATCCATACCGCTGCATCCTTTTTGTTGTGCCACAGCTAAAATAGCTGGAATATTATCTCCTGGATGACTGTAATCTGCTGCTAAAAATGTATCGTGATAATCTAATTCTCTTACAGCTGTTCCGTTTGCCCAAGCCGCCCACTCACAATCTACTTTTATATTTGGATTTAAACCAAAAACATTTGCTCCACTTTTTCTTGGATGAGCTAAAGCCATTTGTCTTGCTGAGGTAACTGGTTTTCTGTTAAAAGATGCGATTGCAACTGAAGCATTATCGATAATTCTGTTAATTACCATCTCAATAGCATCTTTATTAATTTTTGCTTTGTCCGATGCTATCTCTGCTATTTTCCAAGCTAACTGATCTTTTTTTTTTAAATTACTTTTTGATGGATGTACTTTTACAGTTATATTTCTCATTAATTTAACATGTTTCTTAGTACATATTGAAGGATTCCACCATTCTTGTAGTACTCAACTTCATTTTGAGTATCAATTCTACATAGAACTTTAATAGTCTTACTTGTTCCATCTTTATATTTTATTTCACAAGACACTTCGTCTCTTGGCTTAACACCTTTATCAATATCAACTACAGTTATTAATTCATCGCCGGTAATATTTAATTTTTTTCTATCAAAACCTTCTTTGAATTGAAGTGGCAAAACACCCATTCCAATTAAATTCGATCTATGAATTCTCTCAAAGCTCTCAGCAATTACAGCTTTGATGCCTAAAAGTTTTGTACCTTTTGCTGCCCAGTCTCTCGAAGATCCAGTTCCATATTCTTTTCCTGCCATTACAACTAAATCATTTCCTCTTTTTTTGTATTCGATAGCAGCATCATAAACACTCATAACTTTTCCATCTGGTTGCAGTGTTGTAAAACCACCTTCAGTGCCTGGAGCCATTTCATTTCTAATTTTTATATTTCCAAATGTACCTCTCATCATTACTTCATGATTTCCTCTTCTTGCTCCATATGAGTTAAAATCTTTTTGTTGCACTTGATTTTTCATAAAATAATCTCCTGTTGGACTATCTTTTTTTATATTTCCTGCTGGAGAAATGTGGTCGGTAGTAACTGAGTCAGCTAATAAAAGTAATAATCTTGCATCTTTAATGGGTTTAAAACCTTCTGGATGATCAGGTAAATTGTCAAAAAAAGGAGGTCTTTTGACGTATGTAGAATTATCTTCCCAATTATAAATACTGCTATCAACCGTTTTTATTGATCTCCACTCTTTTGGTCCCTCTGAAACATTTGAATAACGATTAATAAACATATCTGCATTAATAGATTTTAACATGATGTCTTCGATTTCTTTATTACTTGGCCAAATATCTTTTAAGAAAACTTCTTTGCCTTCCTTGTCTGTTCCAAGAGAATTTTTATACATATCAAAGTTCATATTTCCTGCTAAAGCAAAAGCGACAACAAGCGGTGGTGAAGCAAGATAATTAGCTTTAACGTCAGGACTTATTCTTCCTTCAAAATTTCTATTTCCAGAAAGTACAGAGACTGCGTATAAATTTTCTTTATGTATAGCTTCAGAAATATTCGTGTTTAGAGGACCAGAATTTCCAATACACGTTGTACATCCGTAACCAACTAAATTAAATCCAAGTTCATCTAAATATTTATTTAAACCAGCTTTTTCTAAATAATCTGTAACTACTTTAGATCCTGGAGCTAAAGATGTTTTTACCCAAGGCTTTATTTTTAAACCTCTCTCAATTGCTTTTTTTGCAAGCAATCCTGCCCCGATCATTACGCTTGGATTAGAAGTGTTTGTGCAAGAAGTGATAGCTGCGATCACTATATCTCCATCACTGATTTTAAAATCTGCTCCAGCAACATCAGCTTGAATAGGGTTGTCTCTCTTTGTGTTTTCTTTATATACTTTTGCAAAGCCAGTGGCTGAGTCCGTTAATAAAACTTTATCTTGGGGTCTTTTAGGACCTGATATACTTGGAACTACGGTGCTGATATCTAAAGATAAAGTATCAGTGAACTCCATGCCTTCACTTGCCCATAGACCTTGTGCTTTTGAATATTTTTCTACAAGTTCAATGGTTTCCTTATCTCTACCAGAAAGTTTTAAATATTTTAAAGTTTCATCATCAACAGGAAAGAACCCACATGTTGCGCCATACTCAGGGGCCATATTTGCTATCGTAGCTCTATCAGCCAGTGTTAGATTTTTTAAACCGTCACCATAAAATTCTACAAATTTTCCTACTACACCTTTTTTTCTTAACATCTCAACAATTGCTAGTACAAGGTCTGTAGCCGTTAATCCTTCAAGTAATTTTCCTTTTATTTCTACTCCTACTACCTCTGGAATTAACATTGATATTGGTTGACCTAACATAGCTGCTTCTGCTTCAATTCCGCCAACTCCCCATCCTAAAACAGATAATCCATTAACCATTGTTGTATGACTATCTGTTCCAACTAAAGTATCGGGATAGGCATAAAGATCATCGCCACTTTTTGATGACCAAACTACTTTAGCTAAATATTCTAAATTTACTTGATGACAAATACCTGTTCCTGGAGGAACAACTCTAAAATTATCAAAAGCTTTTTGACCCCATTTAAGAAATGCATATCTCTCTCCGTTTCTAGAAAACTCTTTTTCAACGTTTTGATCAAATGATTTACCAGAGGCATATTTATCTACCATCACTGAGTGATCAATAACTAGGTCTACGGTTGATAGTGGATTAATTTTATTGGGATCTTTATTTTTTTCTTTAACAGCATCTCTCATAGCTGCAAGATCTGCTATGGCTGGTATACCTGTGTAATCTTGTAATAAAGTTCTTGCGGGCCTGTAAGCTATTTCAGTGTTAGATTTTTTTGTTTTCAACCATTCTTTAAGTGCTAAAATTTGCTTCTTATCTACTGTGACATCATCTTCATATCTAAGTAGATTTTCTAATAAAACTTTTAGAGATTTAGGTAATTTTGAAACCCCTTCTAAGCCATTTTTTTCTGCAGTTTTTAAGTTAAAAAATTTGTAATCTTTACCTGAGGAATTAAGTGTGTCGAGAGATTGAAATGAATTTTTACTATTAAATTTCATGGGCTATACATAGAACAAAATAACACAAACTATAAGCAAAAAAGACATGGAATAATTAAAATTCTTAATAAATTTTTCACTTGTGGCAAATTTTCTCATATATTTTCCCATTAAACACCAACCTGTCTGACTACCTACTGCCATTAAAAACCATAGCGTAGTTAAGATAATTGAGTCTCTTAAATAATTATTTTCTGCATCAATAAACAAAGATATTGAAGTTAAACCAACAATAATACTTTTAGGATTTACGAATTGAAAAAAGAACGTGTTTATAAAAGTAACAGGTTTTGGATCTAACTTTTTATTTTTGGTTTGACCTCCAAAAGAAAGTTTGTAAGCCATATATAAAAGGTAAATTGATCCTAAAACTTTAATAATTGTTTGAATAAATTGATATTTTTGAAATATTGATACAGATCCAAGTTGAAGTAAAATAATCAGAAGTGTCCAACCTAAAATAACCCCTAGCATAGTAGGAATAGCTTTCCTGACACCAAAATTAAAAGCAGTATACGATGTCATGATATTGTTGGGTCCAGGTGAGAAAGAAGTAGCGATCCCAAATAAAACCATGGGAACTAATTGTGATAACATTTAATGATCTGCTCTAAACCTATTATGACAAGCTGAACAGTTGTTCCACATTAACTCTTTTTGAACAGCTCTTAGATCTTCTGCTGTATCAATTGCTTTTGCAAGCTTGATCATATCATCGGATGCTTTTTGCATTAAAGCGTTAAACTCATCTTTATTTTCCCAAATGCTTGGAAGAGCTTCTGTTTTAAATCCCTCTTTAGTATTATCAGGAAAGTAATCTAATAACTTTTTATAATTATCAGACATTTTTTTCATCAAAGGTTTGGCTTCTTCAATTTTTTTCGATTTAAGTAAAATAGAAATTTTTTTTCCATTTTGGTAATTTTCACTAAACATGGCTTTTCTTCCTTTAATAATTTCTTCTACGCTTTGGTTCGCATAAGATGAGTTAGAAAAGCTTAATAAGAGAAATAAAATAAATATTTTTTTAAATGTCATAATTAATCTAAATTATTAAATAGTCATAAACACTGAAGATTTTCCATCAACAAGTTGATAAATAACATACGGTTCTTCTTTTTCTCCTGGCATACCAGGTGTGCCTATAGGCATTCCAGGTAAGGCAATACCATCAATGTCAGGCTGCTCTTTTAACAATTTGTTAATTGCCTCAAGTGGCACGTGACCTTCTATAAAATATTTGCCTAAAATAGTAGTATGGCAAGACTGCATGTCTAATGGAATGTTGTATTTTTTTTTAACAGTTTGAAGGCTTCTCATATCTGTTTGCTTAACTGTAAATTTTTCTTCCTCGAGAAACTTAACATAACCATAACAACATCCACACGATGGAGTTTTGAAAACCTCCACATTGTGTTTTCCGGCTTTGTTTAAAGCTAAAGCATCTTGCTTGTTAGTGACAAAATTAAAAATTAAAAAAAATGATATTGATAAAACTGCTAATGCAGATAATCTAGAAAGGTTGTTTTTAAAATTCATAATATGATATAATTAGGAATGATTTTTAACAGCTCTCAGGGTTACGGTCTACTGGCAAAATTGTTCCACTGGATCACATTTATTGCACTAATAATTCAAATTCCATTTGGTTTTTACCTTGTTGGACTTGAGTTTTCTGACCGTAGAATAGATCTTGAGAATATCCATATACTAGTAGGGATAAGTATATTTTACCTTGTTTTACTAAGACTGATTTGGAAATTATTTAACCCTAGCCCAAAATCTGAGCATAATTTTTTTAGAGGTCAAAATTTCATAGCAAAAACAAATCATTTTTTACTTTATGTAAGTATATTTGCCATAACTATATCGGGGGCACTTAAAAAACTTTATATGGGTGAAACACTAAATTTTTTACTTTTCGAGTATGGGTTTGAAAAAGATAATTTTCAATTAGCTGATGCTTATTATGAGGTGCATATCTATGCAAATTATCTACTGATCGCGCTAGTAACACTGCATATACTCGCAGTAATTGCTCATCATATTTTATTTAAAGATAAAATAATCAAAAAAATTCTATAACTCTTTAATTTAACATTGACTGTTACGTATTAATTTAATTAAATTAACTTATGCCTGGTAAACTTGTTAGCAGGATGTCAAATAGAGAATGTTTCACGCTCAGTGAAAAGGATACCGTTAAATCTGCAAGTCAAAAATTTCATGAAAAAAAAATAGGCTGTATGCCTGTAGTCAATGAAAATAAAAAAGTCATAGGCATGTTGTCAGAAAGAGATTTATCAAGATTTATATATGCTGAGAAATTTAACATAACTCTTCCTGTTTCTGAACTGATGTCAAAAAATTTAGTCACTTGTGATCTAAACACATCTGTTACTGAGTTAATGAATGAAATGACTGAAAAAAAAATACGCCATATTTTAATTATGGATGATCAAAAACTTCTAGGTATAGTTTCTATTGGCGATGTCGTAAAACATCTAATTAATAAAATTAAAGAAGAAAATAAAAATCTAAAAGATTATATTAATAGCTATTGATTAGTGGCAAGCCTCATTAAATTTTTTTAATCTCCAATAATTATATGGCCATGGTGTTACAAACCCCACCGCTAACATGATAGGTACGACCCACCAAGTTAACATTGCTCCACCTGTTAAAAGATAGTCTGTTAAATTCATAGCTGCTTCCATGCTTATCATTGAGATTAAACTCATACCAACAGCTGTTTTGAATGCATTTTTAAAAGTAAAATTTTGTCTTAAAAGTATGATGGTTTCTAAAATAATGCTTGTAATAATTCCATTAATTATTGCTAAAGTCATAATTGCTAGAACAGGAAAAGGAATTTGAGTTAGCTGAAAAAATAATATTGTACCAAAATCACCAATTGAACAACCTAACAAACACCATGAAGTATTTTTAGCACTTCTTGACCAAGTGTGTTTACATTTCCAATGAAAAGTTTCTGAGCTCATTATGCGATATCTAAACCGTTATCTGTTTTTTGAGACGGATGCACTAAGACAACTTTACCATCTTTTTCTATTGCTCCAAGTATTAAAACTTCAGAAACAACGCCTGCAATATTTTTTGTTGGAAAATTACAAACTCCAATAACTTGTTTTCCTACTAAATTTTCTGCATTGTAATAATGAGTTATTTGAGCTGAAGACTGTTTAATGCCAATCTCTTTTCCAAAATCTACTTTAACTACCAATGAGGGTTTTCTAGCTTTCTCATTAACCTTTACCTCTAAAACAGTGCCTACTTTAATCTGCACTTTCTTAAAATCATCGTAAGTTATTTCCATAATATTTCCTTTCTATAAATAAAAAAGGGGGCCTAAGCCCCCTTTTTAAAATTAGTTAAGCAATTGGATTACAGTTCTTTGTAATTACCTTTGCTCCACTCATAAAATACGTAACCTGGTAAACTCACATCACCTTTTTTATCAAAGCTTAGTGAACCAATTACAGTATCAAATTTACCTTTTCTCATTACTTTAAGAACTTTTGCAGGGTCATTTGATCCAGCTTGCATTGCAGCTTGTTCAAATACTTGCAAAGCAGCGTATGAGTAAAGAACATAACCTTCTGGCTCGATACCAGCAGCTTTAAATTCTTTTACAACATCTGCAGCTGCAGGATTATTTCTTGGATCTGGAGAGAAAGTCATTAATGTACCTTCACCTGCATCACCAGTAATGTCCCAATACTCAGCTGTAACTAAAGCGTCACCGCTGATTAATTTAGTAGACATACCTTGGTCTCTCATTTGTCTTACGATCAAACCACCTTCTGTGTGGTAACCACCAAGATATACTGCATCGATGTTATTAGCTTTTAGTTTTGAAACTAAAGCAGAGTAATCTTTTTCACCTGCTGTATAAGCTTCGTACATAGCGTCTTTTAAGCCAGCTTTCTTCATGTTTTTTCTAGTCGCATCTGCTAAACCTTTTCCGTAAGCAGTTTTGTCATGAAGGATAGCTACTTTTTTACCTTTATAATTGGCAGCTAAGAATTTACCAGCAACTTCACCTTGCTGATCATCTCGACCACAAACTCTAAAAGTATATTTTCCACCTTTGTCAGTAAAAGCTGGGTTTGTTGAAGCTGGTGAAACTTGAATAATTCCTTCTTCATTGTAAACCGCAGAAGCTGGAATTGAAGAACCAGAGCAGAAATGACCTGCAACATAAGCTACACCTTGACCAGCAAATTTGTTAGCCACAGCTACAGCTTGTTTTGGATCACATGCATCGTCTCCGATTTCTAATTTAACTTTCTCACCATTAATTCCACCTTTTTTATTAACGTGCTTTAACCACATTTCAGCACCAGCTTTTAACTGAGCACCAAATGAAGCGTACTGACCAGACATAGGTCCAGCAGAAGCAACAACAACTTCAGCTTTAGCTGATACAGTTGCAAGCATTAATGTTCCGGCAATTAATGAAAGAAGTTTATTGAACATTCTAAACATATTATTTCCCTTTGTTATTAATTAATTAATTATTGATATTGAACACCTTAAATACAAGGTTGTAAATATTAAAAAAACCTAATTTTTTGCCCCACCCTCAAGGTAAGCAGCTTGAATATCTTTATTTTTAAGCAACTCTTGTCCTGAACCCTTAATGGTCACTTTGCCATTAACTAAAACATATGCGCGGTCTGCAAGCTCTAATGCTTTTTTTGCATTTTGTTCTACTAAAAATATTGTTACATTTTTTTCTTTATTAATATTTTTAATAGATATGAAAATTTGGTTTACTAGTTTAGGTGCAATTCCAAGTGAAGGTTCATCTAACAAAAGAACTTTGGGTTTACCCATTAAAGCTCTACCAATTGCTAGCATTTGTTGTTCTCCTCCAGAAAGAGTACCGCCTCTTTGTGTTTTCCTATCACTTAAAACAGGAAATAAATCATAAACGTCTTTGATGTCATTTTCGTAAAATTTTCCTTTTTCATTTGCATGTGCTCCTAATCTTAAATTTTCTTCAACCGTTAATCTTGAAAAAATTCTTCTTCCTTCTGGAACTTGGCAAATGCCCATATCAACTATTTTGTGGGGTTCTTTGTTTTCAATATTTTCACCATTAAAAACAATATTACCTCTTTTAGCTTTGTTAACTCCGCTAATAGTCATTAGTAAAGTTGACTTTCCAGCTCCATTAGAACCAATCAATGAAACAATCTCACCTTCATTGACATTAAGATCAACTCCTCTCAAAGCTTGGATCTTGCCATAAAAAGTTTCAACATTAGAAATTTTAAGCATTATTCGTCTACTCCTAAGTATGCTTCAATTACTTCTTTGCTATTTTTAGTTTGATCAGCCGTTCCCTGAAATATTTTTTTTCCATAATTTAAAACGACCACATGATCTGA
>ERZ891134.2342-NODE-2342-length-11157-cov-6.923077_pt1 | contig 11157 bp, 15 predicted proteins | sample MGYA00520888_ERZ891134 | MGnify/ENA primary metagenome ERZ891134 (study PRJEB32303, sample SAMEA104408692) | aquatic metagenome | biome: Brackish water; feature: Coastal; material: water | place: Baltic Sea | collected 2014-10-23 | depth 10 m ... | reverse complement strand
CGGCCGTTTTCCCTAAACAAAACGGCCACAAGTCCTGCTATCCAATCAAGAGGACAAAGCCAATAGCGAGCCAGGGTCTTGACTGGCCCGAGGCGGTGCGAAAGCCGTTCGAAATCGTTAAAAAGACTCATCTTCCACAGGAACACCATCAGCGCCTGCAGCTTCAATCTTCCGACTCACTCCGGATCTGCTTCGATCCAACCGCGTGAATGGCAGCAACACCTGATCCAGCTGTTACGCCGCCGACTGGATCAACTCTCAAGCGGCTCCCGCGGCGCTGATCTTGGCGACATTCTTGTGTTTGCTGGACCAGGAGCAGGCAAAACCCTCGGGGCACTGCTGGGGTTTTGCAGCATGCGACGAGAAGGGCATCTGGATCAGTTTGTGGTGTTCTGCCATCGAACTTCAATCCTGGGGCAATGGAAAAAAGCAGCGGCTGGGCTTGGTTTATGCCTGGAGGAATGGCCCTGTACAGATGCTGCAGCGAAAGCTGCTGATGGCCTGTTGGTGACCTATCAGGGAGCTGGCCGACAGCTCAAATCACTACAGGAGCAACTCGGTCAGCTTCAAGCTGATCGCTGTTTAGCGATTGCCGATGAGGCACACCACTTGGGACTGGATCCCGATGACCCCAAAGCACCCGCATGGGGACAAACGTTTCAAGCGCTGACCAAAGCCTTCAAGTTGCGAGTCGGACTAACAGGAACACCATTCCGCGCCGACAACCTTGGTTTCTGCGCAGCCCGACGCATTCGCGTTGTTCAAGACGGCATGGTGATGGAGCAAATACGTCCAGATCTATGCGTTGAACCAAGGGAACTCATCGCCGCTGGAGACGTGCGCCCCCTCGAATTTCGCTTTCAAGACGGATGGGTGGAGCACAGCCGAGAAGGGATGCCCGATCGCGACGTGTCACCTCTGTCGGCAGAACATCGGGAAAGCTGGCGAGCCCGTAACCTCCGCCGCGCCATCCGCTTGTCCGATAGCAGCAGCATCGGTCAACAAGTGTTGCTGCGAGCGCAACGCAAGTTGACTGACTTACGCCAAACCCATCCTGATGCTGCGGGACTTGTCATCGCCAGGGATATTGATCACGCGGAAGCAATCGCCACGCTGCTCAAAGAAGACGGCCATCGCGTGGAACTCGTGCATTCACAAAGCCCACAGGCGGCAGAGCGTCTCAATGGATTTCAACGCGGCACGGCCGACTGGCTGGTCAGCATCGATATGTGTGCTGAGGGTTTTGATGCGCCACGACTGAGAGTTGTGGCTTACCTCACCACCGTGGTCACCCGCAGTCGGTTTGTTCAAGGCATCACTCGGGCGGTTCGAATGACGGCAACTCTTGCGGCAACGGAGGCAATCCCACGCTCACCCTCCTTTGTTTTTGCTCCAGCCGACCCGCTCCTGATGGAATACGCCCGTTCGTGGTCGATCGCGGAGCCCTATATCTTACGACCCCGCGAGGATGCCGAGGCCGATGACCTGATCAATGGTGGTCACTGGCGTGGTCCCAGCCTGCCCATGGAAGCTGTCGAAGATGGGGCAGGGAATGTGATCCGCCTCAAGACACCAGAACTTCCTCTGTTTTTGCAACAGTAATTACAGCTTTCGAGAGAAAAAAATGCGAAGTTTTAGTCATGAGAGCCACGATTTACCCCTTCGATCAACCAAATTGGCGCACAACGCGGAGATTGTTATGGATGCTGCGATCCAACGCCGAGTCAATGTTGCTACCAATTGGGCTACGACTCGGATCACTTATTTAGATAAAGATGAGCGCTATGAAGACAGTTATGCCATTACCCAAGAATTTCGAGAGTGGATTACGTGCATTGGCGAAAACGTTTCCATGCTCAATGACACCATTTTGACTCCGCCGACCGACTCCAAAAAACCGGGAGGCCTCAACGACCGCCTCTCAAACGATTACCAGCTCGAAATTTAAAGGTTTTAATTATTTCCAGGCGGTGTAGCAAATACGGCTTTTACCCAACGCGCAAGAGATCATTCGGGCTTTAGATTTAACTCATAGTGATTCCGCATAAGGACATGGATTCTGGTGGGACCGAGTCGATTGAAAATCTTGTAATTGTTGGTTCAGGACCGGCTGGCTACACGGCAGCCATCTACGCAGCCCGAGCCAACCTTCAGCCCATCTTGGTCACGGGGTTTCAGCGAGGAGGCATTCCTGGCGGGCAACTGATGACCACCACCCACGTCGAAAACTTTCCTGGATTCCCAGATGGAGTGCTGGGCCCGGATTTGATGGATTTGATGAAAGCTCAAGCGGTGCGCTGGGGTACCCACTTGCTGGAGGCCGATGCAGATTCCATCGATCTCAGCAAACGTCCATTTCAAATCGAAGTTGAAGGGGAAATCATTCGATCCCATTCCCTTGTGATTGCGACTGGTGCCAGTGCCAACCGCTTGGGATTGCCCTCAGAAGAGCGATTTTGGAGCCGTGGGATCAGCGCCTGCGCCATTTGCGATGGTGCCACTCCCCAATTCCGCAACGCCGAACTCGCAGTGGTCGGTGGCGGTGATTCCGCCTGCGAAGAAGCTGTCTATCTCACGAAATATGGCAGCCACGTGCATCTCATCGTGCGTTCAGAACGGTTGCGGGCCAGTGCAGCCATGGCCGACCGTGTGCTTGCCAACCCAGCCATCACTGTGCATTGGAACAGTGAGATTGCCGATGTGAGTGGCGAAGAGTGGATGGAAACGCTCAGCTTGCGCGATCGCATCAATGATTCAACAACCGACTTAGCCGTCAAAGGTCTGTTTTACGCGATTGGTCATACGCCCAATACCGAACTGTTGAAAGATCAAATAGACCTCGACAGCAAGGCTTACATCGCCACAGCATCAGGCCGACCAGAAACCTCCGTCGATGGCGTCTTTGCCGCAGGAGATGTCGCAGATGCCGAGTGGAGACAAGGGATTACAGCGGCTGGTAGCGGCTGTAAAGCTGCATTAGCCGCCGAGCGTTGGCTCAGCCATCACGACTTAGCCACCCGAATGAAACGGGACAATGTTGAGCCGGCCAAGGCGGAGCGGCCGGTCAACGTGGATGTCACCACGGAAGCCACCTACAACTCCGAAGGGCTTTGGCAAAAAGGCGGTTACGCCCTACGCAAGCTTTATCACGACAGCAACAAACCGCTCATGGTTGTTTACACCTCACCAAGCTGTGGTCCTTGCCACGTTTTGAAGCCTCAGCTTCAACGGGTGATCAATGAGCTCGACGGCGCCGCCCAGGCGATCGTGATTGACATCGAATCCGATCAAGAGATTGCCGAGCAGGCAGGTGTAAGCGGAACACCAACCATTCAATTGTTTCACCACAAAGAAATGGTGAAGCAATGGCGCGGCGTCAAACAACGCAGTGAGTTCAAACAGGCCATCGAAGCCCTGATCCGTTAGAGCACCAGCGATCCAACAACCAAACCCGATCAGCGACGGCGCGGTCCACCCGGGCGATTACCGCCTGGACGTCCACCAGGCGCTCCGGCGTTGCGCTCGCGATACGTGATCCGTCCACGGGTGAGGTCGTAGGGACTGATTTCCACCAGCACCTTGTCGCCAGCCAACAATTTGATCCGGAATTTGGTCAGTTTTCCTGCTGCACGGCAAAGACATTGGTGACCCGCAGGCTGCTCGAGGGTGACCAGATAGAACCCATTGCCCTGTTCCTTCTCGATCACACCCGAGGTTTCGATCATGCGCTAGTTAGGTATGCAACCTGTATTACCCCGCACTTTAGGAGGGCGCATGCAGAGCCCAATCGCAAATTTTTCCCTTTAAGGTCGACGACCGGTGAAACCAAATCGATGATGCTCCCACCCCTAACCCTCGATTTGGGCTTGTTGCTGATCTGCATCGGAGCCGTCAACCTCTGGCGTGCGCGCCAAGGCGATGCCCAATAGCCCAAAATTGTTTGTCGCAATCGACATTGAGCCTCGCCTCAAGCAAAGACGATCCACTCAAAATCGAGATCATCAATAAAAAGTTGATTTTTGATTGAGATAATCTTAATCATTTAAGCCTAAAGATTATTATTGGTCTCGATTTCCAAAAGAGCCACGGGCTTTTTATTTTTTGGCGACTTTGTTGCTTCATAAGCCATACGGTGTCCTAAGTCAGTTCACTCCAGAAGACAACAGCCGCTGGAGTTGCCTACGAGATTTTGTCGACAGTCCTGGCGTCTATGCGGCCGGTCGTCTTGACGCCGACAGTGAAGGGCTTCTTGTACTCACCAGTAATGGACGCCTCCAACAACAATTAACGAATCCTTGTTTCGGTCATTGGCGCACCTATTGGGTTCAAGTCGAGGGATCTCCCAATCCCGATCAATTACAACAACTTCGCGACGGTGTCACCGTGCAGGGCTACTGCACACGTCCTGCAAAAGCTGAATGGCTGAAAGCTGAACGCATCCCAACAATCGGAGAGCGCACACCACCGATTCGGTATCGCGCGGCAATACCAACCCACTGGCTGGAACTCTCCCTCCAGGAAGGCAGAAATCGTCAGGTGCGCCGGATGACCGCAGCAGTGGGACTACCCACTCTTCGCTTAATCCGATCCAAAATCGACCTGATGGATGGGGGCACTCCGCTGGATCTGACAGGACTAAAACCCGGAGAATGGCGTGCAGTGAACAAGACAGAAGAGGGTCGACTCGTGCAGCTGCTTAAGCGCAGCAACCCGAAGAACCAGGCAGGTCGCCGACGAGGGTAACGGCCCGAAATTCAATTCCTTCAAGCTTCCGCCATGGATCCACACTGCGGTCGGTGTAATGCACCTGCTCAAAGCCAAGGCGACGGAAGGCCTCGAGAAAACTGGCTTCTTCCCAAGCACCACTAATGCAGCCGCTCCAAAGGTCTGGATCCTCCTGAAGATGCTGGGGCACAACTTGATCGCAAACAATGTCGCTGATGGCGACACGACCACCAGGGGCAAGAACGCGTCGAATGTTGGCCAAAAGCCGCTCTCGATCGGAAGGATTCACCAAATTGAGAACGCAATTACTTAAAACAACATCAACGCTCGCATCAGCAACGAGGGGGGTTCCATCGCTGGTGAGGGCATCAAGCGCCTCAATGGATCCATCAACGAATTGAACATTGGCGTAGCCAATGGCATCAGCAACTTGCGCAGCCGCACCACGGGACAGGGCCAGCATGTCGACGTTGCGGTCGACGCCGATGACCGCACCATCGGCACCAACGATCTGAGAACAAATGAACGCGTTCTTGCCACTGCCACTGCCAAGATCCAAGACCCGATCACTGGAACGAACCCAACGCGTGGGATCTCCACAGCCATAATCGCGCTCTACAACGGCCTTCGGGATGACACGCAACAGCTCAGGATCAAACCCCACAGGGGTGCACAAGCAGGCTTCTTGCTCATGGGCGGCCGCGCCATAGCGCTCCTCAACAGCACGGGTTTGATCAAACGAGTTCGATGGAGGACAGCAAGAATCCGGCATCAACCAATGGCCTCTTGCAACTCACGAACAACATTCCACTGGCCGTACCAATAATTGGCCTCAGCCCTCCGGGCCGGGTCTTCCAAAGCATCAATGGCATCTGGCCCCACCGTCTTCCAGAGCTCATGCCCGCAAGCACGGTTCAGGCCTTGCTCCGCTTCGTCTGCAAGCAAAAGCAGCCGACGCTGCAGATTTTTGAGCTGAGCGACAGCCATAAGATCAAAAACCTAATTTAGTAGTACAAACAAACCAGCGCAAGTCAACTCCTTAGAACGGCAGTTTTTTCTTGGCGTCTTTATCCAGATCCGCCTCCATCTCACGAAGCTTCTTGAGAATCGTGTCGTAATACTCCCGGATATAACTCTCCATATCCGTTGTCTCGGCTTCATCCAAGCCGAACGCGGCATAACTGGATTTCATCGGGGCATCGAGGGCCTGACCACCACCGGTCACTTCTGCGAAGGCCAGACGTTCGGCCACATTGACGGCAGGCTCGAAAAATGAAGCAACGCCTTGCATCAGCTTGATCAAGATCGGCTGAACGCGGAACACACGCGCCGTTCTACCGCTGCAACGCTCACAAAGTTGCACCAATTGCCCTGTATTCCAGGGTTTTGGGCCCACCACAGGGAACGTTCCCCGCACCGTTTCTGGACGTTCAAGCGCCGCCACTGCAAAACGGGCCATGTCTTGCGTGTTCATATACGCAATCGCAGTTGGACTTCCACTCACCCAAACGGTTTGGCTTTCCAAAACCGGGATTGCGAATTGGCTGATCACACCCTGCATAAAGGCTGCGCCTTGGAGGATGGTGTAGTCAAAATCCGAAGCTTCCAGCAAATTCTCAGTGCAGGCCTTGATGTCCATCAACGGAACATCTCGATAGCGATGGGCCCCTAGCAAAGAAAGGAACACGAATCGCTTCACATCGGCGCGATCACAGGCCCGCAACAGATTGAGCTTTCCGTCCCAATCGGATTCGTAAATGCTCTGCGGATCACTCGGACGGCTTGTGGCGGCATCAATGACCGCATCAACGCCGTCAATGGCGTAGTCGAGGCTGTCGGGCTCTAGCAGGTCACCGCGCGTTAGCTCACAGCCCCACTCCTGCAGAAACGCTGCCTTGCGCGGGGTTCGGACCATGCAACGGACCTGATGTCCTGCATCTAAGGCTCGACGCGCGATCTGCCGACCGAGGGTGCCCGTTCCACCAACCACCAGAACCTGCATGGCACCCCCTACTTCACGGTTGGGAGCTTAGTGGGCTTGAGGCTCCAGCTGCTGAATCAATCGCCCTCGAGTTTCAACAGCAGTGCACCGCCAAGCAGACCAATGGGGATCAGAACCCAGAAAATGGCAGCAGTTCCGAAAATTTCTGAAGCCATGGACGGGGCGCAACTTTCACGTTCCATTTAAGTCCCTTCGGAACGCAAATCAGCGCAAAGCCTTAACAGGACTGTTAAATCTGCATCCGTGCGCAATTGTCCGGCCATCACGCCACTGGGATAGGCCTGAAATCCGGCCTGCCGCACTGCAGTCACAAGCTTGGTCAAGGGCGGGGGGCCTCCACCACCGAGGCGTCGCGCCAACTCATCGGTGGCCCAAACCGTTGCGGGACTGCCCGGGTCGGCTTCCAACCGCTCAAGTAAGCGCTTCGTCCGATTTGAGATAGCGCCAGGTTCCTGCAGCCAGGGATCCCCGAGCAAGGCAGCCAACGTTTGAAGATCCTGCAGAGGACCGATCCAGAGAGGACCACTCACACTCCAGCGACCTGCTCCGCTTGGGCAACAACAGCTGGGCCAGCCGGTGAGATTTTTCAAAATCTGAACCACCTGTGATCCACAGGCTTCGCAGCGAGCTAAGAGGCCTAAGCGATGCTCTTCCCCCGGCTGAAGATGCCGTCGCATGCGCACGCTCACCCGAAAGGTGCGTCCCTCACTGAAGCAAAGCAGAGGTTGAATCCCCCGACCCAGCATCCAAGCCTGACGGGCCACCAAACCAAGTTGGTGGCGCAAAGCCAGTTCCCAGCTCGCAGGATGCACCCGTGCAGCCGCGCCCAAGCTGCGAATCGCCCCAGCACGGTCATGGCCCGTTGGAGAGCGTCCATCCGTACTGGCTAGCAGCAGCAGCCCCTCGAACCGCAACGCTTGCAAGGCAGGCTGAATCAAAGCCCCTGGGGCTCCGAAAGCATCAAGATCGATTAGATCGAAAAAGCGACCATCCAAATACGCCTGTCCCAACAGCACTTCTGCAGCCTGGCAACTGACCCGAGCCGGCCTCGGCAGGTCACTCAAGTTGCTGTTAAGGCAAGGCAAGCGATCTGGGTCGCCGTCGTTCACCCATAACTCGACCCGCTCTGGTCTCTCCTGAAGGGCTTCTAACCCCCAGCGCAAACTACGAATCCCACAACCTGCCATGAGGTCGAGCCAGCGGAGTTGCCCCTGCGCGTGCCGGTGTTGATGACGGGCCAACAGCACTGAACAATCCCGGGAAGGCCGCGAATCCGCACGAAAAAACCCCGATCCCAATGCCAGAGAGGCAGACCCTTCGCGATAGTGATGATCCGCTGTGCCCAGAGCTGTGTCTGCCAATGCACTCCAGCCTGCCGAGCCATGGTGCCCGGAGGCCGAAACCAGCGCCTGGGGTTTCCACAACGAATGGACTTGGCTCCGGCAGCCCAGTCGTGGTCGCAAAAACCAACAATGGACTTGCCATTGGCGCGTTTTGGGGCCCAACAATGGCCCGGCTGTTGTACTGCTCCACGGGTTCGGGGCCTCGAGCGGGCATTGGCGCCGCATCGCTCCAAAACTGGCGGCTCAAGGATGGCAAGTGTTCAGCCTCGACCTCTTGGGATTTGGCGCGTCGGATCAACCGGGGCTACGCCAGGGAGGCCCGCTGGATAACCAGATTTGGGGGCAGCAAACCTCTGCCTTTCTTGAGCAGATCGTCCAAAGGCCCGCCGTGCTTGTGGGGAACTCCCTTGGAGGCCTCAGTGCCCTCACCACAGCGGTGCTGACGCCCCATTTCGTGAGAGCACTCGTGGCAGCACCGCTGCCTGATCCCGCCCTGGTCCAGCCGATGCCACGACGACGGTCACCGTGGAGAAGGCGCTGGCAACGCAGAGGGCTTCGCTTCGTCGTTCAACTCCTGCCATTGCAGTGGATCGTGCCACTAATTGCGCGCAGCAAGCTGATTCGACTTGGACTGCAAGGTGCCTACACCCGTTCCATCACCAACGACCTTGAGCTGCAAGAGCTCATTCGTCGTCCAGCCCGCCGACCAACCGCAGCCCGAGCCTTACGTGCCATGACGCTTGGAATGAGTCTGCGACCCCGAGGAGCCACGGCTCCAGCCCTGCTGGAACAACTGGCCACGACAAGATTGCCGATGCTGATGCTGTGGGGCCAGAACGACCGATTTATTCCCCTCGCCGTCGGTCGACAGGTGGTGAATCAACACCCCTGGGTGGAGCTCAAAGTGCTCAATCACTGTGGGCATTGCCCCCACGATGAAGACCCAAATCAGTTTTTAAATGCCTTACTGCCCTGGCTGGACCGTAACTTGGGTAACAGCAGACCGGTAGGGGACGTTCAGCAGAGATGAAGCACACCCTTTCGGTGCTTGTGGAGGATGAATCTGGAGCACTCAGCCGCATCGCCGGTTTATTCGCCCGTCGTGGTTTCAACATCCACAGCTTGGCTGTAGGGCCAGCCGAGGCTGATGGTCAATCACGCCTAACGATGGAGGTGGAAGGTGACGACCAGACACTGCAACAGATGACCAAGCAGCTGGACAAGCTGGTCAACGTTCTCCAAGTCCTGGATTTAACCCAGCGTCCCGCGGTGGAGCGCGAACTGATGCTCCTGAAAGTGAAAGCCCCTGCCGAAACACGAGGCGCCGTTTTTGATCTGGTTCAGGTGTTCCGCGCCAAAGTTGTCGACGTGGCCGATGAGGCTCTAACCCTTGAAGTGGTGGGCGACCCCGGCAAATTGGTCGCACTTGAACGTCTCATGAAACCCTTTGGCATCCTCGAAATTGCCCGCACCGGAAAAGTGGCCCTCGAGCGGGCATCCGGGGTGAACACTGAACTCCTCAAGGTTTCACCGAGCGAAACGCGAATCCCGGCTTGAGGTCAGTTACTAAGAGAGGTCAGTTACTAAGCGAGGTCAGTGACCAAGGAAGATCAGTTCACAAGGCTGACCTTGGTCATGCGATCCCCTTGCCGAATCTCATCAACAACGGCCATACCAGCAATCACCCGCCCAAAAACGGCATAACGACCGTCCAGCTCTGGCAAAGGCTTTAAGGCGATATAAAACTGAGCACTGGCAGAGTCTGGAGCCTGGGAGCGAGCCATCGCTACCGCACCGCGCTCATGGTTCAGCGTGAGGGAATCGAGCTGGCTTGGATTGGTAATTTCCCGGTTGTAGCGAGGATTCTCTTCTCCTCGAAAACTGATCTCCAAAGGGATCATTCGAGATTGACCCGTTTCTGGATCCACAAAACTGCCGGTGCCCAATTGATTTAAAGGAACGGAACGATCCGTTGATTTGGGATCTCCGCCTTGAACAACAAAAGGAACGGGCTCGCGAACAACGCGATGAAACGCAGTTCCGTCGTAGGTGCCACGACGCACCAAATCAACAAAATTTCCAGCTGTGATCGGCGCCGCATCTCCATCCACCTCGATCGTGATCTCGCCACGGTTGGTGCTCACCTGCACTTGGATTGTCCCCTGCAGGCAAGGAACACTTGCATCAGAACAAGAGGGTGCGGGCGATGCCTGCGGAGATGGGCTGCAACTCACCATCAAGGGAATGAGCAGCACCAACGACCACACAAAACGAGGCAGGGTTGAACGCATGGGAATCAAAGTCCTTCGAGGTTGACGCCAAGGAAACGGGCGAGTTCCGCTCCTTCCTGCTCGAGTTGAGCCAGGGGAAGCGGCTCACCAACGCGGGTCAGTGGAAGATCGCGACGACCCTGCAGGCGTAAGGACACACGGCGGCGGGCATTGAAACCATCACGCACTTCAACTTTCACCGCCTTGACATCTTTCAAGGGAAACTCAACACAAACCGGACGACGAAACCCGCGGCGGCTGATCACCACAACACCAGATTCCTTATCGAAACGGTTGCTCCCGGAGCCCACATCAACGGCGATGACGTACCAGAGATAGGACGCCAGCAATGCAGCAGCGATGCTGTAAAGACCCATCACGAGTCCTTGCGGAACAAAGATCAAAGCTGCGGGATGACCAAACGGCAGGAGGTCTTGTCCGAGGTAGCTGGAGAGTGACGCCAAAAGGAAGCCAACCCCTCCAACACTGACGGCTGCAGCCACCAAAAGATTCGAAAGACGCCGGGAGCCGAGCACCGATTGCTCCAGCACTGCTGCAGACATGGAGATGGCGATATTTATTGATCATTGTGGGGGGCGATGGTGCGCAATTGCGAAAGCAAAAGAAATCCCAAAGGAACGAAGCGATACAAGGGATTTCAGGTGACGCAAACACGCCCCACAACAGGGGTTGAGCTTGTTAAGGTCGCTGGCGTATCCCACAGCCTGCGGTTTCCCGCACCCGTTCACCCTCATGACGATCGCTGTAGGACGCGCGCCTCAGCGGGGATGGTTTGACGTCCTCGATGACTGGCTCA
>ERZ891134.2337-NODE-2337-length-11184-cov-5.710306_pt1 | contig 11184 bp, 10 predicted proteins | sample MGYA00520888_ERZ891134 | MGnify/ENA primary metagenome ERZ891134 (study PRJEB32303, sample SAMEA104408692) | aquatic metagenome | biome: Brackish water; feature: Coastal; material: water | place: Baltic Sea | collected 2014-10-23 | depth 10 m ... | reverse complement strand
ATAAATCATTATTTTTATTTATTTTCAAGTTATGTTTTTATGCGTTTGTACAATCAACGCTTCTTTGAAGAAATTAGCAGACAAGATTCATATATTGAGCTTAATTCCGACGTAACTGTCCAGTGGTTGCCCAGTGCACAATCTATTTATGAGAAGGGATACTATTTTGCCTACTCGAACAACATTATTGAAGGCCAAGGTCTTTTGGGAACGCACATGCAGGCTTTATTACATAAGTTAAATTTTGGGACTAATACATTTCAATTTATTCAACCTAATTCATATCTAATTGTATTTTTTACAATTTTAGTTTTTATTGATTTAAAAATAAGCAAGAGTAATAAAATTTTAATAATTATTATTTTTCTCAGCCTAGTCTTAAACAATTCTTGGCTTACTTATTTAATTGGTAATTCATTAATGCTCGAGGGAATTGTTGGATTTTTTATTTCAGCTTTCTTAATTAACATTGATAAATTCTTTAATATTGAAAAAAAGTATGTTAGTATTTTTTTTGTTTCTTTTGGAGCTTTAGTTTTATCAAAACAGTTTATTTCTTTGATTGTAATAATTATTATGACACTTAATTTGCTTAGAAGAAATAAAAACGTATTATTCTGCTTTATACCATTAATTGCTGATCTGTTAAATAAATATTTCTTAAAATTAGATTCATCATTTGTAACTTACTCTGACGGAATAGATTATTTCAAAATTATAAAAGACTTACTGCTATTAGAAAATTTATATTTAAACAACATAGAAAAAATTGTTGCTAATTTATTTATAGATATACCTTTGACCCTTTTGTTGCTTTTATATTTAGTGAGCAATTTTGTAATGCTTTTAAAAATAAAAAAAATTAACTTCGATAATTATATTTTCTTTTACTCTGGTATTTTAAATTTTTTACTTATTGTGGTTCTATATATTTCCTACTGGAAAACTATTGAGATAGGATCTTCATATAGATACATGGTTAATTTTTTAAGCATTTATCTAGTGTCTATTGCAATGAATATTCAAAAATTAGACTCTAATTAAATATTTTTGAAAATTTAATTATTTTGAATAAAATATTAAGACCATCTTTTATTCTTATTTTTTTTCCATCTTCATATGTTCTACCTCGATATTTGATAGGTGTTTCCAGTATCTTGCCTCCACTCCTGATATATTTAGAAAGAACTTCAACCTCAATACCAAATCCTTTTTCTGAAAGATTCATTTTTTTTAGTGTTTTGGTTTCAATCATCCAATAACAGCTGGCTATGTCGGTTAAATGATAACTATTAATAATTGAAAATAATTTTGTTAAGTATTTATTTCCAATATAAGTTATTAAATATCTGTTTTGATTATCTCTTTTTCCTAAAGTTCTAGAACCCAGTATTAAACAATCTTTATTCTGGCTTAACTTATTAAACATTAATGATATGTCTTTGGGGTCATATTCAAGATCTGCATCGTGAACAATAACATGGCTTGTTTGGACTTCTTTTAATGCCTCTTTTACAGCATTGCCTTTCCCTGAGTTTTTTTTTAAATTAATCAAGCTAAGTCTTTTATCTTGATTAAGCATTTCATTGGCTATCCTCAAACTGTCATCAGTTGAAGCATCATTTACTAAAATTATTTCTGTTATAAATTTCTGCTTTATCAATTCTGTAACAGACTTGTAAAAAAACTTTTCTTCATTGTAAAAAGGCACAATAACCGTAAGTTCAAAGTTTTCTTTCATGTGTACATAATAACTTGACTAGTTAAGAATTAATACAGTGAACATATAATTCACTTTAAAAGGAAATTAAGTAGAACCACCGATAAAATAATCAGAATTTTTGATCTGTTTTTCGTAGTAAACTTGCTGAGATTTTTCTTGTTTCTTTTCAGCAATTAAAGCCAGCCTAGTAGCTCTAACATTAAAATTTTCTTTGTCGTAACAATTTGAAATTCTAATATTGCTGAACCCAACCATTTCCAACCAACTTGTTACAGCTTTTTTGGATGGTAGGTGGCTGATTGTTGTAGTATTTCTATAAGTTTTAGGATGCCATATCTGAACAATATTTAGTCTTCTTATAAAAGGATTCCTGATAGTTGCAGTTTCTAATACTAAAATTCCACCCAAATTAAGTTTTTCATATAACTTGTTTAAAAATCTTAACTGCTCAGGGTTATGATATAGAACTCCTGTAAAGTAAATTAAATCAAATTTATCTAAATCTCTAAAATCTTTATTTTCCAAATACATAAAATTATCAATAATTAAGTTATCTTGTTTTCGTAATAAGGATTTCCAGTCTTTTATTTCGTTAGTCTTGTCGGGTAGGTCAAAAAGAATCAATTCCTTGGGGTTAAGAGATAAAATTCGACGAGTATCTTCACCATCCTTCGGACCAATTTCTAACACTCTAGAATTTTCTAATGATTCGTTTAAAAAGAATTCTTTTAGGTCTTCAAATAAATATTTCCTATAAGCGTACATGCCCTCAAATGCAGGCTGACGTTTTACTTTTCGAACTATCTTTTTAAAAATATATACCAAATAATTAAGCATTAGGTTCAATTATATAGTGTGAATAAAGTAGGTGAAAAAGTTTTTTTTGGTTCTACAGTTTAAGTATAAATTTAAATTTCTATTTATAAACAAATTAAAATAGGCTTTTTTAAAGTCGTTGTGCTCGGTTTTGATTAGTTTGTTTGTGAAGACTAATAGAGCCTATTTTTATTGTGGCCAGAGGCAGAATCGAACTGCCGACCCCTTGTTTTTCAGATAAGGGTAAACCATATGGCCTAACTTGATTATAACTATTTCTATTTGATTATAAACTTGTAATAGACATGCTTTCTGTCGCAGTGAGCGTGTCATAGTTTTCTTTTTTTATAGTCGGAATTATCTGAATTTTTGATGAAGATATTCAACATGTTCAAGATACTCAACATACTCAATAAGACTATATGAGATTGTTATGTCAGATAACAAAGTCGTCCAGAAACTAAGGGTATTAATGCGACGCAATAAGGGTATTTGTCATCCCATATGTCAGCCATAAATTCTAAATCTTTTTTAACTTATTCCTAACCCTGGGAATTAAGTTAAGTTCTTCCATATTTATTTATTACAAATAACTGAAAAAGAGTTGTTCAAATCAAATGATGATGAGAATATATTATTCATATTCTTTGAAATCAAGTAATCAGTTAGAATCTCTGGTGTAAAAATATTTTTATGTTTTCTATTGTTCCAAGGTCTCCAATACTCTTGAGAATAATGTGGTAAATATAAAAACAAAAGACCGTCACTCTTTAATCTATCTATCCAATAATCAAGTGCGTCTACCCAGTTGTTTAGATGTTCTAAACAGTGAGATGAGAAAATAAAATCCACTTTTTTATTTGGTAAATTAAAAGCATCAAATTCATCATCAATTGTTATGTCTATTGGTATTGCGTTTTTTATAGCCCACTCAACTTTTCCGCAACCAATGTCATAACCTTCACCTTCACAAAGAATTTCGGCATATGGTTTAATAAATTGAGCAGCATTACCAATAGTTTGAAATTCTGGATAATTTTTTCCATTAAAGTTTATTGTTTTAATTTTCATGTGGCCAGAGGCAGAATCGAACTGCCGACACCTTATTTTTAGATAAGATTTAACCATTTGGCCTTAGTTTATTCTACTTTACTTGAGTTAAGTATGCACTAATCTAAGGCCGAATATAGAATAGTCAGCATACAGTAAATCAGACTTCATTACAGAAGAACATATTTTTTATTAAGAAATTACAAAAATTATAAAAAAAAGCATCAGCAAAACAATTAGTAGTTTCTTCCAAGGTTATATATTTTTTTATTAAGGTATTTATTGTTATTTAAAATTACTGCAGAGTGTAAGCTGCCGCATGAAGTTCCAATGATAGAGTCACATCTCGCTAACCCATAAACTTCTGTTAAATACTCAAGCCCTGTCAAGTATTTATCATTTTTCCTATCTCTGGTGTATTGATTAATGAATTTTTTATTTTGATTATTCTGATATCTATCTCTTTCAAGCAGAATTAATTTATCTTTAAAATGGTTTTTGTATAATTCAACATATTCAATTACTTCTGTACTTAGATAGACATATTCCATTTTCCATTTATTTAAATAATATTCTACGATCTCCAAAGAGTTCTCAGCATTAAATGGAGTTGGGTGACCTCTTGACAAATTATTATTTAAATAATCAGTACCTCTTAAAACTATACCGAGTATATTCTTTTTGGATTTAAATAAATCATCTAATATTTTGTCAGTTTCTTCTTTTATTGGCCCTACTAATCCTATTTTTTTTGAAATATCATTGAATTTTTTTATTTGAGTGCCGTCATCTAAAAAATCTGTTTGATTTAAATCTTTAATTAAAAATTCAGATTCTATGATGCTATTTACATTTGCTGATGACAAAATTACATTTTTACTTTTGTAAACCTCTTCCAGGGGTGTTTCAATTGGTTGGTTGAAATAGTATTCCCATGAATTTATGGTGTTATTAATCATATTTTTTTCTTTATAAAAATTACTGTAATATTTCCAGTCAATTATTGGTTCATACCCATATTGTTCTGCGTAGTAAAGATGCATTAAAACTAATAAAAAATTAGAAAACAAGCCAGCACCAGGAGGTGTTCTTCTTATAATGTAAAAAGTCTTATTCGGATTTTTATTTCCATAATTTTTCTTTTTTTCTAAAAAATGTCTATTTCCGTTAAAAATTACTTTTGCTACTTGTGAAAAAAGCTCCAAAACTGTAATAGAATTTCTAATAAGAAGTAATTTTTTGATTTTATAATATCTATCATTTAATTTTTTTTTATATTTTGAAATATAGCTCAACATTTAGACTCTCCATGGGGCTTTATCCTCATCCCACATTGTATTTAGTTCTAAATACTCTCTGTACGTGTCCATCGGTCTAAAGAATCCTGGATGTGTGAAAGCATATATTTCTTTATTTTTAGCTAAAGATTTTAAAGGTTCGTTTTCGAATACTAAATTACCATTTAAATACTGGAATATCTGCCTTGTAAACACCATGTATCCTATATTTACAAATGAATCTAAAGTAGGTTTTTCAATAAATTCAATAACTTCACCATTTTTTTCAAACTCAACTAATCCAAATCTCGACACAGGTTTATTTACAGTTATTGTTGCGGTTTTTTTATGCTGTTGGTGAAACTCTATTAATTTATTGATATCAACATCTGCCAGACCATCACCGTAGGTCATAATAAAGTCGCCCTCTATATAATTTTTTACTTTAGCGATTCTTCCGCCTGTATTTGTTTCTAAACCAGTAGATAAAATTTTAACGTTTTGAAACTTATCTCCAGTAAAATAATCTTGTATAGCCTCTTCTTTATAACCAGTACAAATAATAAATTTAAAATTTCTAAATTTAGAAATGTAATTAATTATGTGTTCTAAAACAGGTATTCCACCAATTCTTACCATCGGCTTGGGGATAAATTCAGTTTCCTCTCGCATCCTCGTACCCTTGCCGCCTGCAAGAATGACAACAGTGTTAATTTCCTCAGCCATAAAATGATTATACTACGCACATGGAAACCAAAAGTTTATTATTTGTCACTGGAATAACCGGCTTTATGGGAAGTTCTCTTTTTAATAATTATAAACTTTTAGAAAATTTTCAAGTAGTTGGAAGCAGTAGTTCAAATCACTATAAATTTGTAAATAGTGAATTGATTTTAATTACATCGCAAGAATTAGAAATTATCTTAAAAAAATCATCAAAAATTAATATTATCCATTTAGCAACTTTTTTTAGCCTAAATCAGAATGATGATGAAAAGGTCATTGATGCAAATATAAAATTTGGAAATAATTTGCTAAAAAAAATAATTGATTTAAAAGTTAAAAAAATCATATATATTAATACAATTTATTCATTTAGTGAAGATAGTGAAATTTTAGATTCAACATATGTTAAATCTAAAAATATTTTTTCTGAAACATTGGACAATTTTTGTAGGGAAAAAAATATTTATTTAGATGAATTGTTTATTGGAAATACTTTTGGGAAAAATGATAATCGCAAAAAGGTTATACCTTTAATTATTGATTCTTTAAAAAAAGGAAATAAAAATCCTATTAATAATCCCGATATTTATTTGAATTTTCTAAATATTGATTTAATAATTGACTTAATTGAGATTCAGCTATCTGAGGATTCTTCAAATAAATATGTTATTTATTCAAATTATGACTACAACTTGAATTCAATTTACTTATTTTTACGTTCAATTTTAAAAACACAGAGTTATCAAACCATAAAAACTAAAGAAAGTGCGTTAAAAAAATTTATACCTTCAAACCTTAACAGAATTGAAATTGACTTTGATATTTATAAAAGTTTAAAAACTTTAGTTGAATAAATAATTTGTTTAGGGTAATACCATTAACTTTATGCAACAACTTCTTTTAACTGGCGGACTTGGGTATATTGGTCAAAAATTTCAGGAGAAATTTCAAAACAAGTATGTTTTTCACTTGATTGACACTGGTTATTTTAAACTTCCAGATTTAATAAATATCGAAAACACTAATTTCGTTGATATTAGGAAAATTAAAAAAGAAGATCTTATAAATATTGACTATATAGTTCACATGGGGGAACTTTCAAATGATCCATTAGGTAATTTAAACCCCAACATTACTTACGATATAAATCATAAAGGGACAGTTAATCTTTTAAATTTAGCAAATAAAAGTAATATAAAAAAGTTAATCTATATGTCATCTGCTAGCGTTTATGGTTATTCGGGTAAAGTTTCCCATGAAGATTCAGAGGTAAACCCTCTAACTCAATATTCAAAAGCAAAATACAAAAATGAAAATTATATATTGGGAAAAAGATTTAATTTTGAAACGATTATTTTAAGAAATTCCACAGCATTTGGTTTTTCAAGGAATTTACGCTTAGACCTTGTTGTAAATGATTTAACTTATAGTGCTTTTAGAAACAATAAAATTGATTTGCTGTCCGATGGCTCTCCTAAAAGGCCTTTAGTACATATTGATGATATTTCTAATTTAATAGACATAATTCTTTCTGATGATAGAAATCTTGACAAGCAAATTTTTAATGTAGGAAGTCATTCTCTTAATTTTTCTATAAGAGAAATTGCTGAAATTATTAGTGAAGTATTGTCTATAAATAATATAACTTTTGGTAAACACGATTCTGATCAGAGGTCATATTTTCTCAATTTCGACAAATTATCTAATTATTTTCCTGACTACAAGTTAGAATTTGATTTGCAAAAAGGAGTTTTAGACCTATATAACAACCTTGAATCATACATCATAAATGGTAATGAAAAGAGGTTGGACAAAATTAATTTCTTAATTAAAGAAAAAAAATTAAATAAAAATCTTTATTGGTCATAGATATTATTTAGATTTTGATTTAATAAACTCCTCAAATCTCTCAAAAATATATTCAAGCATTTCATCATTAATTCCAGGGTATACACCAATCCAAAATGTTGAATTCATTACTATGTCAGCATTTATTAAATTTTTATGAATTCGAAATTCTTGTTCTTTATATGCTGGCTGCTTTACTAAATTTCCCCCAAACATTAACCTTGTAGCAATTCTATTTTCATTAAGAAAATTAACGAGTTCGTCTCTATTAAAATATTGATTTTCTTTTACGGTTATAGCATACCCAAACCAACTTGGATCTGAATTTTCCATTGGTTTATGTCTAATAAAATAATCTTCATATTTCTCCATAAAATTATTAATCTTCATCCAGTTATTCTTTCTTTTATCTATAAAATTTTTTAATTTATCCATTTGCACAACTCCAATTGATGCTTGTAAGTCAGTAGCTTTAAGATTGTAACCGATATTTGAATAAGTAAACTTATGGTCATAACCGTAAGGCAATTCACCTAATTGCCAATCAAATCTTTTATTGCAAGTATTATCATGCCCACTCTTACACCAACAATCTCTTCCCCAATCTCTAAATGAATCTATGGAAAGCTTTAATGTGTTACTATTTGTAATTACCGCTCCCCCCTCACCCATGGTTATATGATGTGCGGGATAAAAGCTTAAAGTTGATATATGTCCAAAAGTCCCAGTTTTTTTATTATTTATAGTAGAACCTAAAGCATCACAATTATCTTCTATTAGCCATATGTTTTTTTCCTCGGCAAAATCTCTTAGTTTTTCTGCTTCAAATGGATTTCCTAAAGTATGAGCTAAAAAGATTGCTTTTGTTTTTTCAGTGTAAGCGTCAATAATCATATCTGCTGTTGGATTGTAAGTCCCTAACACACTATCTACAAACACAGGTAAAAGGTTATTTTGAAAAATAGGATTTACAGTTGTTGGAAAACCTACAGCAGATGTTATAACTTCATCACCCTTAACAAGAAAATTTTTAATTTTTTTATTTGTTAAAGCCGATAAGGCAACTAGATTTGCTGATGACCCACTATTAACAATACGCACATGTTTCATTGATAAAAATTTACTCATTTTTCTTGAAAATTCTTCTGAGTAATCTCCATCTGTTAACCAAAATTCTAAACTTGCAGATACAAGATTTTTAATTTCTGAACTGTCAAAAACTCTTCCATTTACAGGAATATTTGACACTCCTGGAATAAAGTCAGTTTTAACGTGCATAATAGAAGTAATTTTTTCAACTAATACTTCCATTTCTTTTTTTAAATTTTCTAAAATTTCATTTTCGTTCATTTATAAAAAAAATCTTTCATCTTTGTTATTAAAAATAGGGAGTTTCGAATCTCTTTCTGAAATTATTGCTTCATCAACACACCAGTCAGTATCTAAACTTAGCGGGTGAATTCCATCTTCATAATTTCTTTCATAACTTCCTGTTTGACAGTATAGAAGTGTTGCTGAATCAGATAGTACACTAAATCCATGTCCAAAACCCTCTGGTATTAGAAGACTAAATTTGTCTGATTCTGATAATTCAATCATTTCAAAACAACCAAAATATTTACTATTTTTTCTTAAATCTATAAATAAATCCATTATTTTTCCAGATATACAAGTAACTAATTTTGAAAGCTGGTGTGGTGTTTTTTGGAAATGGATTCCTCTTATAACGTTTTTTTTGGAGTTAGAAAGATATACCTCGTCAATCTTAGGCATTACTGTTTCAAGTTCTTTACTTTCATGTATTTTGAGAAAACTACCTCTTAAATCTTGATAAGAATGGAAATTAACTTTTTTTATATCTTGAAATTTATCTGAAAAATTTTCGGTATTTATCATATTTTAATTATATCTCTATTTAGGTTCCAAGTTTTGTACATCGTTGACAGAGGCAGAATACAACTCTTAAAACATTCTTTTAAATTTATTTTCTTTAATCAAAAACATACTCAAATTTATCAATATACTTTTTTAAAAGTTCTTTATCGTAATCATTTGAAGCTATAAATAAGCTCTGTCTTCCTTGATATTTAACGGGTTGCTCAAACATTTCAACGATATGATATTTTGATCTTGTAACATAATCATCAAAAATTATTTTTGTGCCTTTTTCACAATATAATAAAGTTGTTAAAAAACACGCTACTCTAAACCTTCCATCAATTAAAACTGTGTCGGGTTTAGATGGTTTACTCCAAATAACCTCTCTGTACACTTTAAAATTATTTGCTTTTTCGTATGTTAACGGAACACCTCCTCCCTCTTCCTGTATTGGCCCTACATCGACATACTCAATATCAGCGTTAGAGTTCTCTTTATTTATATTATCTAGTGTGTACTGAACATAATATTTTGAAGAGTCCACACTGTAAATTACCAAGTTTTTATTTTCAGATGAATAAATTGTAGATAGTCCAACACCGTATTCTCCATAAACTTTAGCTTCTGAAATAATCTATCTAAACATTTTTGAATCTGCACTAAAAAGTCTCATCTCCGGTTCTTTATCTTTATCAAGCTTTTTCATTGTTGATTTGTAGATTTTTAATATGATCGGAGGCATTAAATTTTTAATAATATTTTTTAGTAATTTCATTATGTGGCCAGAGGCAGAATCGAACTGCCGACCCCTTGTTTTTCAGATAAGGGCAAACCTTGTAACCTAGTGTTAGTTTAATCTATTTATCGCTCAATATAGCTAATTGCATACAGGCATTATGAGTGTCTTGAGTGGTAATGAATGGTAAGTAAAGATATGAGCGAGGGTTGGTTTGTGGTTGGTTTTGGTAGAACTTCCTAAGTTCCTAAAGTTCCTAGTTGTTTTCGTAGTGGAAATCTATATTGTAAATTACTGAAAAAAAGAGATTAGACCTAAAGTATTTCTTTATGAATATAGATAAGATTCTCATTGGTGCAGTTATGGTTCTAATAATTTGCTTTCTTATTTATATTTCTTTTGCATTGATATCAATACCTTTTGTAGTACTGTTTTCGCTATTTTAAGTTGTTTATTGTTCAGCAAATAAAAAGGCTATTGGTGTCCCCTGTTTACTTCTATTTATTCATTTTTTGTAGAGTCTAAATATTTTAATATTTCATCGACAACTAATCTTGCCCCATCTCTAGTTAAGTGATCATCATCGTAGTAATAAAAAGTACCATTAAACGAAGAAGTGCAACTGTTCAAGAAAAAGCTATTACAAAATATTTCCTCAGAGTTTATCTTTAAAAGTTCTTTATCAGTTAACCCATTTAAGGTATTATTTACTTCTTTGGAGTATTCTTTCCAGTAGCCAATATCATAAGTTATTTCATCATTTAGATCATAAAACTTATATAAGTAAGGTTCCAGTGGATAATATCCAAGTTCTGGAATGGGATAAATTAATATAAGCTTTTTAGAATTGTTAAGTAGAAAGATAATATTTTCTTCTAGTCCAGCTAAAAGATCATTACCTCCAGGCTCTATATCATCAACAATCGTGCCAAGGTTTGTTTCAAATGAATCTCCATTAAAGTACCATGGGAACCTTCCACCAAAAATAATTATTGTATCATTAGAAAAGATAATTGATTCGAGTTCTTTAGTTTTTGTATTATTGCCACATCTAGCTCTTGATTTGTTGTTCTCTAAACTAAGAATAAATGGGCAGCCTTGTTCTGTAGAAGTAAAAATATTATATTTAT
>ERZ891134.2334-NODE-2334-length-11201-cov-9.441593_pt1 | contig 11201 bp, 6 predicted proteins | sample MGYA00520888_ERZ891134 | MGnify/ENA primary metagenome ERZ891134 (study PRJEB32303, sample SAMEA104408692) | aquatic metagenome | biome: Brackish water; feature: Coastal; material: water | place: Baltic Sea | collected 2014-10-23 | depth 10 m ... | reverse complement strand
TGAGCACCTTTAAACATGTGCACAGTTTGGATCTCGAATATCACCTCAACCGGCGCACAGGTGGTCTGGCCAGAGATATTGAACGTGGCACAGACGGCATCAGCTTTTTGTTGCGATTTTTCATTTTCAATATTGCGCCCACACTGTTCGAAATCGCAATGGTTGCCATCATTCTTTGGGTTAATTACGGCGGGCAGTACGCGCTCATTGTCTTACTCTCCGTGATGGCCTACGGCAGTTTTTCATTTCGAGCGACAAGCTGGAGAACCCAATACGTTCGCGAGGTGAATCGCGCAGACTCTGACAGCCAAACGCGCGCAGTTGATAGCCTCCTCAACTATGAAACCGTCAAGTACTTCAACAACGAACCCTTCGAAGCCGGACGCTATGACATTGCGCTCGATATTTGGGAGCAGGCGCGGCGGAAGAATCGACTGTCTTTGTTCGCCCTGAATGCGGGGCAGGCGCTCATCATTGCCATTAGCCAAACCCTTATGCTTGGTATGGCCGCACTGTCAGTGAGTGCTGGTGACATGACCCTTGGCGACTTCATTCTTATCAATCAATTTATGCTGCAATTATTTCTACCGCTGGGTTTTCTGGGATTTGTTTACCGCGAAATCAAAGCCGCTTTGGCCAACATTGAGCGCCTTTTCAAGGTGCTCGAAGAACAACCGCGTATCGATCCTCACTCGACCGCTCCCGATTTATCGCTTTCAGCTGGCGACATTCAATTTAGTCACGTCGGGTTCTCTTATCGAGACAGCGAGATGGTACTGAACGACTTTAACTTGCACATTAGGGGAGGCCAAACCGTTGCGCTGGTCGGCGTTAGTGGCGCAGGAAAGTCTACCGTCAGTAAACTATTATTTCGGTTTTATGACCCCACTCAAGGCGTGATTAAAATCGATGGAACCGATATCAGAGAGATCAACTTGCCCTCTCTCAGGAGCGCCATCGCAGTTGTTCCCCAGGACTGCGTGCTCTTTAACGATTCGCTCCGAGAGAATATCCGGTACGGTCGACCCTCCGCCACAGACACAGATATCCAACAGGCGGTCAAAGCGGCACATCTAGCAGATTTTGTTGAGCGATTACCCGATGGCTTGAATACATTGGTCGGCGAGCGGGGGCTCAAAATTTCGGGTGGCGAACGTCAACGCGTGGCAATTGCCCGAGCGGTACTCAAGCAAGCTCACATTCTTATCTTTGATGAGGCAACGTCTAGCCTTGACAGCCACTCAGAGCAAGCCGTGCTCAAGGCATTTAAAGCCCTAGCAGGAAGGCAAACGACGTTAGTCATCGCCCATCGGCTGTCCACGATTATTGATGCCGATCAAATTATCGTCATGCATGCCGGTAACGTTGTGGAACAGGGTACCCACTCAGCCCTGCTTGATGCATCCGGGAAATATGCCGCGCTGTGGCGGGCTCAACTTCAAGAGCAACGTTAGCGCGATGATTATTTTTAATGACGTCAGCCTGCGCAGGGGGAAAAAGCTCTTATTCGCAGGGGCCTCGATCACATTGCAACCGGGCCAAAAAATTGCGCTGATTGGCGCCAATGGGTCAGGAAAATCTAGTTTTTTTGCACTGCTATTGGATCACTTATCGGTGGATAGTGGCGATATTAGAGGACTTCAAGGCCTCCGTATCTCCCACATGGCGCAAGAGGTTGAAGCGAGTGAATTATCAGCACTGGAATATGTACTCGCGGGCGATGCCAACCTCTATCGCGTTTTAAAAGCGCTCGAAAAATCGGACGCCCAAGAGGACTATGTACAGTCGGCTTCGCTCCATCAGGAGATGGAAATACTCGATGGGTATAGTGCCGATCGGCGTGCTGAAAGACTTTTACTAGGATTAGGCTTTCAACATGAGCAGCTGCAGTCGGGCATGGATAGTTTCTCGGGGGGCTGGCGTATTCGACTGAACTTAGCCAGAGCCCTTATGACACCCTCAGATTTACTGCTACTGGACGAGCCAACCAATCACCTCGACCTCGATACGACCATTTGGCTGCAGAACTGGCTCAAGGCTTATCAAGGCACACTACTCATGGTGTCTCACGACAGAGACTTTATCGACGCGACTTGTGATCGCACTATTAAAATTGAAAATCAGCAACTCGATGCCTACCGAGGAGGCTATTCTGACTATGAGCGACAGAAAGCGGAACGCGCTTTGCAACAACAAGCCTCTTTCGAAAAGCAGCAACGCAGAATTGCCGACATTGAAAACTTCGTCAGACGCTTTAAGGCCAAAGCAACAAAGGCGCGACAGGCCCAATCTCGTATTAAAGAGTTGGAGCGTATGCAGATCGTTGCTCCCGCTCACATTGACTCCCCCTTTAGCTTCGCTTTTCCGGCACCGGGTAAAACCAGCGATCCGCTGCTAGTGCTGGCTCAAGCAAGCTTGGGTTACGACGCAAAAACGATTTTACAGAACGTTAACATGTCCTTAAGTCCCGGCGATCGTATTGGTTTGTTAGGTAAAAACGGCGCGGGTAAATCGACCTTATTAAAAAGTCTGACCGGCGAGCTTGCCTTGCGTGAGGGGGAGCGCACTACTGGTGCGCATCTCCGCATTGGCTATTTCGATCAACAGCAACTGGAAGTGTTAGATATGGAGGCGAGCGCCCTCCTCCATCTGCAACGATTATCACCAACAGCACGAGAACAGTCGCTGATGGATTTTTTGGGTGGTTTCAATTTCAAGGGCGAACGAGCCAAAGAGGCGATTCGACCTTTCTCTGGCGGAGAGAAAGCGCGCCTCGCGCTGGCACAAATCGTTTGGCAGGACCCCAATGTGCTGGTACTTGACGAGCCGACCAACCACCTTGACCTAGAAATGCGCCATGCATTGGAATTAGCCTTGCAGCAATACACCGGCGCCATCATATTAGTCAGTCACGACCGCCATCTGTTGCGAAATGTGGTTGATCAACTGCTCTTAGTCGACGACGGGCAGCTCACCGAATACGATGGTGATATCCCCAGCTATGAAAAATGGGTGATCTCGTCAGTCAATAGTCGCCCTGCGTTACAGGCGACTATCGAGCAGCCTGTCAGCAGCGACGCCGATACGACACAGCCCAGTGCGAGCAAAAAGCAGCAACGCCAATTAACGGCAACGGCAAAAGCGAAGCAAAGTCCAATCAACAAGGCAATCAGCCGTATTGAGACGGCAATGGATCGGTGTCAGGAGCAACTCTCGAACGTGCAGTCTCAACTCAGTGATGAAAACCTCTATCACGACGAGCAAAAACAAGTGTTGCAGGCACTCATTCAACGAGAGGCCGCTCTGCAAGGTGAGCACGCGGCGTTAGAGGAACAGTGGCTCACGCAGCAAGCTGCGCTAGAGGACGCGGCGAGCTGACTGGACGTTCTGTCCGTCAATCACCCTCGCGGCGAGCTCATCTTCGTATCAGGGAACGATACGCCGCAATTTTCAAACAACCGAGCGTTACTTTGCGACAGCCACCTGCACTGGGCGCTTACCATCCTTACCATAAAGATTGACCTGCAGACTTGATATGGCATGCACCAGGATGATGGGCTCGATCTTTTGTTTACCTGTCCAGTGAATGTGAGGAAAGCGCTCGAGAATACGCTCGTACGCCATTTTAAGCTGCATCTGCGCGACGCGATTACCTAGGCAGCGATGAACGCCATGGCCAAAGGCAAGATGTTTATCGACGTTGGGTCGGTTCATATCAAACACATCAGGATTTGGAAAAACTGTTGGATCCCGGTTGGCAGCGCCGTACCACATGATCACTTTCTCGTCTTTGGCAATGCGCTGTCCGGCGACTTCTGTGTCCTCCAACGCCGTGCGTCTCATGTGCATAACAGGCGATACCATCCTCAACGCTTCATGACTCATGCGTTCGATTAATGATGGGTCATCAATGACCATTTGGCGCTGTTCTGGAAACTCAGTAAGCAGCCGAATAGTGCCTGAGAGGGAATTACGGGTCGTATCATTGCCTGCGAAGATGATGAGCAACCAAGATCCATCAAGATAGCTCTGCGACATGGGCTTATCGCCCAGTGTCGCATTGGCAATCGTCGTCAAAAGATCTTCACGGGGGCTTCGAATACGGTCAGCCATGACGCGCTCACCGTAGCTGAACATATCGTGGAGCATACTTTCAAAGCGAAAGGGAAACGTGGGCTCGGATAACAACATTCTAATCGGGTGGGTAATGAACTGTGGTGCTAACTCAAGGTAATGCATCCACTTAATGATATCTGCGCGATCGTCTTCATCGACTCCCAGCATCTCGCATAAAGTGAACATAGGAAGCTCAATAGAAAACAGCTTGGCAAAATCGACTACCGGGCCTTGCCGTTCCATATTATCGAGTAGCGCATCGATCTTCTCTCCTACCCGCTGTTTGAGCGTTTCGATATAGGTCGGAAAGAAAAACGCGGCCTGCTGAGTCCGTAAATCACGGTGAAGATCTGCATCAAGATTAATGAGCGAATTATAGGCGGCATACATTAAGCGCTCCGCTTTCCCTGTAGGATTAGACAGCACACTCATATTGATGCTGCCGCGCTGCGAAGAAAAAAGCTGTGGGTTCAGCTCAACCTGTTTGACATCGTCATACCGCGTGACCGACCAAAACCCGGAGGCCGGCTTTTTGACTGGCGACCACATGACGGGCGCGTCTTCTCGCATACGCCGGTAAAAATCAAAAGGCTGGCCCGCGGTCCAGGCGTTGGTCACACCGAGCTTAAAACCGTCCAAGCGTGGATACACTTCTTGATACACAGGGTTGCGAGCGCCGCTATCAAGTAGGATGTTGTCGCTGACCGCAGGATGGTGGTCAAGTGGCGCTGCATTATCCATAAATTTTCCAAAGGGTTTTCTGGGTCACGGCGAAATCAGATCCTTCACACGAAAAAGGGCAGTTAAGCGGTATGCTATGAAACGCGACATCACGCTACTGGGGCCTACATGGTAGGGGTATTCGACAAAAAGTACAGTTCAGATCAGGCTGACTCATCCGACCTAGCATCGCTTTGCGCACGCAGCGACGCTGTCGCTCCATAGCCGTCACAAAACACAGCGAATCGCGCCATCCCCCCTGGGTCGAAGACACACCGTAGAAGCGGGCAGCGACAATAATTCGTCTCAGTAGTCATCAGATCGGGAGGAACCTCCGTATAATCGATGCGTTCAGTATTATGAGGTATCCCGTGAGGATTCTTGTCTACACCTTTATTTGGCTGCTATGGCCACTGGCTTCGCAAGCGGAGTATTCCCATACCTACCTTGACAGCTACCCATTAAAGGTCGCCTCAGTGGGGCAACTTGAGCTGGCTTATCGGATCGTCGAGCAACACCCCGACAAGCCAAAGGCCGTCGTCATTATGGGACTCGGAGGCTCCAATATCGCTTGGGGCGATGCCTTGATCTCGGGTTTGGCGGCCGGGGGATACGAAATTTTGCTACTCGACAATCGTGACACCGGGGCATCGACCCGCTTCGACGACTGGGGGCAACCCACGCTGTGGTGGGAATTATTAAAATACAAACTGGGTTTCTCGGTAAACGCACCCTACACCCTAAATGATATGGCAGCCGACATTACGGGGCTCATGGCCGTAGTGGGCTACGATCACGCCCACATTATCGGTGCCTCAATGGGGGGAATGATCGCGCAGATTGTTGCGGCTCAACACCCTGAAAAGACACGTAGCTTGATATCGATCATGTCGACTACCGGCGCGCCTCATCTGCCACCTCCGACTCAGGAAGCAGAGCAACGGTTACGCAATCTCGCTATCGGTGATGCCCAGGCTGATCGAGAACAAGCCATTCGTGACAGAGGTTTTTTTCCTGAGTCGATGCAGCGTCACCTGATGGCGATATTCAAAGTGGGTGATCGATCAGCGGAAGTCGCAACGATTTCGGCCCCCACGCTGGTCATTCATGGCGCAGATGATGGTCTGGTGCCTCCCGAACATGGCGAACATACGGCCTCGTTGATCAAAGGTTCCTCGTTTAGACTATTTGCCGGCATGGCTCACGACATGCCAGAGGACATCATTCCGTTACTGGTGACAGAAATGACGACCCATATGAACCGAGTCGAGGCAGGCACGCTCGCAAAGCAATAATGCTACCGAACGTGCCTCCCTCACCTGATCGATGCTTGATCGAGCCACTCCCTTATAGGGTCCATTCCCGACGCGCTATCCAACCCATTTGCTAGAAAGCGAGCCGCACACGAACGCCGATATTGCGACCGGGCAATGGCACCTGGTCCTTCACGAAGGAGGTGTGATTCCGTGACACTTCGTCGGTCAAGTTTCGTGCAAAAGCCGTTAAGGTGAGCCGTGTTGCATCGCTGAATCCATAAGACCATGAAGCATCGGCATTTACTAACGTGAAACCCTCGGTAACCGTTTCTCCCATCGCCACATCCGTTTGCCGCTCAACATCTTTTACCAACAACTTGACGGAAAAATCGTCCAGCGTATAACGGGCCGTCAACATATTACGCGCAGGTACAATTCTCGGTACTGAGCGACCATCCGTGAACTCGGCATCGACTTCGTCGCGGCCCAGAGTTACTGCGAGCTCGCCCAGAGGTAACGCGAACCGCGCACCGACTTCGATCTCATAACCCGTGAAATCCGCGTCTTGCTGAGTATATTCAGACAGAATCAGCCCCCCGTGGTCACCGTGCTCATCCTCGTGATCCTCACCGACATGCGCGTCGTGTTCTGCCTCCAACTCATCACGCAAGTAAATGTAGTTATCAACGCGGTTGTAATACACCGATGCCGATCCAAACCAGTTGTGGGAGTCAAAGGTAAAGGCGAGATCAATATTGTCAGAGCGCTCCGTATCCAGATTGACGTCACCGACTTCATAGCGACTGCTGGCAAGGTGCTCTCCATTCATAAATAACTCAACCGCCGAAGGCGTCTTGCTCACACTGGCTAGGCCGAGGGACAAAGAGGCATGCTCATTGAGGTCTCGCCGCAACGTAGCAGCTGCGCTGAACACTTCGTCACTAAACGCATACGGATCGTATTCCATCGCTTGATCATGATCACCCTCATGGTCCTCGTCATGATCACCCTCATGATCCTTGTCATGGCCCTCGTCATGATCACCTTCGTGATCTTCATCATGGCCTTCTGCATGATGCATCTCAGCGATAAAACCATCGCGGTCTATTTGATCGAAACGCAGGCCGATATCCAGCGTAGCGAAGCCCACATCATCCGAACTAAAAAACCCTAACGTTGTCTCGGTTGAATCGACTGGCGCCATAAACGCTTCCTCGCCAATAATCGAGATTTCTTCCTTGGCGTGATTCAATACAACACGGCGTATACGGTCGCCCGAGCTCAAATCGAGCGAGATCGACACCTCGGTGGCTTCGTTACTGAATACAGTCGGGCCCTCTTCGTGCCCATGTCCCTCTTCATGCTCGTCGTCACCCTGCTCACCTTCAGCATGCTGTTCCTTGAGCTCGTAGTCAGACTGTTTGACGGCAAAGTCGATCGCATTGAGAAAGGATAACGACGTTTTAAACGAACCGCTTAGTGAGAGAATCTCCGATTCGGTCTTGGAGAAGATGCGCTCATCCTCATGCTCATCGCCATGCTCACCCTCGTGCTCATCACCATGCTCATCGTCGTGATCACCCTCGTGTTCATCATCGTGCCCTTCATGTCCACCCTCCTCGTGCGCGGCTTCTGAATGAAAAGGAATGCCGTACGTACTGCTGAGATCACTGTAGGACACACCGACATAGCCCCAATCGCCCGTCGTTGAAACACCAAAACGGTGCGACGTCGTGGACACATCAGAGTTTGAGAGCTTGTCCATGTTGCCATGCTCATCATCATGATCCTCGTCATGGCCCTCATCATGGTCTTCGTCATGGTCTTCGTCACCATGCGTGCCAATGACCGCACCGTTGGGAACGTCATAACCCTCCATATCGACGTCTTGGTAACTATAGGTGAGATTCAAGCCAGCCAGATTGCCGCGAAGCGCTACATCCGCTGCTTCACCATCATTCACTGACTGGGCCTCTGCACCTACTGAACCACTGAAACCATCGAGGTCCGAGGTGGATATGGCATTATCGACCACGTTGACAATACCGCCGATCGAGCCATTTGAGTAAAGCAGTGCTGAGGGACCACGAACGATCTCTACCTGTTGAACATCGCTGAGACTGACGTCTACGGCATGATCTGGACCGAGCGCAGAAACATCACGAACGACCGTACCGTTATTCAATACTCTGACGCGATTGCCGCTCAAACCGCGAATAATGGGCTGCCCTACCGCCGCGCCGAAATCGGCCGATGACACACCTAGCAGAGAATCAAGATGCGCGCCCAGTGTCTGGACGCCGTTCTGCGCTAGTGTTTCGTCATCTAACACATGAATCGGCCGCGTCGCAGACGATTCATTCACTCCGACAAATGAAGCAGTGACAATAATTTCTTCTAACAATGTTTCTTCGCTCCCCGCGACGGTCATGGGTATGACGGCAACCGCGAGTAGCGCACGTGCTGGAATGCGCCGCATGCTGAACTCCTAAAGTAAGCTGAATGAAATGAACTAAGGGATCGATTCAGCTAACTGGCGGTGCGCGCGCTCGAAAGAAGTAAGTAGTACTGGAAAGTGGCTTTAGCCAGAGGGTACCGTTGAGCAGAGACACGAGCGAAAACGGCTCGGTAGGAACCGATGCACCCACCAAGGTAGGCTGCTCATCGATACAGTGAAGACACTCGACGTGGCCTTGGGTGACCTCTGTAGAAAAGTCATGCTCAGCCGCATGAGCCACGTTGGTAGCGACAAACAGTATCGCAACACAAAGTGCCAAGCGGCTATATTTTGTCAGCGTGGAGAACAACATTGACGTGTGTCTAATTGACTTTGACGTGAAGGATAAACGTAGTGACCTCAGCAGTTCAACCCCGAGGGGAAAGTTGCCACAATCCACAGCGGCCCCTGACTGGCCTGTTAGTCAGCGAACTCGCGCTGAGTAGGCTGGTTCAGGTCTTACTGAATACACGGCTGAAGACGCTATCGAAAACCTCAAGCTCTTCAATACGCCCCATACTGACGCGCGAATATTGATCGTAGCCATCATATGCACCGCGAATCATGATGTTGTTTGCGGCCATCTCATTTTTAAAATCGGTCGCATTTCGACCAATATCGGCATAAACAAAATTAGTTTGCGAGGGTAATGGCTCAATACCATGGCGCCGGAAGGTGGCATTCACCATCGCTCGACCTTGCAAGATCTTTTGCCGAGAAAAAGCAATGAATTCATCGTCAAGATAGCTGTGGTAAGCCGCATAAAGGCCCACTCCATTGGGCCATGCCATCACGTGATTTTTGACCAACTTGACGATATCCGGATGCCCCATTCCGTAGCCGACTCGCAGCCCTGCCATGCCAAATATTTTAGAAAAAGTTCGCGTAATGAGCACATTGGCGCCTTCACGCACCAAATCGAGCATCGACGTATAGTCTGGTTTATCGGTGAGCTCGTTATACGCCTCATCGATCAAAATCGGCACACGGGGGCTGACTTCGCGACAGAAAGCACGTAACTCATCGCCGTCGATCGCCATTCCAGTGGGGTTATTCGGATTACAGAGATAGACGAGGCTCACTGTGCTATCCACCGCACGCGCCATGGCATCGAGGTCGATACTCATATCCTCGCGCAGCGGGATGCGAGTGACTGGTATTCCCAGGCGCTCAGCGTAAGCCAAGTGATCTGAATAGGTGAGACTCGGCGAGATCACCCTACCCCGGTTACCGAACGCCACCATAGCCGCCTGCAACCCCTCGTTCGACCCTGACGCTAAGAACACCTGATCTGAATCAAGCCTATGGCGCTTCATAAACAGTGCCGGTAAATCCTGCTCTATTGCGCCCGGATAGTAAGCTGTTTTCGGGAGGATATTGGTGACTGCGGCCAGCGCCTTAGGGCTGGGGCCATAAGGATTCTCGTTGAAAATCAAACGAATTTGACCTGCAGGAATCTCGATTTGGCCCAACGTAAACGGTGATAGGGCCAGTCCAACCGTTCCTATGGATAATCGCTGCAAAACCGATCGGCGATTCATGCCACCGTCTAGGCGCTGTTGATCGTTTTGAAGACTGCCAACTGATCTCAGTACCGGCTTACTATTGATTCTTTTTGGCATCCGCACTCTCCGCCTGACACACCCCACTCCTTGATACGCAGATTTTTCTGCATTCAATCCGTACAATGATCATAGCCTTTCTGATCCAATAAGCGAGCGCTCTCGTCATCCAACGAGTGATCCCAACCTCTGTCCTGATGCTCTTGGATAACGTTTCACTGATCATCGATTACGCCTCACGCCTCACACCTGATGACACCTTCCTCATCACTCATTCCTCATCCCGCGTTCCTCACCCCACAGTCCTCACCTCCCGCCCCGCAGAAGCCATGTTAGGCGGCATCTCAGCGGTTTCTAACCATCATTCAGTTCAGTTCGTCACAACCGAGGACTATCAGTAATTTGCACACGATCGTCTCAGTACTTTCGGTTTATCATGCGGCGCTTAGCGCACCAACTGATAGAGGAGTCACTATGGGTGGCCACAACCCCATTGCAGAACTGATCGCCGACAAAGGCTGGTGCGTTGCCGATGGCGCAACGGGGTCAAACTTTTTTGGCCGAGGTCTAGAGGCCGGTTACCCCCCCGAGCTTTGGTGTTTAGAAAAACCGGAAGAAGTGTCTGCCTTGCACGATGCGTTTCTTGAGGCCGGCGCCGATCTGATTTTGACCAATAGTTTTGGTGGCAATGCACTGCGACTCAAGCTACATGCCTCTGAACACCGCGTTACAGAACTCAATATCGCCGCAGCTCGCCTCGCACGTGAGGCCACCCAACGGCACGCTGCCACCACCGGTCGGAAAACCTTTGTCGCAGGATCAATAGGCCCCACCGGTGAATTGTTTATGCCCATGGGTATGCTGGATCATGCGCAAGCCGTTGAAGTGTTTTGTGAGCAAGCCACCGCCTTAGCTGAAGGAGGTGCAGACTTGCTCTGGATCGAAACCATGTCGTCGACAGAAGAGGTCGCCGCAGCAACCGAAGCTGCAAAGATCACCGGGCTACCCGTCTGCGCCACCTTGTCATTTGACACGGCGAGATGCTCAATG
>ERZ891134.2331-NODE-2331-length-11225-cov-4.903850_pt1 | contig 11225 bp, 8 predicted proteins | sample MGYA00520888_ERZ891134 | MGnify/ENA primary metagenome ERZ891134 (study PRJEB32303, sample SAMEA104408692) | aquatic metagenome | biome: Brackish water; feature: Coastal; material: water | place: Baltic Sea | collected 2014-10-23 | depth 10 m ... | reverse complement strand
TTGTCCTTCTGGAACAATAACTTCTCCATCCAAAGGATTGATTACATCGAATAAAGCAACTCTACCGCGGATACGATCCGAAATAGGTTCAACAATTTCTTCATTTTTACGTAACGGCTTCACATCAATTCCTCTTAATGTACCACAGTCAACTATGTTGATGATCACATCTTGAGAAACGTCAACTAAACGACGTGTTAGGTATCCTGCATCTGCAGTTTTAAGAGCGGTATCCGCTAATCCTTTACGTGCACCGTGTGTAGAAATAAAGTATTCTAAGATCGATAGACCTTCTTTAAAGTTAGAAAGAATTGGATTTTCAATAATTTCTCCACCTCCAGCTGTAGATTTCTTAGGCTTAGCCATAAGACCTCGCATACCTGTTAACTGACGGATTTGTTCTTTAGAACCCCTCGCTCCAGAATCTAGCATCATATACACAGAGTTAAACCCTTGTTGGTCTTCTCTAATACGTTTCATAGCCAATTCAGTAAGCATTGCGTTGGTAGAAGTCCAAACGTCAATCACTTGGTTGTATCTTTCATTATTGGTGATAAGACCCATGTTGTAGTTGGCCATAATGCCCTCTACTTGACCATTGGCCTCAGCGATCATTTCGTGTTTTTCTGGCGGGATAATAATATCTCCTAAACTAAACGATAGACCCCCTTTAAAGGCAAATTCATACCCCATAGTTTTGATCTTATCTAAGAAGTCTGCCGTTACCGGTACAGAGGTTACACTTAAAATATCTCCAATAATATCTCTTAATGATTTTTTGTTTAAGACCTGGTTCACATAACCGGCTGCTTCAGGTACTACCATATTAAATAAAACCCTACCTACAGTAGTTTTTATAATTTGTGGTACCAATTCACCTGCATCATTAAAGTCTTTTGCTCTTACCTTAATTCCTGCGTTTAGGGCAACCCTTCCTTCGTTAAAAGCAATCACTACCTCTTCAGCAGAGTAAAAAGTAAGGCCTTCTCCTTGAACAGGTACTTCTTTGGTAGAAACACGCTCTTTGGTCATATAATATAGACCCAAGACCATATCCTGAGAAGGTACTGTAATTGGAGATCCATTGGCTGGGTTTAATATATTGTGAGAAGCCAACATTAATAGTTGTGCTTCCAAAATAGCTTCAGGTCCTAATGGTAAGTGAACCGCCATCTGATCCCCATCAAAATCTGCATTAAATGCAGTACATACTAATGGGTGCAAACGAATCGCTTTTCCTTCAATTAACTTAGGCTGGAATGCTTGGATTCCTAAACGGTGAAGGGTTGGGGCCCTGTTTAATAAAACAGGATGACCTTTTAATACATTCTCTAAAATGTCCCAAACTACCGGTTCTTTTTTGTCTATGATTTTCTTAGCAGACTTAACTGTTTTCACAATTCCACGCTCAATAAGCTTGCGAATTACGAATGGCTTGTATAATTCTGCTGCCATATCTTTTGGAAGACCACATTCAAACAATTTCATTTCTGGTCCAACAACAATTACAGAACGGGCAGAATAATCTACACGTTTCCCTAATAAGTTCTGACGGAAACGACCTTGCTTCCCTTTTAATGAATCTGAAAGTGACTTAAGCGGTCTGTTAGATTCTGTTTTTACAGCAGAGGCTTTACGCGTGTTGTCGAACAGTGAATCTACAGATTCTTGAAGCATACGCTTCTCGTTTCTCAAGATAACCTCAGGTGCTTTAATCTCTACCAAACGCTTTAAACGGTTGTTTCTGATAATTACCCTACGGTATAAGTCATTTAAATCAGAGGTTGCAAAACGCCCTCCATCTAAAGGTACTAATGGTCTTAACTCTGGTGGAATAACTGGGATCACTTTCATGATCATCCACTCAGGTCTGTTTTCTCTGTTTTCTTGAGACTCTCTTAAAGACTCCACTACTTGCAAACGCTTAAGTGCTTCCGTCTTACGTTGTTTAGAGGTCTCTGTATTTGCTTTGTGTCTTAGCTCATAAGAAAGGGTATCTAAATCAATTCTAGAAAGAATGTCAATCAGACACTCTGCACCCATCTTAGCGATAAACTTGTTGGGATCGGTGTCGTCTAAATATTGGTTCTCAACAGGAATAGACTCTAAAATATTCAAGTATTCTTCCTCAGTTAAGAAATCCATTTTTTGAAGTTCTTCCCCTTCTGCCCCTTTAGCAATACCTGGCTGAATCACTACGTAACGCTCGTAGTAAATAATCATATCTAATTTCTTAGAAGGTAGGCCTAAAAGGTATCCGATTTTGTTAGGTAAAGAACGGAAGTACCAGATATGAGCCACAGGAACCACTAAATTAATGTGTCCTACGCGGTCTCTACGAACCTTCTTTTCTGTTACTTCTACCCCACAACGATCACAAACAATTCCGCGATAACGGATTCTTTTGTATTTACCACAAGCACACTCGTAGTCTTTTACTGGGCCAAAAATTCGCTCACAGAAAAGACCATCTCTCTCGGGTTTGTGGGTTCTATAGTTAATTGTTTCTGGTTTTAAAACTTCTCCTCTAGAGGCGCCCAGAATAGATTCTGGAGATGCCAATCCAATGGAAATTTTATTAAACCTTTTAACCGTGTTATTATCTTTTTGTCTAGCCATAACAATATGGTGCTACTAATTAAAATGTATATTATCTATAATCCTCAAGACCGAATCTTGTTACTCTTCCAATCTAATGTCTAAACCTAAACCTTTAAGTTCATGCATTAGTACGTTGAAAGATTCTGGTAAACCTGGTTCTGGCATAGTTTCTCCTTTAACAATAGCTTCGTAGGTCTTAGCCCTACCAATTACGTCGTCGGATTTAACTGTCAAAATTTCTCTAAGGGTAGCAGACGCGCCATACGCTTCCAATGCCCAAACTTCCATTTCTCCAAAACGCTGCCCTCCAAATTGTGCTTTACCTCCTAATGGCTGTTGCGTGATAAGAGAGTAAGGTCCAATGGAACGTGCGTGCATTTTGTCGTCTACCATATGTCCAAGTTTCAACATATAGATCACCCCTACCGTAGCAGGTTGATCAAAACGCTGACCGGTACCACCGTCATACAAATAAGTATGACCAAATTGAGGGATTCCAGCTTCTTCTGTGTAAGCATTGATCTGATCAATTGTGGCTCCGTCAAAAATTGGTGTAGCATATTTCTTGTCTAACTTGAGACCTGCCCAACCTAAAACAGTTTCATATATCTGACCAATATTCATACGAGAAGGCACCCCTAATGGGTTCAATACAATATCTACAGGTGTTCCGTCTTCCAAGAATGGCATGTCTTCATGACGTACAATTCTAGAAACAATACCTTTGTTTCCGTGACGTCCTGCCATCTTATCACCTACTTTTAATTTACGTTTCTTAGCCACGTAAACTTTAGCAAGCTTCATGATACCAGCAGGTAACTCATCCCCTACAGAAATAGTGAACTTATCTCTTCTCAAGTTTCCTTGAAGGTCATTCAGTTTAATCTTATAGTTGTGTAATAAGTCTGCTACAGAAGCATTGGTGGCTTTATCTGTTGTCCAGCTACCTCCTACAAGGTGAGCGAAATCATCTACAGAGTTTAGCATTTTAAGACTGTACTTCTTCCCTTTTGGCAATACTTCTTCTTCTAAGTCGTTTAAGACTCCTTGAGATGTTTTCCCGTTTACAAGAGAGAATAGTTTTTCTACCAATACATCCTTAAGCTGTTGGAATTTCACTTCGTATTCCAACTCTAATTTTGTAATAGCATCTTTATCTTCAGAACGCTTACGCTTGTCTTTTACAGATCTAGAAAACAATTTCTTTTCAATTACAACACCTCTTAAAGAAGGAGACGCTTTTAAAGAAGCATCTTTAACGTCACCCGCTTTGTCTCCAAAAATGGCACGTAATAATTTCTCTTCTGGTGTTGGATCAGATTCTCCTTTAGGGGTAATCTTACCGATAAGAATATCTCCAGGCTTCACTTCTGCCCCAATTCTAATCATACCGTTTTCATCAAGGTCTTTAGTAGCCTCTTCAGAAACGTTTGGAATATCATTGGTCAATTCTTCTGCACCTAGTTTTGTGTCTCTCACTTCTAAAGAATACTCATCTACGTGAATTGAAGTGAAAATGTCTTCTCTGACTACTTTTTCAGAAATTACAATAGCATCCTCAAAGTTATATCCTTTCCATGGCATAAAGGCCACTTTCAAGTTTCTACCAAGGGCTAATTCTCCGTTTTGAGTCGCATAACCTTCACAAAGTACTTGTCCTTTTATAACCTTATCTCCCTTGCGAACAATTGGTTTAAGGTTAATAGAGGTTCCTTGGTTGGTTTTTCTAAACTTCACCAGGTTGTACGTTTTAGAATCTTCTTCAAAACTCACCAAACGCTCTACGTCTGTTCTAGTATATTTAATGGTAATTTTTTGGGCATCTACATACTCAATCACACCATCGCCTTCTGCGTTGATCAATACCCTTGAATCAGCAGCCACTTGTTTCTCTAATCCAGTTCCAACTATTGGCGCTTCAGGTCTAAGTAATGGTACTGCCTGACGCATCATGTTAGATCCCATCAAGGCTCTGTTTGCATCATCATGCTCTAAGAAAGGAATTAAAGAGGCAGAAATAGAAGCAATCTGATTAGGAGCAACATCTGTGTAATGCACCTCAGATGGGTCAACTACTGGAAAATCTCCTTCTTCTCTTGCAATGACTTTATCTGTATCAATTACACCGTCCTTCTTCATAGGAATATTGGCCTGTGCAATTTTCATGCCTTCTTCTTCTTCTGCACTTAGGTAAGTATACTCTTCTGTATTTACTTTCCCTTTAGTTACTTTTCTATAAGGCGTTTCTAAGAATCCCATTTGATTCACTTTAGCGTAAACCGCTAAAGAAGAAATAAGACCAATGTTTGGTCCTTCCGGTGTTTCAATAGGACATAATCTTCCGTAGTGTGTGTAATGCACATCACGTACCTCAAATCCAGCGCGTTCTCTTGAAAGACCACCAGGCCCAAGGGCCGACAATCTTCTCTTGTGCGTAATCTCTGCCAATGGATTGGTTTGATCCATAAACTGAGACAGTTGGTTTGTTCCAAAGAAAGAATTAATCACAGAAGACAAAGTCTTCGCGTTAATTAAGTCAATAGGTGTAAATACCTCGTTATCTCTCACATTCATACGCTCTCTGATGGTTCTTGCCATACGCGCAAGACCAACACCAAATTGCTGAGATAACTGCTCCCCTACAGTACGAACACGTCTGTTTGAAAGGTGGTCAATATCATCAATTTCTTCTTTAGAGTTAATAAGCTCTATTAAATATTTAATGATTGTAATAATATCTTCTTTGGTCAAAACTTGTTTGTCCATTCCAATATCAAGGCCTAATTTTTTATTCATTCTATAACGTCCTACGTCACCTAAATTGTAACGTTGCTCTGAAAAGAATAACTTGTCTATAATACCTCTAGCCGTTTCTTCATCTGGCGGCTCAGCATTACGCAATTGTCTGTAAATATGTTCAACCGCTTCTTTTTCTGAGTTGGTTGGGTCTTTCTGTAAGGTGTTGTGAATAATAGAATAATCAGATGCACCAGTACTCTCTTTATGCAAAAGTATGGTCTTCACATCTGCTTCCATAATTTCTGCGATATGGTCTTTTTCTAAAACAGTATCCCTGTCTAAAATAATCTCATTACGCTCAATTGAAACCACTTCTCCAGTGTCTTCATCTACAAAGTCTTCATGCCAAGTATTTAAAACTCTTGCTGCTAACTTTCTTCCTAAAACTTTTTTAAGTCCAGCATTTGATACTTTAATCTCTTCAGATAAATCGAAAATCTCAAGGATATCTTTGTCACTTTCAAAACCTATGGCCCTGAATAATGTCGTTACTGGTAATTTTTTCTTTCTATCAATGTAGGCATACATTACCCCATTAATATCGGTAGCAAATTCAATCCAAGATCCTTTAAAAGGAATCACTCTGGCAGAATATAACTTAGTACCGTTTGCGTGGAAAGACTGTCCAAAGAACACACCTGGTGAACGGTGTAACTGAGAAACAACCACACGCTCTGCGCCATTAATAACAAATGTACCGCTTGGCGTCATATAAGGGATGGTTCCCAAATACACGTCTTGAACGATGGTCTCAAAATCTTCATGCTCTGGATCTGTACAGTACAACTTAAGTCTTGCCTTCAAAGGAACACTATAAGTTAAACCTCTCTCAATACACTCTTGAATAGAATATCTTGGAGGATCAATAAAATAATCAAGAAATTCTAAAACGAATTGGTTTCTGGTGTCAGTGATTGGAAAGTTTTCCATGAAGGTGTTGTACAATCCTTCATTGCCCCTTTCGTCAGATTTTGTTTCTAACTGGAAAAAATCCTGAAACGATTTAATCTGAATGTCTAAGAAATCTGGATAAGCCGGAATATTCTTAGTGGATGCAAAATTTATTCTCTCAGTCTGATTTGTGAACATCAATAGACAAATTTTTGAATGTGAATACTATGCGTAGTGGTATACAACTTCATATACCTTATATAAAAAGGCTTAGGTCTAACCACAAAAAGTGAAAAGACCTAAACCAAAAGTGCTATTGTTGTATGCTATTACTTAAGCTCAACTTTCGCTCCTGCTTCTTCAAGTGACTTCTGAATTCCTTCTGCTTCATCTTTAGAAACACCTTCTTTAATTGGGCTTGGAGCACTATCTACAATGTCTTTAGCTTCTTTTAAACCTAAACCAGTTAATTCCTTAACTAATTTTACAACGGCTAATTTAGAAGCTCCAGCTTCAACTAATACAACGTCGAATTCTGATTTTTCTTCTACAGCAGCAGCGTCTCCACCAGCAGCAGCAACTGCAACTGCAGCAGCAGCAGGCTCAATACCGTACTCATCTTTTAAAATAGTAGCTAACTCATTTACTTCTTTTACAGTAAGGTTAACCAATTGTTCTGCGAAATTTTTTAAATCTGCCATTTTTCTATCGTTTTAATAAATTTTAAAAATATAATTGTTTAAGTGCGTTCTGTTTATCTTTCAGAGAGGGTCTTAATAATCCCTGCCAGTTTACCTCCACCGGACTTTAAGCCAGAAATAACGTTTTTAGCTGGGGATTGTAACAATCCAATAATATCGCCAATAACTTCTTCTTTAGACTTAATGTTCACTAATGAATCTAACTGATTGTCTCCAACATAGATTGCTTCTTCAATGAAAGCACCTTTTAAAATAGGTTTGTCTGAATTTTTTCTGAAAGCCTTAATAAGTTTTGCTGGTGCATTACTTACTTCAGAAAACATTAAAGAGGTATTTCCCTTTAGTATTTCTGGCAACTCTCCGAAATCTTTTTCAGAAGCTTCCATTGCTTTAGCAAGCAATGTGTTCTTCACAACAGACAGTCTAATATTGGCTTTAAAACAAGCCCTACGTAAATTAGAAGTTGTGTCTGCATCTAATCCAGAAATGTCCGCTAAATAAATAGTAGCATTTTCTGAAAGTTGTGAAGTTAAATCCTGTATAACGGTTAATTTGTCTTCTCTTGTCATAATTTAAATTTTAAAGAACCCTTATGCTTTAGTGTCTAATTGAACACTAGGACTCATGGTACTAGACATGTAAATACTCTTTACATATATACCTTTGGAAGCAGTAGGTTTTAATTTGTTAAGGGTGTCAATGAGTTCTTTAGCATTTTCTGCAATCATATCTGCAGAGAAAGAAACCTTTCCAATTGCCGCGTGAACAATACCCGTTTTATCTACTTTAAAATCTATCTTACCAGCTTTTACTTCAGTAACCGCTTTAGCTACATCCATAGTTACTGTTCCTGTCTTTGGGTTTGGCATAAGACCTCTTGGCCCTAATACACGTCCTAAAGGACCTAATTTACCCATAACACTTGGCATAGTGATAATCACATCTACGTCTGTCCAACCGTTTTTGATTTTATCCAAATACTCATCCAAACCAACATAATCAGCACCAGCTGCTGTAGCCTCTGCTTCTTTATCTGGAGTCACTAAAGCAAGAACTTTAACGTCCTTACCAGTACCATGAGGAAGTGTTACCACCCCACGAACCATTTGATTTGCTTTTCTTGGATCCACACCCAATCTAACTGCGATATCCACAGAGGCATCGAATTTAGCATTGGTGATTTCTTTTACTAATACAGAACCTTCTGATAGAGAATATACTTTATTCTTGTCTATCTTAGAAAGCGCTTCCTTCTGCTTTTTTGTTAATTTTGCCATTTGATTTGCTTATTAAGATATTAGAAAGGTTTTGTACCTGACACTTTTAAACCCATAGATCTAGCTGTTCCAGCAACCATGCTCATTGCAGATCCAATTGTAAACGCATTTAAGTCTACCATTTTGTCTTCTGCAATAGTTTTAACTTGGTCCCAAGATACACTTGCTACTTTGTTTCTGTTAGGTTCGCCAGATCCTTTCTTAATCTTAGCTGCTTCCATCAATTGTACTGCCGCCGGCGGTGTCTTTACAACGAAGTCAAATGACTTGTCCTTGTATACCGTGATAGCAACAGGCAATACTTTGCCCTGTTTGTCCTGTGTACGCGCATTAAATTGCTTACAGAACTCCATGATGTTAACACCGGCAGCACCTAAAGCGGGTCCAACCGGTGGCGACGGATTCGCTGCACCTCCCCTAACTTGTAGTTTAACTACTTTACTTACTTCTTTTGCCATTGTTTTAAATTAAATTAAAGGTGCTTTTTGGAAGCAACACCCTTTGTATATGTAACAGTTCTAATTAAACTTTTTCTACTTGCATATAGCTGAGCTCTAATGGTGTCTTTCTTCCGAAAATTTTCACCATTACTTCTAGCTTACGCTTTTCTTCATTTATTTTTTCTACCGTACCATTAAATCCATTAAAAGGACCATCGATCACTTTAATGGTTTCTCCAGTAGTGTAAGGAATAGCAGCCATGTCTGCATTCACAGTCAATTCATCAACTTTTCCTAACATTCTATTCACCTCTGTTTTTCTAAGTGGCACAGGATCACCTCCTTTAGTTTCACCAAGAAATCCAATCACGTTGGTAATAGAACGAATAATATGCACCATCTCTCCACCTAAATTGGCTTTAATCATGATGTAACCAGGAAAATACACTTTTTCCTTGTTAATTTTTTTTCCGTTTCTAATTTGAATTACTTTTTCAGTAGGCACCAACACATCTTCTAAATAGTCACCAAAACCAAGCCTAGAGACTTCAGATTCAATGTACCCCTTAATCTTGTGCTCTTGGCCACTTACTGCCCTAACCACATACCATTTCTTTTCTAAAATCTCCCCCATGGATGCTATTAGTTAAGGATGTTATTAAAGTACAACTGTATGGCTTCGTTAAAAACACTGTCTACACCCCAAGTTGCCAGAGCAAATAGTATAGAGAAAACAGCCACTACCACCATCAGATTAGAAGATTCTGATCTAGAGGGAAGTGTTACATTGTTTTTTAACTCTTCAAAGGATTCTTTAATATATGTTAACATGCGGTACCTTTTTTATTTCATTACGCACGGGAGGAGAGACTCGAACTCCCGACACCTGGTTTTGGAGACCAGTGCTCTACCAACTGAGCTACACCCGTATAAAGGACATAAAATACGTCCTTATATTTTACATGTAAAGGTATCTGCCTTTGAGGGCAGACACCTTACAGTAATTTATTCAATAAAGATTAGTCTAAGATCTCAGTTACCTGACCTGCACCTACTGTTCTACCACCCTCACGGATCGCAAAACGCAAACCAACGCTCAATGCAATTGGAGAAAGTAAATCTACAGTAATAGTCAAGTTATCTCCAGGCATAACCATCTCAACTCCATCAGGTAAATTGATTGTACCTGTTACGTCAGTTGTACGTACGTAAAACTGTGGACGGTAGTTGTTATGGAATGGTGTGTGACGACCACCTTCTTCTTTTTTCAATACGTATACCTCTGCTTTAAATTTCGCGTGTGGTGTAACAGATCCTGGCTTAACAATAACCATTCCTCTTTTGATATCAGATTTCTCAATACCTCTTAAAAGAATACCAACGTTATCTCCAGCTTCTCCTCTATCTAAGATTTTACGGAACATCTCAACTCCAGTAACAGTAGAAGATAATTTTTCAGCACCCATACCAATAATATCAACAGCGTCTCCAGTATTGGCAACACCTGTTTCAATACGTCCTGTCGCTACAGTACCACGACCAGTGATCGTAAATACATCTTCAACTGGCATTAAGAAAGGCTTATCTACATCACGTGCAGGTAATTCAATCCAGCTATCTACAGCTTCCATAAGAGACATTACTGTGTCTACCCATTTTTGCTCTCCGTTCAATGCACCTAATGCAGAACCAGCAATTACAGGTCCATTATCTCCGTCATACTCGTAGAAAGAAAGTAATTCTCTGATTTCCATTTCAACTAGCTCTAAAAGCTCTTCGTCGTCTACCATATCCACTTTGTTCATGAATACAACCATTCTTGGAATACCCACCTGACGTCCTAAAAGGATGTGCTCTCTAGTCTGTGGCATAGGGCCATCAGTAGCAGCAACAACCAAAATAGCACCGTCCATTTGAGCAGCACCAGTAACCATGTTCTTAACGTAATCCGCGTGACCTGGACAGTCAACGTGAGCGTAGTGACGGTTAGCTGTAGAATACTCTACGTGTGAAGTGTTAATTGTAATACCTCTCTCTTTTTCTTCAGGAGCGTTGTCGATTGAATCGAAACTTCTCATTTCTGAAAGTCCTGCGTTTGCCAATACAGTTGTAATAGCAGCAGTTAATGTAGTTTTACCGTGATCTACGTGTCCAATGGTACCAATATTCAAGTGCGGTTTGGAACGATCAAAAGTTTCCTTTGCCATGTTTAATGAATTTTAATCTTAGTTTATATTAGTGTACAATTTATTCGCTGTTATTGAGCCAATGACGAGAATTGAACTCGTGACCTCTTCCTTACCAAGGAAACGCTCTACCCCTGAGCTACACCGGCTTTAAAAACTACCTAAGTAGTTTTATTTCCATCATACTCAAAGCCTAAAAGACACCCTGGCCTAGACCAAAGTGCCTGCGTGTTAATTTCTTAACCGCTGCTCCTATTCACTTACGTGAAGTGAATTTTGAGCGGGAGACCGGGTTCGAACCGGCGACATTCAGCTTGGAAGGCTGACGCT
>ERZ891134.2330-NODE-2330-length-11229-cov-11.394219_pt1 | contig 11229 bp, 18 predicted proteins | sample MGYA00520888_ERZ891134 | MGnify/ENA primary metagenome ERZ891134 (study PRJEB32303, sample SAMEA104408692) | aquatic metagenome | biome: Brackish water; feature: Coastal; material: water | place: Baltic Sea | collected 2014-10-23 | depth 10 m ... | reverse complement strand
CGATGAGTTATTACCATTACTTAGTGATGGAGATATTATTATTGATCATGGCAATTCCAATTTTAAGGATTCAAGGAGGAGAGCACTCCATCTTGAGAAACTGGGTATCCAGTATATTGACTGTGGTACTTCTGGTGGTGTTTATGGTTTGGACCGTGGATACTGTCTTATGGTTGGTGGCAGAAGCAACGCAGTCGATCTATGCCGCCCTATCTTCGATGCACTCTCTCCGGGTATCGGTGCTGCCGAACGCACCGGGAATGGTGAATATGTAATGTATCCCGAAGAATTTGGTTGGATGTATTGTGGTGATCCTGGTGCAGGACACTTTGTAAAGATGGTTCATAATGGTATTGAGTATGGGATCATGCAAGCATATGCCGAAGGATTTAATATTATCAATGAAGCAAACGCAGGTTCCCAATATGTCAAAGAAGGAGATGCTGAGGTTGCGCCTATGGCAGACCCTGAATCCTATTGCTATGAGATTGACGTTGCTAGGGTGGCTGAGTGTTGGCGTCGTGGTAGCGTTGTTGGTAGTTGGTTATTGGACCTTACTGCCGAGGTACTACGAGATGACAACAAACTTAGTAAGTTTGATGGTGGGGTTAGTGATAGTGGCGAGGGACGTTGGACTGTTCATGCTGCTGTGGACCTTGGGGTTCCTGCTCCTGTCCTCAGTGCTGCATTATTTGAGCGGTTCAACTCCAGAAAATTAGGAACCTTTGCCAATAAAGTCCTCAATGGCATGAGGTATATGTTCGGAGGACACAACGTAAGATGACTTTAGCACATGTCCTACTTTTCGGATCACTACCCTTTATATGTGCCACCATATATTTCGGGCACAGAAAAGGTGAAAATAACTATTACGAAACCGACGCCTACTCAGGAAATGGAACAGCGCATTAGAATGAGATTTGCCTTTGCAATGTCCTCCTTCGGGAGGATGTTTTTACCTCATGGCATAACACCAGAAATGAAGGCATTCTGTAATGAATGGTCCAAGATTGAAGAGCAACCACCTCTGGGTGATTTATATAAAGTAGATCGTTATTTCTTAGAACTATGGAAATCGAAATTGCAATAATTATATTATTTTCTTCTTTCGGTATTTTCTTATTCATACTGTCATTGTTTTCAGACTAATGAATGTATTTTTAACGGCAACAATATTATTTGCTACATTAGTAGTATCAATCATATGTGCTCTCGACAGCGCATACATAACACAAACAACTTTTTACTCATGAAAATCTTTTTAGACACTGCTGACCTCGATGAAATCAAGAAGGCAGCAAGAACTGGTTTAGTTGATGGGGTAACTACTAACCCCACACTAATTAAAAGAAGCGGGAGAACGCTTCCTGATGTCGCTAAGGAATTAATTGATAAGTATCCACAGTTTGAAAGTGTGTCATGTGAAGTAGTCGCTGAGACTGCTGATGAAATGATTAAACAAGCTCAACAATTTATTCAGTTGGGAGGTAAAGCGATCACTATCAAACTACCATGTACTATAGAAGGTTTGATTGCATGTAAAGCACTCTCTGTGCTTGGTGTTAAAACTAATGTGACCTTAGTGTTCTCTGTAGCACAAGCAATCATGGCAGCAAAGTCAGGTGCTACTTATATCTCACCCTTCGTAGGTCGCTGCAATGATAACTCATTCAGTGGTGTAGAACTTGTTCGTGCTATCAGTGGAACATATTGTTCTCAAGGTGTAAGAACTCAAATTCTTGCAGCATCATTAAGAGATGTTCATCATGTATCACGGTGTTTTGCTTACGGTGCCAGCGTTGTTACAATGCCACCTAAAGTATTTTGGGCAATGTATGATCATGTTCTCACTCGCGAAGGGTTAGATCAATTCCAAAAAGACTGGGAAGAGGTACAATGATACTACAGTTTGCTAGATTTTGTGGAACAGTATTAAATAATCCGTATGGGGTTGGCATCATGGCATGGTGTCTGGTCTTCGTTCCCATCATGGGTATGTGGGCAGTTCATAAATATAGTTGGCAACACTGGGAACCTTTCACGAGGAAACATAAATGAATCCAGTAATTTTAATCGGTTGTTTTACGCCACTGGTTTTAATTTTTATAGTAATGAAACTTGCTGTGTGGGTATCTGCTGTTAACGACGAAAAAAACTATGTCGGAAAAGAACCTTTACGAAAACGGGGACCATTCTTGGACAATGTATATGCAGACGTTGACGAAGAGGAAGAAGAATATGGAGATCGCACAGACTATAGATGATGCTCTTTATCAATACTATGTCGTAGAACAAGGAAAACCTGTCCCAAATTGGAGGTATGTAAAGGATGCCGATTGGTGGGTTAACTATCTTAAAACACTAGGTATAGACCCACGCAACCCATGAATAAGGAACCAGACTACAGTATAGACTTAAGAATAGAAGATATACGTCTTCTACATCACTGTGTAATAAAAAGATTAGAACGTTGGGAAGGTTTCCCTGCTCGACCTGCCGAAGAACAAGAACACTTATGGTTCATGAGAGATTCTTTATACCGAATGATTTTAGATTACCAATTCCACCAACTATGAAATTTGAATTAACAATGGATGATTACGCAATCATCCTCAATGCATTACACTACTATAAAAAAGTTGAGAAGCGAGGAAACTTCAAACAATATAATGAAGAGCGTGTCAATAAGTTGAGAGACAAAATGGCATATCAATTAATCCCTTCAGCAGATAGTGGTAATAGATTATGATGAGTGGAATATTTGTATTTGGATTTGTTCTGCTACTCACGATAGGAATGGAACTTACTTGGCCTGTTAAGAAATGAATTTATTATTGCGTCCTGTAGATAATATGAATGATCCTGTATGGTCAGTGATCTTTATGGTATTCCTTGCTGTCGCAGGAGCATTCTATTGTATCTACTATATACTAGGAATAGCATTTGCAGAGTTAGAAGATGGCAGGACTGACACCACCAAGCAGGAAGAGCTGCTACAACTTCCGAGTGACGGAGATTAATCGTGTTCTTGATGGTGACACTATTGACGTTACAATTGATCTCGGGTTTGATCTATACAAGAAAGAAAGAGTTAGAGTTGCAGGAGTTGATACGCCAGAGAAAAGGACGAAGAACTTAGAGGAGAAAGCACTTGGAATCGACGCAACCAACTGGCTCAAAGAAAAACTCGAAGGCACGTTGGCTGGTGATGATGAGTTGTCTGTTAGGACTGAACTTGTTGGTGGCACTGGGAAATATGGGCGTCTTCTGGGTTGGCTTTACATTGGGGACGACAGTGTGTCCCTTAACGAGCAAATGATTACAGAAGGATATGCTCACGCATATGATGGTGGCACCAAGGACATGAATTTAGAAGCACTTAGAGAGATACGCAGGAGGTTAGGAACTCTTGTAGAGTAATTGTTTAGTATGATACTATTTTAGCATTTCAAAAAACCTTATGCTAAATAAGTATACATACTCTTCACGGTATTATATATGAAAAGGTTTTTACCCTTCATAATGTTATTGATGACGGCATCTTCCGCAAATGCAGGTGCTCTTACACATAAACTATCTTCTAGTGTTCAATTAACCGTTGATGCCGCTGCAACTAATGTCACACGGTTAGGAAATTCCTACTCTATTAGTGGGAATAACGTCGCAACCTCTGACGGAACAACTGCTGGTATGCTTTCAGCAGGTACAATCACCAGTGGAGTATATTCACCTGGAACGATTTCAGCAAGTCAACTGTCAGCAACAAGCGGAGAATCATTCTCTTTTAGTACTGCTTTCACACAAGGTGATGCAATCCCAACCTCTGCTGTAAGTGTTGGTGATGTAGCAAACTACGGCAATATTACATCTACATCTGCGGGTGTTGCTGGTTCTCTAGCTGGTACTCTTTCTACTACTGGTGCGATTACTTTAACTGCTGGTGGTGCTGGTACAAATGCTACTGGACAGTTCGTAAGTGAACTCTCAATCATACACTAAATAAATGGAGGTCAGAAATCATGACTTCTGGAAAGACAATCATATATATTGTGATGTCTGCGGTGGGAGTAAGTCTTATTCCTGCCGCTGCTCTAGCGGTCCCCGTGGTGCCAAACTTCACACAGGGGAGCATGACCAGTCACACAGAGACAACATCGAAGGTGACTGAAACTATTAACTCTATAGATTATGCAACAGGATGGCAATATTCAGTATCGGGAACAAACGTGACCAACGGGGGGCAATCCCTCAGTCCGAACCCAACAACAAACTCAGTGATCGTGAATCCATTAGGAGGGACCGAGGGGCAAGTAACAAGTGCCAACTCTGGTCTAGATTTAAATGGACAGAGTTTCACAATAGCAGAACCAGGGGCAGCATTCCAGTTCACTCAGACCTACATGGGTCCGGGTGTAACAAATCAAACTGTGATTCAAAGGGTCACGGAGGTTACCAGCGTAACCGATACAACTTCAATTTTCACGCAGTAAATGGAACAAAGAAATCCGTTGCTGGTATTATGTTGCTTTGCATCATATCTCCTAGTGTTGCTCGCGCTGCGGATGTGGGTGGTGTAAGTGCAACAGCAAACCCCATCGCAAATTCATCAGGCTCAGTAACCAACCAGGCTATTCAGGTTTTACAGGGACCATACATCACCAACCAATATGGTGGGGGGATTGCTTGTCAAGGACCGACTGCTAACATCACACCATTCATTACTCATGCTCGTAATGAGAAGGATCCATTTGCGACACACTACATGGAACCACAATACGATAATAGAGACTTTGAAGGACAACTAGTAGAAGTTAAAAAGAATGTAAAGAACTATCCTTGGGAATCTTGGTATGATGATAGAACATATACCAACTCAGAAGGTGAAACTGTTCGTGCATTTGAAGATGGTGCAGACATGTCTATCACTACCATGGAAATGATGGGTGATGGTGTTCCTGATAATCCAGGTCGGAAATTATGGGACAAACCAGTAAGAACTGGCGACACTAGAAACTATAGCACTAGTATTGGATTATCTGCAACAATCTCCTTCCCACTTGATGGTGGACTACAAGAACGTTGTAAGACAGCAGCAGATACTCAAATTCAAATGCAGCAACAAATGATTGCTAATAAAAGATTAGATTTTGAGATAGCTCGTTTGAAGAATTGTGGACAGTTAATGCAACAAGGAATTTCTTTTCATCCTAGAAGTCCTTACTTTAAAGTGTGTGCTGATGTCGTAGTTAACAATGTTAATACCGTCAAGCAACATCGTCATTCTATCCCTTCGGTTTCAGTGCCGAACGTAACACCTTTATCGCCCGGTTCCGATCACGCTGTGCCGCCTTCCTCTCAGACTCAGACAATACCGGGGGCTTCTTACCCCTTAAGGTCGCAATCTTCTTTACTACCTTCTTCACAGTCGGTTTCACAACCTTTAACAAAAGGTCAGCAAGAGGCTTTGCAAGCAGTGCAGAGGTCGTCGCTACCACAGCAATTGAGGCGGTAACAGTTATCATACCTGCTGATGGTATGCTCTGGACAATCTGATCAGGTATTGTAAGGTTTTCAAATACAGGGAGACATTCTTTTCCTACTGTCTCATACCTAGTAATCTTTTTATTACCCTCTAGGATCTTTCCTACAGGGTTTTTTAATTCTTGTGCTCTACTTGGACACTCTGCTTTTGCAGGTGGGGGTGGTGTATTTGTCTTTGTTTCTGGTGTCTCTGGTGCTTCTGGAGTATTTGGGACGACTGGTGGGGGTGTAGATGTTGTTGTTATCTCCAATCTACGTGGATCATAATCTATTGGATTGAAACTAGGTGTTCCTGCATCACAGAATATTTGGACGCCATCTCTATCTTCATCTTTGAGTGTTTGGTTCTCACTACTATCTCTATGTGATTCAACACACCCTGGCATATTAACAATAGGAATACCCACCTGTGAAGTCACGGGTGGGTAAATTGGTAGTGCCTGTGGAGGATTACTCACCCAATCAGGCATTACATTAATATTTAAATCACGAATATCACCGATACGAATATCATTATTTGGAATATTAAGGTTAGGTATATCCATCAGCAATCATTAAATACTGATCCAACTGTAGAACCAAGTGTAGATCCTGCTTTCTGTCCTAATAGTAATGCCCATCCACCTGCTAACCATCCAACGTATGGGATACCCATTACAGCAGGAACAGCAACACCAGCAGCGATAGCACTACCTGCCATCGCACCTTGGCTTCGTGCGCCAGCGTCCGCCACGATGCACTCTACGTTTTTCGCAGTTAACTTTCCCTCTTCATCTGTTGCACCTCCCAGATTTCTGGTGCCTTCCATAGTGAACTGATCACTACGATACTCACGACGGTTTTCATATTTCTTACCACCAAAGAAACCACTTTGACTTTTTTGAAGTTCTAAAGATTTATCCGACTGTAAAATTTTAGGATCGTTTGCACGATACTCAATTTCATATCCATCCTTACCTGCTTTAATAGTATAGGATGAATAATCTCCACGAGGGATATTGATTGTAGGAACCTGAGGAAGTTTTGGTTCTTCTGGTCTGTTAATAACATAACCAAGCAAACCAACATGTGCTAAAGCAAAGAGTCCACCTAGTGTCAGTGCAATACCTTTGACAGGAGACTTACGTGGTGCTTTCTCAGTAGAATATTTTTGTGCTAACTCTTCTGGATTTGTCATGGCAACCTAATCGCGGGACCAGTTGTGGATGGTAAGGAAGGAATAGCACCACCAGTAGCACTAGGAAGTTCTGGCATTGCTGCATCCATCATTCCAGGAAGAGCACCAGAGATTGCTTCACCTGCAGCTGCAGCAACTTGGGACTTGATGTTCTCAACAATAGAATCTTTATTGAGATATACTGCGGCACCACCGCCGACAATACCTGCAGTCCCTACAAATGATAGAACTGCTAATACGTTAATTACTTTTTGCATTTTATTCTCCGTTACATTTTGTATGAGTCATCAGTAGAAATTTTGATTGGTCCCTGCTCAAGACGAATAGTCTGTGAAGGTGCAGTTTGTGCTGCTTTCTCAATCAATCTTTCCATCTGTTCTTTTGTGATGCCACCATTACTACCACCACCTTCTCCTGCTTTCTTTGCTGCCTGGACACCAAAAGTAGCCAAAACTCCGGTGAAGACGCTGGCAATAAAAGTCGGATCTAGTTTTTGTTCAGGAATTCCAAGGGCTGGAGGTAACTTGATGTATGCCAGCGTGAGTATTCCGCCGCTCCAAACAAGGATGCCAAGCCTAACAAAAGTAGACAAAATTTCAAGCTGTTCTTGCTTATCATCTGCTGCCTCTTTAATTTTACCTAGTAGACCTTTCTTCTTAGGTTCTTCTTTCTTGATTTCTTCTGGCATTAATGAACAGCAAGGCTCTTTTATTTATCTAAAAGATACTGTTTTTCATTTTCGTATATATGACGCTGACCTGTCTTAAGTTCCCATGCATATACTAAGTCAGGAATTAACCACTGGTCCACCCTAACACATTGCTCCCAGTTAACAGGGTGAGCACAACTCACCACTACAACAGAAAAGAATGCCTTAACGTGGATCCAGATAGTAAACATTACTCTTTAATATATCCAGATTCTACCAGATACTTACGTGTCAGTGGTGTTGGTTCATATACTTCCCACATATTACCACCAGCACATGCTGCTAGAGCATTCATTGTCATGTTCTCTGTTCTACCTGCCCACTGTGCTTCTGCTTCCCATGGTACAGCAGACTCTGGGTATGTACGTTCTGCCATCACACGCCAGATCATAGGAACTTCATCCTCTGGTTTAATAATAGCAATCAAACTATTATCAATAGTGCCTGCCATACAATCTTGTGCTGCATGCCATCCTTCATGTCTCATCACCATCATGAGAGTACCTGGTTTACCCATGAAGTTCTTATTCAGGAAGAAGTTGTTGGATACTGTGTGATAGACACCACGATGACCATCTGGGAAATACTTCTCATCAGCAAGGAATACATTCACTCCGATTTGATTAAGTGAATGGATCATATTATGAAACTCACCAGTCACACCAGTGAATTCTTCCGTGTTAGGATACTGTGATGAGATATCAAGCATAGAATATACTTTCGTGACACCATCAGTACACTCACCTAGTAGCATACATCCCATAGAGTGCATGGTCTTATATTCACTTTCTCTAATGGGTTCTGCTTGTGCAGGAATAACCAAGGCAGCTGCAGCAAGTGCAGCAAATAATGTTTTGATCATAATTAGTTTTGAAAGGTTTTAATGAAGTACTCAGCGTCAATTACTACTAAAGGTTTCTTACCATTTTTTTTGATAATCACAATCGGTTCGTAATCACCGCAATTGGATGCCGATTGTTCGTAAGCATCCCAGACATTTAGTTTCTCCACGTTCTTGCATTCTACACTATGGGGGAACTTTTGTCTAGCTGCTCTTGCCATAATGAGATCTTCTCCACCTGCACCCATTGATCTAGATTCAATGTCCTCAGGATGTACGCTAAGATGTTCAATCAATTTATCCCTAACCCACTGCTGTAACTTTCTACCCTTCGCTTTAGCACTCTGTGGTTTCATAAAAAAATACCCCCATCATATGATGAAGGTATTTAGATTACATTAATGGGTCATCCCACGGATCTGGTATTTGTATCTGATCGCTTGCAAATGGAATGCCTGACCCAGACTCATCGGACCTAATTTCAGTAATGTCCACTCTTCGTCTGTCAGGTTTGGGTCTGCTAATGCTAACAGTTTCCACGGTGGTGGTGTTTTCACAGTTGAAAATCAGCGAAAGTATCTTTCTTAACATCCTGCTTAATTCCTCCAACAATGTAACTTTCATTCTCAGTTTCCTGAGGTGCTACCTGAAGACCTTTAGAAGAGATCCAATGCTCAGTCCATGGTAGTGGATTATTCTTAGCAGCAACATCATAAACTGGTTTCAAACCGATTGCTTTCATGCGACGGTTGGCAACCCACTCAACATACTGAGTAAGAAGTTTAGCATTGAGACCGATCATAGAACCTTCTTTGAACAGATAATCTGCCCAGACACGTTCCTCACTTACCGCTGCCTCAAATGCTTGATAGACCCACTGCTCTTCTTCTTTAGCAATTCTAACCATGTCTGGGTCGTCTCCCTGACTCCACTTATTAATAATGTTTTGTGTAAGAACAAGATGTTGGTTTTCGTCTCTTGCGATGAGAGAGATAATTTTAGCGGATCCCTCCATGAGTTTAAGCTCTCCAAAAGCGAATGAACACGCGAACGAAACATAGAACCTGATACCTTCGAGGATGTTGACATTGACTACAGCACGATAAAGTTTACGTTTCAGTTCATAGAGATCATATTCAGCAGAAGGAACTCCCTCAAGAGCATGTTCCCACTGATTACCACTTCCATATGCCTGAGCATGGTTGATGAAATCATCATACGCACCTGTGACCGTTTCGGCGCGTGATAATATCATATCATCTTCCAGGATCGTGTCAAGCACTTCTGCTGGATCAGCATAAACATTTTTGATAATGTGCGTGTAGGAGCGACTATGGATCATCTCCATGAAACCCCAGACTTCCATACATGCTTCCAGTTCAGGCAGAGAACAGTAGGGAATGAATGCCATACCAGGAGCACGACCCTGAACTGAGTCAAGCATGATCTGATACTTTAGATTAGAAGTAAAGATATGCTTTTGTTCTGGACGCAATGATTGATAATCACCGCGATCTTTTTGCAGAGAAACCTCTTCAGGTCTCCAGAAGTATCCAAGTTGTGTCTGTGTAAGTTTATCAAACACTGGATACTTATAAGTATCATAACGTTGAACACCAAGAGGAGCACCGAAGAACATCGGTTGCTTCTTAGTATCAACTTTATCTTTGTTGAATACAGTCATACCACGAACAGTGGTATTGGTGCCGCTAGATCCTAATCTAAAGTTTACAGGACTCACAGTCTTCCTCCTCGGTGTTTTCTATACTTGAAATTAAACTTTCTAAACTCTGCTTCACATCTTCCTGATATTCATCAGTCTTGATGTCGTATGTATTCTGATAATAAGAAGTCTTCCAACCATACTTGTAAGTAGTAAGGAAGTCTTGTGCCATTACTGAAACTGGAACCTCATTGTTATCAAACTTTTCTGGATTATAAGACCAGTTGCCACTGATTCCTTGATCGAAGAACTTTTGCATAACAGCAACAATCTTAATGTATCCAGCATTAGATGCCATATCCCATAAGAGTGTGTAGTTATTCTTCAGTGTAGTGTACTGTGGAACAATTTGCTTAAGAACCCCCTTCTTGGATTTTTTAATGGACAGATAAGCTCTAGGCGGTTCAATTCCATTGGTGGCATTTGACACAACGGAACTGCTTTCCGATGGCATTTGTGCAGACAATGTTGAGTGCCTGAGACCGAACTCATTGATAGATGCCCTAAGAGACTCCCAATCATAATTGTAATGTGGTGATACGATACTATCTACATCGGTCTTATATGTATCAATTGGAAGAATTCCATCAGAATATTTGGTCCTATGGAATGCTTCACATACTCCTTTTTCTTTAGCAACTTGATTAGAAGATTTCAGAAGGAAGTATTGGAATGCTTCTGCTAATTCATGCACTAAATTCCACGACCCCTGATCGTCGTAGTGCTCGGCGTTACGAGCGAGGTAATGTGCTAAACCAATAAATCCTACCCCTAATGATCTTCTCGCCTTTGTAGAGCGTTCTGCAGCGACTACAGGGTATTTCTGATAGTCGATTAGTTCTTCTAAACTACGAACAGAAAGATCACATAGTTCTTCCATCTCAGAAAGTTTGTAGATCTTACCTACATTGACAGCAGAAAGAATACAAAGAGCAATCTCACCATCAGGATCATCAATGTGCGTGAGTGGTTTAGTCGGAAGAGTGATCTCCTGACAAAGATTACTCATGTAAACAGGATCTTTAAAGGAAGAGTGAGTGTTGCAGTGATCGATATTCATAAGATACAACCGACCAGTCTCTGCTCTCTCCTTCAGAATGTTTAGAATTAGTTCCTGTGCCCCGACAGTCTTTCTTGGAACAGCATCATTGAGTTCATGCATCCGATATAGAGTGTCAAAGTCATCAGTACCAAAAGCATCATAGAGACCTGGTACGTCATGCGGTGAGAAGAGGCTA
>ERZ891134.2327-NODE-2327-length-11248-cov-7.842402_pt1 | contig 11248 bp, 14 predicted proteins | sample MGYA00520888_ERZ891134 | MGnify/ENA primary metagenome ERZ891134 (study PRJEB32303, sample SAMEA104408692) | aquatic metagenome | biome: Brackish water; feature: Coastal; material: water | place: Baltic Sea | collected 2014-10-23 | depth 10 m ... | reverse complement strand
TTATTCAGTAGACTCTTGATTGCGTTTGATCGAATCTTATTCATTGCCTGTAATTGGTCTTTATCGTCTGCATAACTGTTGATTGAACCATATGTTCCATATGACGATATTGTGCTGATGTAACGAGACTCGCATTCTGGTAGAGTTTTCACTTCACCTTCTACCTCAATCTTTTGTTCGACGTCGTAAACATTTTGCCCTTCTACGCCACCTTCTCCCAGCACACCGACAGAGGCAAGTCTTTCGAGTAGTTTCTTTCCATCAAAATGTCGGTCGAATTTTTGTGAGGTGTAGGTATCAATGTACATTAGGTTTGCACCCAGTGCGCCCTCTTGAGTCAACTTCAGGGTGTCCTGAATACTGTCAACAAGAACACGCTTCACAATTACATCTTGCTTTACCTGCGACTCACCAGCAATCATCATTCCACGTGCTTGTGAGTAGAGCATATGTTTTTGCTCATTAAATGCCTTGGCGTTGAACATCTTTTCAAGATTGCCAATTCGAATTTTATCAACTCCATCTACCTGATCATACAGAGTTTGGTATGCATAGTACGGACAACCAACCTCAGTCGTAGCACGATCCATCAACCAGGAGACAGTTTCAAGTGGACTGATATAGGGAGTTATGATACGAACTGGATCTTGCGACTCAATTTGATCACCGCCATAAGAACGATCCACCTCAACTCCGAGGTGGTTAATGAGAACTGCCTCTGAAATCTTAGTAAGTCTGCCAGTGTATGACCTTGATATTTTAATGTTTTGATCACGGTATGCATGAGGCGAGATAAGGTTGATATGGTAGACTTCTGTTCTTTCTGCTGTCTTCTCTTGCTGAAGTATCGAAACGATGTTAAACTCCATCGTCCAGTCGACTTTCCCGACAGTAGTTTCTTCTGCTGTTGCCACTGTCAGTTTTATTTTCTCTGTACCCAGTATCTTTATTTCCTGGATAAGTCCGATATCGTCCATGAAGACAATTTGCGCCGTGACATATGGTTTGTCGAGGTCTTCGAAGCAAGACAATTCCATGATGTATTGCTTTATATCATAAACTTCGTCGCCAAGGCGGTCCGCTGTGATGAGCGCCTCGGTGATCTTAAATTCTTGTGCTAATTGTACCATATCAATTTCTGGGTTGCTTCAATAATTGTCTAAACTGATCGACGACTTGCTCAATAGTGTCTTTCTTAAGAACTTTAATGCCCCTTGCGATATCATTCTCTTCAATTAGTCGCTGATAATACGAAACTGATTGCCGAGTGGTGACACTTTCTTGGTCCATCAAATGCGGTTCCTCGGCGGCGTATGTTGGATAAATCCAGTTGCCTTCTGCGTCCTCATAGTGGTGCGGAGCATCCCATTGGTTATACCTTCGAACAATGTTGGTGGCATCAAATTCAGTGACGTATTGCTCCTCGACTTCTTCGCCGTTGAACAATGCTTCACCCTCTTCTTTACCGATAGTTACCATTTGATTTGATTTGGTTGGCAACTTGTCGCATTGTACGTGATACATTCCCAGATCATAATCCACCCTCAATATCTTGCCGACTAGATTATCTGCTTTGAAACGCACATAGTTTCCTGGACTTAGGGTAGAACTGACACCAAGAGGTCGGACAATTCCGGTCGGACGGTCAATAAAAATTCCGTTTGTAACAATGCAAATGTTTGGGTAGTATCTCTGTGCCTGCGCATAAACCATTGTGTTTGATAGCGGCCAACCCTGTTCTCTCAGGTGATCATTCATCAAGAAGAAGGTCCAGTAATAGTCAGTTGTATCATATAATTTCATTGAAACTTGATCAGGTCTCTCGTGATTCTGAATCTGATAATCCATATAGAATGCACCATACTCTTGCATCTGATCGAATGCATCAATGTACACACTGAGGTCTTGCCAACGAACGAGTTGCTCATTGTCTCCGAACCTATAGTCGACCTTGGGAAACTCTTGAAAGAAATTAGTTGGCATATCAGAATCCCTGTTCTATGTCTTTTTTGCTGAGGGTTCTTGCTTCCATGAAGGTCAAAGAAATATCAGTCTCGGAAAAGTGGGAGGGACCATCTCCACTCTGCAGGAAAGCAGCATTGGAAGGGTTATAGTTTGTTTGGAATGCCTCAAGGTAGCAATCAGAGATTTTGGTCACAATATTGCTTCCTCCCGTTTGAAATTCTATCTTGAATTTATTTGGGAATTTATAACCGAGAGCGAGGTCGTCAAAAGTGATGTTCTCAGGATACATCTCCGTACGGAAATACTTAATGATCTCTGGGATGTTGGTGGCTTCTTTTACACTAGTCGGTATCAGTTTAAATGTAAATTGAAACTGTCGGAGACTGACCTGCTTGAACAATGCACGAGTGTTGGGGTTTGGTGCTGTTAAAGATCTTGCTCTTGCTGCTGCGCCAGCACGATCACTAAACTTTGCAACTGCCGCTGCGACCAAGGACTTTGCGGTATCAGCGAGATTACCTTCACTTGCTGCTGCGTTGGGGTCTGCCACATTACCCATTGCTGCACCAATAGCACCGAGTTGAGCATTTTCGTATTCAACCTTATCAGCAATCTGAAGACCGACTGGCATATACAAAGTGCAAGTACCTGCAGGTCGTGCTGTACTGGGATCAGATTCTCCACCCTTCACTACTGTAAAGTTGATAACACCCTCATACATGTTTCGGTTTTCAGGAAATACAAGTGCCATTCTTTATCCCACTAAATAGGTTTATCTTTGGTTTTATTTATACGCGATGTCGAACACTTATAAAGGCAAGTACAAAGTCAAGAACCGTGACAAGTACAACGGGAACGCAGATGATGTGGTCTATCGTAGTGGTTGGGAAAGAGATGTTATGCTATTCCTCGACGAAAATACTGCTGTAGAAAAGTGGAATAGTGAGGACTTCACAGTTCGATATTTCTACGATGTCGATAAACGATACCACACATACTATGTAGACTTCTGGGTCAAGTGGAAGGGCGGTGGTGTCACACTAATTGAGGTCAAACCCAAGAAGCAAACTCTACCTCCCAAAGTCAAGAATCCTAAATCAAAGCGTGCTCTCAACGAGGCATTCACCTACATTAAGAATAAAAACAAGTGGGAAGCAGCAGAAGCAGTCGCAAAGGATAACGGATACAAGTTTGTTATCTGGACTGAAGACGAGTTGAAGGCACAGGGAATACTGAAGAAGCAACCAGGGGAGTTGAAGAAACTAAAACCTCTGGCGCCATATAGAAAGAAGAAGCGTTAGATTCTCGCTCCCCTATACGCTCCGCGTTTGTGCGTTCTATCACTCCTATCGAACGGACCTGGATTGACTCCCGAAGTCGAACTGTTATTGACGACTGACTGCTGTTGCGAGTTATCTACAACTGCGACATTCGACGATGCTTGTGACTGTTGTGCTTGCGTATTACTGAGGTCGTTCTGTCTAGAATTCAATTCATTGCTTTGATTGACCATGGTATTGCTTCCACCAGAAATAGTCGGACTGGAAACGATTTCATTCTGTGACAGGTCATAAGCGTCGTTACCGTTCGCAACTCTCACTTGGTTGATTTGTTCAACCTTTGCTGCTTCTTCTTCAGTCAATTTGGTGGGTTTACCATTTTCCATCACCACGATCCCACCAATTTTGATTTGATTGGTAGATTTGCTTGAAGGAATTGTCATTCCGCGTTTTTCAGCAGAACCCATTGATCTTCTTGCGGGAGATGACAGAGGACCAGAAGTTGGACTCTTTCTGGTCCCAATTGGGTTTGATGTTGGAGCGGCACTTTGCATAACTGGTCTACCAAGAACCGATGCTGTTTGGGCAGCAGCACTTGCTTGGAATGCCTTATCGTTCCCTTTAACTTCTACAGGGTTTTCCATCTTACCACCAGTTTCCATGGCGATTCTTGCTGCTTCTTCTGGACTACCAGCAGAGTCGATAAACTCGCCCGTTACTGGATCTGTGACATCGTATCGGTATTTTATCTCGGCAGGGTTTGCAGCAATGGTGTCTTTCATTTCTTGAGTAGAGATCTCCCTGCTCGCACTGCGAGTTTTTGCGGGATCGAAGAAACCAGATTCTGCTCGCTCGGTTGCTTCCTCTTCACTGAACCCCTGCTCTATCATCCTTCTCTTACCATCTTCTCGTTTTTGGACGATTTCCTCGAGCAACTGCCTCTCTTGTTCCGTTACCTTCTTGACCTTCTCAAGTTCTTTGGTATCAACTTCATCTTCATCGTCTCCGAATCCAAAGAACCCCTTTATACCGTTCCATGCATCTTTAGCAAACCCAACTATGCCATCTTTTATCATTAAGAGGAAATTGAGAATACCATCAGTCATGTCATCAACAAGTTGGGTGAGTGAGAACTCTTCAAGAACTTTTGCTGCTCCGTCGAATCCAAAGAATTCTAAAACCTTGGCGGTGAGGTTTATTAACCAGTCGATGGGAATAGTGAGAATCTTCGTGAATCCGTCAAAGAAACCAAAAATGCCAGCAAGTATCTTATCGAACAAACCGCCTTCTTGTCCTTGGAAGTCCGCGATCATGTTCTTGATTCCCATTACAAGGGCAGTGACACCAGCAGCAACAACTGCTGCTATAGCAATGAACGGTGCCAGTGCTCCCAATAACGGCGTGAGAGCAGCGGTGAGGGATGTGACCAATCCACTAATTGCTGAAGCGACACCAGTGAAGAGACTGACCATACCGACTTTGAGTAGGTTCAGACCACCCTTAATGACTTTCATCACCTTTCCCAAGGGTCCAGCAAACATACTCGCTGCTCTTTTCGCCATGTCCTTACCAAGGTTCCAGATAGTTCTCGACATATTGCCAAGGATTTGCCTTACGGCACCACCCAAGATAACCATTCCTCTTTTCAAATCTCTTGCCTGAGATTGCAAACCCTTCACCATTCTGCCCATTTTGGCAAACCCAGAACCGAGGAAGTCGAAGGTCTTTAAAACGCCTTTCTTAACCCCGTCATAAAGTTGGAACAAGTTGCCGAGTTTATTTCCTACCTGTTGCTGCATTTTTTTGAACCCAAACATGTCGCCCAAGTCTTCTTCTCTTCCTAATTTAAATGACTTCTTGAAAGTGCTTTTTGATTTATCTCCCCTACTTGATGGCGGCGGAGGAGTGACTTGCCCTGCCTCGTCTCTACTCTGTTGAAGTGCTTCAAATTCATTGGCAGCATTAATGCGATCTACAGCATCTGTAATGCCTTGGACGATGTTGTCCGACATCTTCTGCAGGGATTTTTGAATGGCAGGTTGTTCGAGCATGCGCCCGATCTTTGAGTCGATTGAAATCACAGCACCTTCGATACCAGACAGCACTTCTAAATGCAAATCTGCTGTGGACCATAACGCCTTGTTGACGTCAATCAACTCGTTTACGACACCTTGAATAGTCGCTTCTTCTGCCATTTGAGAGACTCTTATTATTTTGCTTTATTTATACGTCATCTTTGCGATTGTCGCGCGAGTTCCATTCTCTCTTTCTCTTCCTTTATGTATTCAATGAGAAGAGTCACATAGACCTGCCTTTCCCACGGTAACATAGTTTCTAACTCTGACAAGGAATACTTGTGGTGCTGCATCAGGGCAAAGTTAGTCTTGTAATGGTTTACAAGATTATCATGAGAAAGGCATATCAGAAAAAATCAGATAGACCCTTTAACTCCAATTCGTTCTTCTCGGTGCAATGCTGGCACATAAACTCAACATCATGCTTTAGTGCTGGCATATCTTCAATAAAAGATGTAAGTGTCTGCAACTGAGCGGTGGTCATTGAAGAAATAAATTCAAGCAAGTCTGCCCTTTCTTCTCCTTCACAATCGATTCTTTCGTTTCCAGTATGAATTGCCACCATACAATTGGCGACTATCTCCAATGCTTTTGAGAACTCATCGCCTTCTTCTTTCTCTTGCGCCATCATAATGTCATATGAAGGATAGCGCATTTCTACCCTGATGTTATCAGTAATCGCGATAGTTGACATCTCACGAGGAACAACAACCTCTAATTGGTCAAGGTCGATGTTGTATTCATTCTGCTGAGCACATTTCTTACAATTAATCAAGATGGTAGAGACTTCGCCTACCGACTTCGCTCGCACCTGCGTGAACATATATTCAACATCAAAGGTGGCGAGCGAACTGACGTTGATCTGTTCGCGGGGATCAATGGTCGCTTCAAGGGTGTCGGTCATTGCTCGGAGGCAAGTTTCTGTATCCTTCGACTCGAATGCTTGTAGTAGGATTTTTTCTTCTTGGACCAGATATGGTCGATACTTGACTTGTTTACCCAGTGAGGGGATTGTCATTGTAAAGTTCAGGTGCTCATTAATTTTTGGTAGTGCCATGATATTAATCCTTCATTGTTACGATACTGTACTACAGGTTGTTGCCCAGAGCAACCACCTCATAAGTTGTGTATTGCAGAGTCACGGTGAACTCTGCTGCTGCTGTCGCTGCAGCGTTATTCAATTCAATTTCACTCAGGTTGATTGGGTATGCTTGTTGCAACTTGACTTCGTACACCTTTTGTCCAAGTTTGTCTAACTGCTGAATCGTCACATCCTTTCCATATAAATTAAGGAATCCTGCTGTATATGGTGCGCCTGTTCCGACAACAGTTTCCATCCATTCTTGGAAATACTTTCTGGAGGTGTATTTATTCGTCAGGTAAAAGGTTAAACTGACTGGTGTATTGGTCTTACCGACAGCGACTTTCTGTGGAATCATACCGATTTGGCGGTCTACGGTGATAACATCAATCCCAGGAAGTCTTGCTGCTGTGCAAACGAGATTCATATCGTTGATTGTACCATCCCATTCGACGGTCCCGCCGCCAGGTTTGACATCTCCAGAAATATTAGGAAGTATGACCTGCCATCGAGATGCAGAAGCGGGACCATTTTCTTTCTGTAGGAATGCTCGAAGGTCATCTGTTTTAAACGTCACGATATTCTCCTTGCCTTGACGCGACTATCTTTGTACACACGTTCCTCGCTCGCCTTTCTCCAAAGGGCGAGTGGAAGGTGAACCGTCAACTCCCACTCATTAGCAGGCACGTGTGCCATCCTGCCAATCATCTGGTCGTATCTATATCTCTTCACGCAGGGTTTAAATGCTCGCAGAGAGTTTCTACTCTTCAAGAAACTGTAGTCAATCCGCAACCTTGTGAAGTCGTTAAACACAGAGGTGGTTGCTCTGGGCAACAACCTGTAGTATAGTTGTTGTCTCAAGTCTATAGGCAAATAATGTAAATTCAAACCCATAAATGTTTCTTTATGCGCTTCCAGTAATATGACCAGAGGAAACCTGTCGTAGTATGGCAGTTTGTTCTTTGTTAGTGGACTATAGAAGAACATATACATCTGCCCGAGTATCTGTCGTCTGGCGATGGGGTATTGTTGCTTCACTTGTTGGCGAGACATTCTCATGTCTGCCATCTCTTCAATCTTCTCGAAAAACCATTCTTGAGACGCTCTTGTGTTTGCAGAAATTCCTTTCTGCTCCATCTCTGCTGCCATTTGCTTGAATATACTGGGTTCCATGACAGTTATTTATACACCTTTCAGACACAAAAAAGGGCGACCGAAGTCGCCCAAAGGTTCCCAACCAAGGGATTAATCAGCGTTTGCTAACTTTTGGAAGTATGAGAATGCGTCATCATCCCCATCCTCGTCCGATGCTTCAGCAGTCGCAGCAGCAGATACTGCCACTTCAGGTGCTGCAGCAACAGGAGCAGGTTTGGGAGCAGCAACTGTATCAACTGCAACCTCTTCCTTCGCAGTACGCGGAGCAGTCTCACCCAAAACCTCAAAGAGTTTGGTTTGAAGTTGCTCGTACGACTTATAGTTTGCTGGGTCGTTGAACGAGTTAATGTCGTGTAACTGGTTCAATACTGCTTGCAGTTGAACTTCGTCACCGTCGAGCAGAGGTTCTGGACCTTTGAACTCAGACCGATCGTAGTTTCGATAACCTTCAACTTGACGAATCTTGAGTTGGAAGTCAGCACCGTTCCACAGATCAAAAGGATCGACAGGAGTCTCTCCAGGGAACTGCGGTTGCATTAGGTCTTGAATCTTATCAAAGATCTTCTTACCAAACTGATACATGAAGACTTTGCCTTCGTTCTCAGGCGCAGAGGGGTCAGAGACAACCATGATGTTTGTCACATAATGTAGTCTGCGCTTTTGCTTTCGGACTTGGTCTCGATCTTCTTCATTACCAGAGTTCCACAACTTTGAGTTGTACTCTCCGAGAGGATCCTGCTGACCCAGTGAGGTCAATGACTTCTCGATGTACCACTTACCAGTTGGACCTTTGAACCCGTGATCCCAATATCGTACCCATGGGACTTCTGCTTCGGCAGGGAGGAATCGAATGACTGCGTAACCATTACCTGCCTTGTCGACAGTTGGTTTCCACAGGTTCTCGTTTTCTTGACGCTTGTTATCAGAACCGTTACCTTCTTGTGCTGCGGCAACGAGTTTGTTGATGTCGTATCGACGACTTTTTAGAGATGAAATATCCATATTAGGTTTCCTTTGTATGACTGTAGTATGGTTTAGTATGGTGTCCCTGTATCAGCGGAACAACCATATTTATAATTCTACGCAAGTAGAATGAGAAGTCAAGCACCGTATTGTGCCCAACTGATGAGGATTGTCCTTCTGCCCTGTAGGACTGGACTCGCCTCATGCATGAAGTAAGCAGGGAAGATAACTGTTTCCCAAGGTTCAAGGTCGATGGTGTATCTCGGCACATGTTCCATTTCTTGGCCTAAGTTGGTTGGCCAAATATACAAGTGACCTCCCACCATATCATCTGTTCGTTCGATCATGGTCACGCTCGTAAGTAACCGATTGTGACCGCCTGATGTCACATCATCGTCTCGATGGGGTCCAAAATTCTGCCCGTCTCCTTCATACTTAACAAACTCGTACTGAGCAAACCAAAGATCTTCAGGCAAGTCAGTACATAACTCGTCGGCAAGTTCTTTTAGATCGCACGACAAGTCGAAAAGTTTAGCGTCCTGCTTGTAGTGTAGTTGTGCGTTGTCGCAGTATCGATGCTCACTATATCTTCTTGGACCTGTGACACTCGCACGAGAGAACAGATTATCCTCTAGAGCACGCTGGTAACTCGCCCAAAGATGTTGTCGCATACCTTCTTCAACGACAAAGTCTCTGATAAAGTAATCATTCCACTGGTAATTGTGCATGCTTCTCCAAGACCAAGAAGTTAAGTTCCGCTGCTTCTGCTTCGATCTTCTGCTTCAGAACCACATTCACATATCTCTTTACATCTTCCAACTCAATGCCATTTTCTTCACAAACGTGAATGACTGCATCCATATAACTCATGTTATGGCGGCGGACTGTGCTGTCGACGAGTTTACGAAACTTTGGTTTGGTCATGAATTCTGGTTCATCACTCTTTTCCGTTGTCTGTTCCTCCTTCACTAGAGACCTCCTCAATTGAGTTGGGGTTGACTTTCCCTTGTATGGTAACCACCTGAGATTCAACTGCTTTAAGGATTTCAGAGACTTCTCGGTATGGTCGACCGAGCAAATAATTGATAATTTGATTTAATGTCTCCTGTGGAAGACCAAGATATTTTTCATCCATCGCTATGCTCCTTCTGTAGTTCTTCGGTCCATACTTGACCAATGTCAGGGTAGTATGTGCCTTGAACGCGATCTACTGTTCCGTCTTCTTTGAACGACGGGGCGAAACAAATATACGACATTGTGTGTTGCCTCTTGTCGCCATACTTATTATCCAACCAAACACCGTCTTTGATCCAGACACCCAGATTCCTTACATAGTTCTGTGCGATCTGGTACTCCATACGCTGCTTGGTGTCTTTGGATTCTCTTTGACTTCGAATGCTTGAAAGTTTGTCTTTCCACTCTTTGAGTATTGCCTTTGTGTTGTCATAACTCAAAGGATGGTCCTCAGGAAGTTCTAACACACGAGGATGAGCATTAGATTGTTTCGCTGGCGCTCGTGCTGCTCTTGCCTTTGCAAGTCTCTCGACTGCTGCAGCACGTTGCTCCTCGGACATAGGTTTACGCTTGCGCCTCGCCTTGGTCTTCTTTCTGGGTTCGACGCCCATCTGTTCCAACGCTCGCTGCTTCTTCTCCTCGAGAGTCTTCGCGCGTTTCTGAGCGGGAGTCAACAGGTGATCCATCTCATCCGACATATCGCTTCACCCTTCCTTTGTACTCTACCAGATCTTCGATCTGGAAAGTCACCCACTTATTCTTCGAAATGTTGAATGCAGTAAACTCTGTTTCAGGCGCACCGTATGGATTGGCAGCACCCTGTTTTGCGAGTTCATCTGGGATAGTACCACGGATCAAAGAATACTCATCGAGGTCTTCGCCCAAACTTAATTGGACGATACCATTCTTCATGTGCTTCAGAATTAGTTCTTTCGTGGGCAGTTTGTTCTTTGGAATCGCCATATCAACTCTCGTACGCCATTTTGGTTTGCCAGTCGTTAACGAAGTCGTGCTGGGTTTCCGAAAGTATATCCCATGCTTCGCCTTCCATACCTTCTTTCCAGTCACACTCGTCGTGGTCATACATGTCGTTCAACTCAGCATCTTCGGCGAGAATTAATTGCAGAAGTTCTTCGTGTTCGAGCATAAAATCTGCATCTAACCCAGTGTGGGTGAATACACTAACTCCGACAAAGTTCGGGAACTCGTCCTCATAGGTCATAACGAGTCGGAATTGCTCACAGACCTCACCGATCTTGCTTGCAATCATCTCACAAAATTCTGTGACGGGCGACCATGCAGCATAGTAAGCAAGACCGCTCTCGTGAACATCGGTGGCATATGCCCACTTGGCGCCAATTTCTTCGCACATTTGATTGAAGTCCCATCCGACGAACTCACCGTCTTTTTCTTCGAACAGAAAATGACCCAAGTGAGTCTCATAATTGTTTCGGTGCTTCTCGACCGTACCTACGACGAATTCGTCCCAGACCTTTTGACCTGCCTCGGATGCGTTCTCGAGAGCAATGTAACCCGATACATGATTTGCCATTTTTTGTTTCCTCTAACCTATAAGACATATTCTACTGAACTAGAATCAAAAGTCAACTACTTAACAGAATCTTTCTCTTCTCAATCAACTATGGTACTATTATCCTATATGGAGCGTACAAAGACAAGTATTAAAAATATGAAGCAAATCAATAACTTACGAT
>ERZ891134.2322-NODE-2322-length-11281-cov-6.568056_pt1 | contig 11281 bp, 9 predicted proteins | sample MGYA00520888_ERZ891134 | MGnify/ENA primary metagenome ERZ891134 (study PRJEB32303, sample SAMEA104408692) | aquatic metagenome | biome: Brackish water; feature: Coastal; material: water | place: Baltic Sea | collected 2014-10-23 | depth 10 m ... | reverse complement strand
ACAATGCCATCGAGCATGGCGACGCCAGCGGCGTGCTCGTCGAACTTGCAGGAGATGACGAGGTCGCCACACTCACCGTGCGCGATTTCGGCGTGGGGCTGCGCCCGGGCGAGGCCTCCTTGGTGTTCAACAGGTTCTGGCGCGCGGATCCAGCTCGTGCGCGGACCACCGGCGGTACCGGTCTGGGTTTGGCGATTGCGCTGGAGGACGCTCGGTTGCACGGGGGATGGCTAGAGGCGTGGGGTGAGCCCGGAGCTGGTGCTTGTTTCCGACTGACGGTTCCACGCGTAGCGGGTGGTGCTGTCACGCACGCGGTGCTGCCGCTTGGTGATGAAGTTGTGGAGTTCGATCCGGGTGAGGATCGCGACGGATCCGATGGTGCTTTCGCCCGAGAACGGCCCACTGTCCGGCGCGATGACCGCAACCCAGCCCAGCATCCCGATCATGCGCCCGATCCGGCCGAGCAGATGGTTGTGACCGTCAACATCCCACCCGAGGAACGGGAAGGTCGATGAAGAGCGGTCTTCGAAGGTTCGTCCTTCTCCTTCCAGTCGCCGGCATGGTGCTCGCCGGGTGCAGCAACGTTCCGCAGGCGTTTACCGCGCAGGTGCCGACATCAGGTCCGATCCAACAAGGTGAGCAGGTGGGCGGCAGTAGCGCAGACCAGTTCATTCGGGTAATCGCGCGGCCACCTCGTTCGGGTATGTCCGCACCGGAGATCGTCCAAGGGTTCTTGGACGCGAGCGCCTCCTTCGACGGGGATCACGCTGTGGCGCGCGAGTACCTGACGGATGAGGCGAGTCTGCGCTGGAACCCGAGTGTGGGCGTGGTCGTCTACGAAGGGGTTCCGACGCTGACCGAGAGTGGCCCAAGTGTGCAGTTCTCGGCCACCCAGGCCGGAACGATCGAAGACGGTGGCCGCTACCAAGTAGTGAATCCTGGGACTGAGGCGCTAGCGACCTTTCGGCTTGTGGAGACCAACGAGGGTTTGCGGATCGACGGCCTGCCCAACGGTCTGCTGCTCTCGCAAACAGACGTGGATCGTGCATTCCGCTCCTATGCGCTGTACTTCTTCAATCCGGACTTCGAAATCCTCGTACCGGACTCGCGGATGATCCCAGTAGTCGGCCCCGGGTTAGCGACCACGCTCGTACGACGACTACTCGAAGGTCCGAGTGAATGGCTGCAACCAGCGGTGCGAACCGGGTTCCCCGATGGCGTCGGATTGAACATCGACGCTGTTTTGATCGACGGTGGTGTGGCTCGTGTTGATCTTGATGCTGCAGCGCAGGTCGCCGATGATTCGGCACGCCAGGCCTTGTCGCAGCAGTTGGTCTGGACGCTGCGCCAACTTCCGGATGTGCAGTCGGTCGACATCACCGCCGCCGGTCAACCGTTGTTCGTTCCTGATGTTTCCAATCCACAACCGCGCGATGCCTGGCCGGAGGTCGATCCCAGCGGACTGGCGCCTGGGTCCTCGGCGTACGTCGCCTCTTCTATCGGTGTGCGCCGCATAACCGACGACGGAACCGAGCCGGTTGACGGGCAGGCAGGAACCCGCATTCCATTATTGACCGACATCGCAATTTCTCGTGACTCCTCTCGGATTGCTGGGCTCGACGCAGAACGGCAACTTTCGGCTGGGGGTTTGACACCGAACGGCACGTTGTTCCCTGTCAGAGGAGCATCCCCGCCCGTATCTTTCGCATTCGATGGCTCATCGAACCTGTGGGTCGTCGACGAAACGGGCGATGTGCTCTTGTACTCCTCGTCCGGACGTGCATTTCCGATCGAAGTGCTTGGTCTGGCTGACGATGATGTGCTGCGCGCTGCGGTGTCGTCACGTGACGGCACTCGAGCAGCCCTGCTGGTTCAAACCGGGCCACGTACCAATCTGCTCCTGGCAAGGATCGTTCGGCCATCACCCACGGGTCGGGCTGGTATCACGCTCCAAGACCCGATCCGGGTGGAGTCCAAACTGGTCGAAGTGGTCGATGTTGCCTGGTCGAGCGCGGACTCCTTGGCCGTCCTCGGTAGCGAGAGCGCTGGGGCGGCGCAGGTCTATGAGGTGGACATCGGTCGCGGCTCGCTGCTGGCCCAAGGCTCACCGGAGAATCCGGTGTCGTTAGCAGCGGCTCCGGGGCTACCTACGTTGGTGGCCGGTGCTGATGGCGTGGTCTACGACAACACCAGCGGTAGTTGGTCCGGTCGGTTGAACGCGACTTCGCCCGCTTATCCGGGATAAGACCTGGGTCAAGAAGGTGTGCCCTCTTAGTTGTTAGGGGGTACCGGCGATGGTGGCAACGCCCACGACGTTCACGCCGGCCAAGACGAGAGTCGCCACTGCTTCTTTGGCGGTGGCGCCGGTGGTCACAATGTCGTCCACGAGGATCACCGGTCCCGGCGGCAGTGGCGTGCGTCGGCGCACCATGAAAGCTCCTGCCGCGTCGACCTGGCGTTCCCACACCCCGAGTGATTTGGTCTTCCCGGTCCGTCTGGTGTCGATCAGCAACGTGGCCACCGCTGCGACGTGTTGTTTGCGAGTGGCGAAGTCGACTACCGAGCCCAGCGGATCAAATCCGCGACGTCTGGCAGTGGACCGGCGGGTCGGCATCACCACGACGGTTGTAGCGTCGCAACGGACGCCGGCCTGCTGCGCAGCGAGAACAATGCTTGCCGTAAGCGCCGGTGCTAGCGCGCGGGCCAGGTGCGGAACGCGATGGTCCTTGAAGCGATAGAGGATCTGGCGCACCGGTCCCCCGTAGTCCAGCGAGCATGCCATCGGCAACTCCAGGCCGCTTGCGATATCTGTCAGGTCAATGCTTCGGCGCAGTCGTGGGTGTGCTCTCAATGAATCGCGGCATCCCTGACACAAGGAAACACCGGGGGCATCGCACCCAGAACAAGCCCGACCGAGAACTACATCAGCCACCGATGACAACAGGCCCCTGAACGCTCCTTGGTCTACGACATTCATGGCGCGAGCATCGACCCGCCACACCAGTCCCGGGAAGCCATCATTGTGTGGCTGTGGGTTGTCTGAACGCTTGATGTGGAAGCAGACCGTGGAGCAACTAGGCCGGTGGCAACCCACTTGGCCCAGCCAGGGATACCAACCCAGACTGCAGGGCGATAACGACTGCTGCGGTCCGCGAGGGCGCCTGTAGGTGCTCAAGAATCGATCGCACGTGGTTCTTGACAGTGTTCTGTGAGATACCGAGCTGTTCGGCAATCTCAGCGTTGGATCGACCGCGGGCCATGTGCGACAGGACGTGCTGCTCGCGTGCAGTGAGTCCCATCCCGGTCGCCTCGGTGGGATCGCCAGCACTCAGATCGGCGTACCAGGCATCCTGCGGGGTTCCCGAATAATCCAGGGCCGCTCGCCACGGCAGGGGATGAATGCGAAAGCCAGCTTGGTGCATGACGGTGCGCAAGGTGGCCGACGTTGGGCCAAGCCACGCAATAACGACGACGCCCCCGGAATTGAACGCCCACTGACATGCCAGGCGCACCGCCTCAGACATCGTTTGGATATCTGCGGATGAAGAGCCTTCCGTCGGCACACCTGCGTCCCACGAAATGGTCAATCGGCGGCGGTGTGGAGAGGGGTCAGGTGCCAGGCACACCGTTCCGATCGGATCGGGCCCACCGAGTCGGCTCACCGTCCAGCAGGGGCCGGAGTTATCACCTTGATCGGCCTCGTGACGTGGCTTGACAGCGGGCCCGTGATCAGGGGTCGGATCCAGGCGCACGTGCCCGTCGCTGAGTAACACCGGGACATCGGACGCCATGGCGCTCAGTGTTCCAGGGCGGCTTAGGATGTCGGGGCTAGGTCGGCGTGCCTGCCGGCACGTCCACGCGGACGGCGCCCCACCACGGGTGCTGATTCGCCATCCGGCCCGCACAAGTGTGGGAGCGTCGAAAGGTCGCAACGTGGGAGTGCTCGACAAGATCCTGCGCGCTGGTGAGGGCAAGACCCTGCGCAAGCTGGAATCCATCACGCGCGCAGTCAATGCGATCGAGGACGATTACACCTCCCTCACCGACGACGAATTACGGGCGCTGACCGAGGAGTTCAAAGAGCGCTACGCGGAGGGCGAGAGCCTCGACGATCTCATGCCTGAGGCGTTCGCGACCGTTCGAGAGGCCGCCCGACGCACTCTCGGGCAACGCCACTACGACGTACAGATCATGGGTGGCGCGGCGCTGCACCTGGGCAACATCGCCGAGATGAAGACCGGTGAGGGTAAGACCTTGGTTGCCACGCTTCCCGCGTACCTCAACGCGCTTTCCGGCGATGGCGTGCATGTAGTCACTGTCAATGACTATCTCGCCGAACGCGACTCCGAATGGATGGGGCGCATCCACCGATTCCTGGGCCTCGAGGTCGGTGTGATCGTCTCCGCGATGACCCCTGCCCAGCGCCGGATCGCCTATAACGCCGACATCACCTACGGAACGAATAACGAGTTCGGTTTCGACTACCTGCGGGACAACATGGCGTGGTCCCAAGCCGAGATGGTGCAGCGCGGTCACAACTTCGCCGTGGTTGACGAGGTCGATTCGATCCTCGTGGATGAGGCCCGAACTCCGTTGATCATCTCCGGTCCGGCCGACCAACCAACGGCCTGGTACAGCGAGTTCGCTCGCATCACGAAACTGCTCGTGAGGGATGAGGACTACGAGGTCGACGAAAAAAAGCGCACCATTGGCGTGTTGGAAAGTGCGATCGACAAGGTCGAGGATCAACTCGGTATCGACAACCTCTACGACACCGTCAACACTCCGCTCGTTGGTTTCCTGAACAACGCGATCCGTGCCAAGGAGTTGTTCAAGAACGATCGTGACTACGTGATCATGGACGGACAGGTGGTGATCGTCGACGAGCACACTGGCCGCATCTTGAAGGGTCGGCGATACAACGAAGGCTTGCACCAGGCGATCGAGGCGAAAGAAGGCGTTGAGATCAAAGCCGAGAATCAGACGCTGGCCACCGTTACTTTGCAGAACTTTTTCCGGCTCTACAACAAACTTTCCGGCATGACCGGTACGGCGATGACTGAGGCCGCAGAGTTCAACCAGATCTACAACCTCGGTGTTGTCCCCATTCCCACGAACCGTCCGATGGTCCGCATCGATCAGCCTGACCTCGTTTATCGCACGGCATCAGCCAAATTCGATCAAGTTGTTGAAGATGTTGTTGAGCGGCATGAGAAGGGCCAACCTGTCCTCATCGGCACCACGAGCGTGGAGAAGTCCGAGCACCTCTCGGCGCAGTTGAAAAAGAACGGCGTTCCGCACGAAGTTCTGAATGCGAAGAACCACGAGCGTGAGGCAGCGATCGTCGCCCAGGCTGGTCGGCGCGGCGCGGTAACCGTCGCAACCAACATGGCCGGCCGAGGAACCGACATCATGCTCGGTGGCAATCCGGAGTTCATGGCTGCTGCGGCACTCACACAAAAGGGGCTCTCGCCGATTGATGACCCGGAGGCCTACGAGGCGGCTTGGCCGGCGGCGCTGATGGATGCCCAGGATGCGGTCAAGGCCGAACACGACGAGGTCATTGGGCTCGGCGGTCTTTACGTTCTTGCTACCGAACGTCACGAGTCACGCCGTATCGACAATCAGTTGCGCGGTCGCTCTGGCCGGCAGGGTGATCCCGGCGAATCGCAGTTCTATCTTTCCCTTGAAGACGACCTCATGCGATTGTTCAAGGCCGAGATGGTGGATTCGTTCTTGCGCCGGTTCAACGTTCCGGACGACGTTCCGATCGAAGCCAAGATGGTGTCCAATGCGATCCGCTCAGCACAGACTCAGGTCGAAGCGCAGAACTTTGAGATTCGCAAGGATGTTTTGAAGTACGACGACGTTCTGAATCGTCAGCGCTTGGTCATCTACGACGAGCGCCACCGGGTTCTCAAGGGCGAGGACATTGAGGATCAGCTTCGCTCCTTCATCACCGAGACGATCGATAGCTATGTGAACCAGGCCACGGCAGATGGTTACCCGGAGGACTGGGATCTGGACAAACTGTGGACCGCTTTGCATCAGTTGTACCCGGTCGGTGTCACCGTTGAGCAGGTTGAAGAGGAATCCGGTGGAGGTCGGGCGGGCCTGTCCGCGGACTTCTTGGCCGAGACCCTCATCGCGGATGCCCAGCGGGCTTACGACCGGCGTGAGGAGGAACTCGGTGAGGAGGTCACCCGCGAACTCGAGCGCAAAGTGATCTTGACTGTCTTGGACCGCAAGTGGCGCGAGCACCTGTATGAGATGGACTACTTGCGCGATGGCATCGGTCTGCGTGCGATGGCGCAGCGTGATCCTCTGGTGGAGTACCAGCGCGAGGGCTTCGATTTGTTCACGGCCATGATGGACGCGATCAAGGAGGAAACGGTCGGGTACGCCTTCAATGTCGAGGTTGAGGTCAAGCCAACGGTTGCTCCCGAGGTGGCTGAGGAGATCGAAGGACTTGAAGACCTGTCCGGTTCGGCGGTGGGTGCGTCTATTGCTGCTGCGGTGAGTGCGGGCGCCGGACAGTCGGCCTCGCAGGAAACTCATCCAACGATCGAGGCCAAGGGTCTAGGTCCGTCTCGGCCCGAGCACATGGAGTATTCCGCTCCCGACGAAAGCGGCGGTGTCGTCCACGGGGAGATGGACGCCGACGAAGACGGCATCGTTGAGGTTGACGAGAATGCCAGCCGAGCTGAGCGCCGTCGAGCCGACCGAACGAACCGCAAGAGCAAGAACGCCTCCAAGAAGAAGCGCCGCTAACGAAACTCGACAGCGGTGACCAGCCAGGAGTCCTCGGCTGCTTCGAGGCGTAGTGCCACCGCGTGCGAGCGGGCTGCTCCCACGATCACCGCCGACGCTTCGACCACCCCCGGCGCCACCAGACAGCAGCGCACTGCGCGCACCTGCCGCAACCGAGACAAGCCGCGGGAGTGCCGAACGGCTGGGTGTCGGGCGTAGGAGGTCCCGCGGATGGCCAGCGTTGCTAGTTGGTCGCGGGCAACGTGCCGCCGCAGTTGCGCAGCAGGCCGCTCGCCTTGGGCGACCTCGTAGATGACGCGGGCGACTTGGGCGGTCCACGCGACCGGGTGCGGGCGACCCTTCGCGCTGGCGGCGAGCTCAGCTTGCTCATCGGCGTCGCGCAGCACGCGCAGGTACCGCGGGACGGGCGGAGCAGCGGGCATGCCGTCCACCTGCCATTGCAGGGGTAGTGCCATCTGGCGCGGACCCTCGGCGGTGCGCGCCCCGTTGATCACCCGCAGTTGCGGGCGACCGGGCTCCTCACAGGTTTCGGCTGATTCGACTGGTCCTTGAGCAGGCTCGAATGCGGTTGTCATGATCGCGACCCCTTTCCCTTCCGCACCCTCGATCGTGTCGATAGATGGGTTTACTGACATTTGATGCAGTTTGCTGTTGTTTGCTGCGGCATTATCACCCCAGGCAACGCTGCCGTGTCAAGGTCCGGGCTGGGAGGTCGTGCACTCGACCGTCGGACAACCTCGTTCTTCCCGAGAGCCCGCTTCGCCAAACATCCCTGCACATGTGAGGTAGACCACAACCTGAGCGAGCCCGACAAGGTGTGAGAGCAGGTCCTGGCGGGAATGCCGTGTCCATGAACCACCACGAGGAGGCGCCGCGACCACCGGCAGGCCCTAGGCCCGAGTCCGAAGCCCTACCCGCGCCATGGGCCGAAGCCGCTGCGGTGCTGCAGGCCGAGCAAGATGCCGATGTGCACCAGGAAGCGCGGGATCTGGCTGTCGCAGAGATGGCCGCGGTCACGCTCACCGATCGAATCAGCGCACTGAGCCCTAGCGCATCAGTCGAGATCGCGTTAGTCGATTCCTGGACGGTGGCCGGTGAAGTAGAACACGCCACAAGCGATCATCTGCTGCTGCGCGATGTCCAGGGGCCAGTTCTGCTACCCGCGCACGCCATTGCATCCATCTCTTCCCTGCCGCACGTAATGCACGACGACGCCACCAAGCCTGTTCGCACCACGTGGCGTTCGGTGCTGCGCGAATATTTCGGTCGCGGACTTCACGTGTCGCTCGGCACGCCGGTGCGCACTATCAACGGGTCACTGAGCTGGGTTGGGCGTGATCACCTTTCGATTCGCACTGAGCGGGATGAAGTCACCTGCTCTTGGTCTGCGGTCTGCTCCGTGCGTCTACCATCAGGTGATTAGCCGTCTAGTGAGGTTGCTTCCTCATCGACCGGGTTGTTGGCGATGAACGATCGCGTTTGGTCATACATTCGTTCGATGTAGTCCTCGAGCGCTGAGACCTCCACCCGCCACTGACCTCGGCCGCCCACCTTGATGGCGGGCAGCTCCCCTGATCGCACCAGCGCGTACGTCTGAGAAGCCGAGATATTCAGCGTCTCGGCAACGTCGGCGAGCGTCAGAAAGCGTGAAGCCACGTGCGCATCGTGCCAAATGGTTCCTGGAAATCAAGAAATGCCCTCCGAATGTGGATAACCATCTGCTTCATCCGACCCCTGTGGATAGTCATTCGCGAAATGACTCGACTTCGTTCACGCTGTCATAGCGATGGTCTTGGAAACCTCACCAGCATCCGTACAGCGAAGGGAAGGCATCGATGGTTCGTTCGGTTATGGACAAGGTGCGAAGTCGCGGCAAGTCGCCCGCTGCAGTTCCCACTGCCACGGCACCAAGTGCGGTGCGGTTTCGGTCCCCGCGCTGGGGTGATGTGCGGCTTTGGCTCGGAGTCGGCTTGCTGATCGCCTCGATGTTCATCGGAGCTCGATTACTGTCTCAAGGCTCAGACTCCATCGCCGTCTGGCAGGCCGAACGGGAACTGTCCGTGGGCTCGCAGGAGTGGTCTTTGCGTCCGGTCACCGTCTCCCTCGGTAGTGCTGCGGGCGACTATGTGCCGGTCACCGAACAGCCGAGCGGTGTACTTCGGGTGCCTGTTGCTGCAGGTGACCTGCTGCCGCGCTCTGCGCTCGGCAGCGAAGCGCAAGGACCCACGCGAACCGTGACCGTCGGGGTGGATCCGCTGCACGCACCGGTCGGATTGGCTGCAGGTGATGTGGTGGACGTGTGGTCCACTCCCAAGGCGGATTCGGTGATCGGAGTCAGTGATGCACCGATCGAACCGGTTCTGGTCTTGTCCGACATCAGCGTGCAGCAAGTGGCCGCCGATTCGCTCGGCGTGGGCGGGGAGATGGCCGTCGTGCTCACCGTTGAGCCCGATCAGGTAGCCAGCGTGGTGCGTGCCGGTCGCATCGGTGCCGTTGACTTAGTGCGGGTGCCGACCGACAGTCAACTCGTGGCGAACACCGACGATGTCTCGGTGCAAGCAGCGTCATGACCCGGGTGATCTGGTGCACGCCGAGTCGAGGCGATGAAGCCGAACTAATTGCCGAGGTTTCTGCAGCAGGCTGCACGGTTGTGCGGCGCTGCCTAGAAGCCGCAGATCTGTTGGCCGCTGCGGCGATCGAATCGCAGGCCGCAATCGTTATCGATGCCGCGGTTCCTCGATTGGGTGCGGACATCATCGCGACAATCGAGCGCGGCAGTGCGGGCCGCACTATCGGTCTATTCGACGACGACACCGGCGGCGATCGAGTCCGCGCGTTTGGTATTTCCCGGGCCATCGACATGCGTAATTCAGATGCCCGTAGCGAACTTCTCGCCGAATTGCGAGGTGAAGTCGAACGCCGAACTCGTTCTACTGCGAGTCCCGAGCATTCGGGTAACCAGTCTTTGGGTGATCCGAATGAGGCCCGTCAGCGATCCGATAGGCGCGAAGTGAAGGGTCGCCGGATGGTGGTCACCGGTCCCGCGGGGGCTCCTGGCCGCACCACTGTTGCGCTCGGGTTGGCAGAAGCGTGGGCGCAAGCGGGGGAGCGGGTGTGCTTGGTCGATGCGGACACCGTTGCTCCGTCGCTAGCCGCGACCGTCGGCATGACTGAGGACATCAGTGGTCTGCTGCTCGCATCCCGGTATGCCGACCAGGGTGCACTCGATGCACGTTCGCTGGGATCGGCGTGCCGGAAACTGTCCGAACGCCTGTGGGTGCTTACCGGCATCGGTTCGCCGGATCGTTGGGGCAGTGCGCGGCCGGCAGCCCTCGAGCGAATTTGGGATACCTGCGCCGAACACTTCGATCGCGTGGTGATTGATGCCGGATCCCTGCTGGACACTCCTTCTGCCGATGACAATTTCTCCATCGGTCATGAACGAGATGCCGCGACCGTCAGCGCGCTGCGCAACTGCGACGCCGCCATCGTGGTGGCGCGCGGTGAACCGATCGGCACGCTGCGCCTGATCGATCAACTTCCCTCGATCGGCAAACTCACAGGTTCGGCGGCGATCCATGTGGTGGTCAACCGCGTCCACAAGTCCGACAAGTTCCCTGCCAGTTTCGCAGCCAAGTCAGTAGCCAAAACGGTGGGTCAGGCACTGCTGGAGGCAGGCAGCCCGTTACCGGTCTACCAACTTCGCGAAGACCGCTCCATCGAGGATTGTGTGCGAAAGGGCGCATTACTCAGCGAGGTTCCGGCCACGATGCGGGTCCGGCGGTCCCTCGCGAAACTGGCAAGGCAATTAGCGGTTTGATTCACGATTCGATCAAAGGTGGATCAAGATCAGATCACGGGGAAGCGAGCACCACAACGCGATCGCCGAGCTTGGACCACTCGTACAGCGCTTGCGCGTCGTCTTCGTGCATCCGCACGCAACCACCTGTGGCGATCGGCAAACCGAGTTGGTCGATCCCGTGCATCATCGAGCCGTCGTAGTAAAGCGGAATGCTGTGGAAGCCGATCGATGTCTTTCCGTCATTGCCGTAGGCGAAGCGGGTCATGTGATCGAAAGTCACCCTCGAGTTCGGGTTTCCGCTGCGCTCAGACTTGGAGTAGATCTCATATTCCCCGGCCACCGGGCGATCCCAACGACCAACGATCGGAAAGCGGTAGACCACCTCGTTGTCCTTGTTCATCGCCCACACGGTCATCAAGGACTTGTCGTAGATGATGCGTCGGCCGCTGCCACCGTCCATCGGCATCTCCGGCACGTTCTTGGCCTTGGACGAACGCGACGCGGGCCGGGGCTTCTTGACCTTCTTCGGTGGAACGGGAACAGCGAGCTTCGCCGAAGGGACGCTGGTCTCCGCCTGACTGACCCGCTGGGCGGGAACATCGCCGTAGGCCGACGCCACCGGAGCGCCGAGCATGGCAAGTGCCAGACCCGTGGTGAGGGCAGCAGCAATCGACTTGGGGAAGTACATAGTCCTCAGAGTACGCGTGT
>ERZ891134.2319-NODE-2319-length-11287-cov-8.693109_pt1 | contig 11287 bp, 14 predicted proteins | sample MGYA00520888_ERZ891134 | MGnify/ENA primary metagenome ERZ891134 (study PRJEB32303, sample SAMEA104408692) | aquatic metagenome | biome: Brackish water; feature: Coastal; material: water | place: Baltic Sea | collected 2014-10-23 | depth 10 m ... | reverse complement strand
AAATGCTTGGCGTGTAAAATATCCTAAAATAACAAGTAAAATAGATGAGCTTGAACAGCGTTTAAATAAACTAGAGGGAAAGAAAAATGCCAAGAAAAAGTCTTGAAGATTTAGATAAGCCGACAGCGGCTCCTGAAACAAAGAGAGAACCTATAAAGTACCAAGAACAAGAGTATGAAGCACAAGTAGTTTCAACAGGTGAGTCAACTACAAGAAAAGTTAAACTAGACTTAGAAGTTGACACTAGTGTAAAAGACCTTGGACCAAATCCATATGCTAAACTTATACATCTAGCACGAGCAATAGATGCTTGGAGAATTTTTCCAAGAATATTCTTAACTGTGTATATTGTTCTATTATACAAAGTAGTAATTTGGTTTATGGAATTACCGGCACCGAACTTTGAACAAAGTGGTCTTGTTAGTATCGTAGTAGGTGCTGGCGCGGCATGGTTTGGCTTATACACCGGATCTAGCAAATCTAAGAAATAGTTACTATAAGTAATAGTATGGATTACTATTCTACTTTAGGTGTTTCAAAAAATGCTTCTCCAGAAGAACTTAAAAAAGCATACAAAAAATTAAGTATGCAACACCATCCTGATCGGACAGGCGGAGATGATTCTCGGTTTAAACAAATTAACGAAGCATATTCAACACTCAAAGATCCTCAAAAAAGACAACAGTACGATAATCCTCAACCTCAATTTTCACAAGGGTTTGGACCTAACGGATTTGAAGGAATGGGTGGATTTGAAGATATATTTTCAAACATGTTTAGTCAAGGGTTTGGACAACAGCAACGTAGAAGACCTTTGAGAAACAAAGATATCCGACTAGGATATAAAATGAATTTTGCACAAGTCTATACAGGCGTAGGCACATCAATATCCTTTCAAACTCCTAGTGGCAAGCATGAGATAATAGATGTAAGAATACCTGCTGGTATGAAGCATGGCGATACTGTACAATTTCCAGGATACGGTGATGATAGTATAGCAGGAATACCTAGAGGAACATTGCTAGTACAACTAGATATTCAAACACCAAAAGGATGGCGTAGAGACGGGGATCAACTTTATACAGAAGTTGTAGTTGATGTTTTTGATCTAATTTTAGGTAAGGCAGTAATACTAAGCACACCTGAACAAAAAAATATATCATTAACTATACCGCCAGGTACAAATAATGGAGTCACCATGAATATAACTGGTCATGGAGTTCCTCGTGTAAATACAAATAGTAGGGGTAATCTGTACGTAAAGGTTATTGGTATAACTCCGGCACTAAACAGTGAAGAAACCAGAAAGGTACAAGAGATAAAAAATGCAATTAATTTACGCACCTAGTGATTGGCTAAGTAAAACCGTTAAACCTTTTGACTTTGAAACTACTAATGCAGTAGAAACTGCACAAGGTATGGTAGATATAATGGAGGCAAATAAAGGCATAGGCATTAGTGCGAACCAAGTAGGACTAGATGCACAAATACTTGTTATGCAACCTACAAAACATAAAGATTTAAAACATGCTTTTGCTATAATAAATCCTGTGATAGAAAAGATATCAGAAGAAACAGATTTACGTTACGAAGGTTGCCTAAGTTATCCGAATTTGTTCTTAAAAGTAAAAAGACCTGTGAAATTGGTAACAAGGTTTCTTGACGCAGACGCAAAAGAGTGTATAATAGTACTTGAGGACTATGATGCAAGAGTATTCTTACACGAATACGACCACTTGCAAGGTATAGAATTTACAGATAGAGTTTCTAAACTGAAATTAGAAATGGCTATGAAAAAGAAAGCAAAAAGAGAAAAAAGGTATATTAATGGTTGAACCAGGTGAAGAACTAAAACTAGTATTCGATAAAGCAATTATAGATGCAAAAAAGTTAAAGCACGAATATATAACTATTGAACACATATTGTTTAGTATGATGTGTAGCGAAACTTTTTTCGGAATAATTAAAGGTTATGGCGCAGATGCAGATTATATAAAAACTAATCTAGAACATCACCTTAAAGATAAATGCGATGAATTGAAAATAGAAAACGCTAAATTTAAACCTAAAAAAACACAAGCAGTAGAGCGTGTTCTTAATCGTGCGTTTACACAAGTATTGTTTGCAGGTAGAAACACTATCGAACTTACTGATGTCATATTAAGTATTATGTCTGAAAAGAAATCTATAAGTAATTTTTACTTAGAACATGGTGGGTTGAAAAAAGAGCAATTTGCCGAGTATATTAATACAGAACTTGAAACTAGTATAGAAGACGAAGAATTATCTGGTGAAGGACAACGTGCTTTACGTCAATTTACAACTGATCTAAACCAAGAAGTTAAGAAAGAAAAAATTGACCCTGTAATTGGTCGTGAAGATGAATTAGATACTATTGCACTTGCTTTAGGAAGACGCAATAAAAATAATTGCTTATTAGTGGGTGATCCAGGCGTAGGTAAAACTGCTATTGCAGAAGGACTTGCATGGAACATTGTTAACGAAACAGTTCCAGAATTTTTAAAAGAATATAAAGTATACATGCTAGACATAGGTAGTATGTTGGCAGGTAGTAAATATCGAGGAGACTTCGAAGAACGTTTTAAACTTGTACTTGCAGGACTAAAAAACAAAGGCAAAACAATTATGTTTATAGACGAAGCACATATGATCAGCGGTGCTGGTGCTGGTGGCGGGAATAGTTCAAACGATCTTGCAAATATGTTAAAGCCTGCACTAAGTAAAGGCAACATTAAAGTTGTTGCATCGACTACTTGGGAAGAATATCGTAAGTACTTTGAAAAGGATCGTGCATTAATGCGTCGATTCCAGCGTGTAACAGTTGACGAACCTACACCAGAAGTAACTAAAGATATTTTACGTGGCATTAAGAAATACTACGAAGATTACCACGCAACTGAAATTACAGAAAGTGCTATTGAAGCTGCTGTTAAACTTTCAGTTAAGTATCAAGCAGATAAAAAATTACCTGACAAAGCAATTGATTTAATTGATCTTGCATGTAGTAGATTTAATCTCAAAGAAAATACAGATACTAAAATTGTTAGTAGTAATGAAATACAATTTGAGCTTGCAAAAGTTATAAATTTACCTACTGAACAAGTAGCCGAAAAAGAAACAGACAATCTAAAAAATCTTGAAAAGAATATAAAAGGAGATGTCTACGGTCAGGATGAAGCAGTTGAGGAGATTGTTGATAAGATACTTGTAGCACAAGCAGGATTAAAACCAGATGATAAACCAATTGGTTCATTTGTGTTTATGGGTCCTACAGGAACAGGTAAAACTGAAACTGCTAAACAACTTGCAAAACAATTAGGTGTAAAACTTGTTCGTTTTGATATGAGTGAATACCAAGAAAAACACAGTGTTGCTAAACTAATTGGTTCGCCTCCAGGATATGTAGGTTACGAAGAAAATAATGGAATATTGATAACTAAACTACAAGAAAATCCTAATTGTGTGTTACTACTTGACGAGATCGAAAAAGCACATCCTGACGTATCACAAATATTACTACAGGTTATGGATAACGGTAAACTCACAGGATCTAATGGCAAGGAAGCAGATGCACGTAATAGTATTTTAATTCTTACAACTAATTTAGGTGCAATAGATGCTGAAAAGAATAAAATAGGTTTTGGTGATGATGATAGCGATTATGAAGATAAAGAATTAAAAAAATTCTTTGCACCAGAATTTAGAAATAGGCTTGACGGAATTATTACATTTGGTAAACTCGGTAAAGAAGTAATGATGAAAATTGTTGGCAAATTTTTAGTTGAACTTAAAGCACAAGTTAAAGATAAAAAAGTCGACATAACTATTAGTGACGAAGCACTTGACTATCTAGTAGAAAAGGGCTTCAACAAGAAGATGGGAGCTAGACCTTTGCAACGTGTAATTGACAAAGAAATTAAGCGTCCGTTGTCTAGACAGTTATTATTTGGTAAGCTAAAAGACGGCGGCAAATGTAAAATTGATCTAGCGAAAAAAGAATTGGTACTAGTTTATGACACAAAAAAAGAAACTGTTGAATTATGATACTACAAAACTTTTCTATAACAAATACCTATATTCACTAAGTATCTTTAACGAACTTACTCCAATATTTAGAAATAAAAACTTTAAGTTTGCTTGTACCGTTTTAGATGGATTACAAGCAAACTTTGAAGCTGGACAACCTCTAGCACGTAAATATAATAATTATACACAACCTATACAAATAGAACATTTTATAGATGCAAGAACAATTTATAATGAATTGACTAGATATAAAAAATCTTACATAGTGCGATGCGAAAATAGGCACTTAAATGTATACTGCAATGACTTATCATTTCTTGAGCGGTTATCTAAAAGATGTAAAAATGCAATATCATTGCATCAACCTGCAAAAGAACATTTAGACTTTATTAAAAATAATACAAACACCATTATTGTAAAGGATGATACTTTTAAATTTAAAGTAACATTTGGCAACAATCTTGTTCCTGATACGTTATCTCCGTGGTTAAAAGTAAACAGAGACAAAGTTAAGGTATCTAATATGTTCTTAGATGATATCGATAAAAATATGCGGTATATGAACGGTAGATATGTGTATATGACTAATGAAAAAGTGTTAATGTTATTTAAGATACTAGCAGGTGATTGTATACAACGCATCGACAAATTAGTCTGTGTTACAAATATTGATAAATAACAGTATGCCAGCAAGTAGTGAAAATTTTGAATTTACAGTAAGCGGAACAAAAGTAGTACAGTTAACACATGCTAACGATAGTACTACTATTTCGCGTACTTCTAATAAACTAAAAGGTGACGGTTATTATGGCCGCGCTGACGGTTTCCATACGGTACAATATAATATATCCGGTAACGCAGATAACACATTTACAGGTGTTATAGAAATACAAGCAACTTTAGCAGTAGAACCTGCTGAAGCTGACTGGTTTATAATAACAAGTACACAGCAAACATATACTGGAAGCTATGGTAGTTTTATGTTTAATTTTACAGGTAATTACGTATGGCTAAGAGCCAAAGTATATAACTGGACTGACGGAACAGTAGGTTCAATAGTATTGAATCACTAGGAGGAATAATGGAACATTTTGTAAGAATAACAATGGAAAAACAAGAAGAGCAAAAGTCGCTTGACGAAAGTATTTTTGCAGAACAAGAAATGTACGAAACAAAACAAGGTGGGACTGTTTACCAAATTCCGTTAGCTAGAAACCTATCTGAGCAAGAAGCAGATGAATATGCTAACCGTTTAGCAAACTATATGTTCGAACAGGGTTATGAAGATTTTGACATTGATATTAGTGCAGACGGATTAGAAGAAACTGACGAAATTACATACGATGACGATGATGACTTTTTTGAAGACTTTGGTGTTATGTGGTTTAACGAAGATGACGATCCAATAGATGAAGCAGAATATCAAGGTCGTAAAGTAAAACTTGGTAAACCTATGGCAGGTGATGTTAAGAAGTTTAAAGTATATGTTAAGAATCCGAAAGGTAACGTAGTTAAGGTAAATTTTGGACATGGTGGAAGCAGTGTCAAAGGTAAGTCTATGCGTATTAGAAAAAATAATCCAGCTGCACGTAGAAGTTTTAGAGCAAGACATAACTGTGATAATCCTGGACCACGTCATAAGGCACGTTACTGGAGTTGCAGAAAATGGTAATGATTAGAGAAATAACAGAAACTATAGATGTAGGTTTCGATTTAGTAGACGATACTTGTATGCATATGCGTAACGATCCTGATTTTTATCGCAGAGAATATTTTCCTACTATGGCAAAAATTGCTGACATGCAACGCGAAGGCAACAACGACAATCCTCAAAAAACAATAATGCCTATGATAGAAAAAGGCATAACAGATTATTGTAGAAAATATAAGATTGCTAGTCATCCTGACGATGCTTATAATAATGATCATCGTACAGCTATATACGATAAGATATATCAAGAAGAGATGAAAGCAATAGAACAAGGCGACTATGCATGAAACTCAGACACTTATTTGAAGAACGTAAAAAGAAAGTTGTTGCGGTTATGCCGGGAGGATTTCATCCTTTCCATCCCGGACACAAAAGTTTATACGACTGGGCAGTTGACACGTTTGGAAAACCTAATGTTTATGTAGCTGCTACTGACGACACTAAGTCTCGACCTTTTCCTTTTTCTATAAAACAAAAATTAGCCGCTATGGCTGGTGTACCAACACAACGCTTTATACAAGTTAAAAGTCCTTTCAATGCGTTGTCGTATGCAGGCTTACTAAGTGATCCAGAAAATACTGCATTAGTATTTGTACGTAGCGAAAAAGATCAAACAAGTCATCCTAAGCCGGATCAGATAAGAAAAAGCGATGGACAAATGGGCTATATTATAAGCTACAATGGTGAACTAGAACACGGTGCAGATATGCATGGTTATATGACATATGGTCCTACAATTGATTTTAATTTTAGTGGCATGGATATTAAGAGTGCTAGTGAACTTAGAGCAACGTGGCCTGAAATGGATGATGAATCAAAAGCAAAAGCTGCAGAATTAATGTATCCAGGTAACGGTGAAACTGCTACTAAGTTGCTTAATGACGCACTTGGTGATCCAGACGCACCTATAGGTGAAGCAGACGAACAACCTGCAGAATCATATATAGTAAAACCAGGTGATACTATTTGGGCAATAGCAAGTAGATTTGCCGACAGTAATTATGATGGTGACGTAAAAGCAGGTGCTAAAGATATCTTAGAACTTAACGGTATTAAAAATCCAAAATCTTTGCGCCCAGGACAAAAGTTAGAAATTGGATATTTTATGGGAGGCATGAGTTCAGGAGCAACTCGAGGACTTCCGCCAGGCGGCTTTAAGGCATATGAAGCAGAAGTAACACCAGGACAATCATTACCTAAACAAATTGATATTATAAAAATGCCAACACCACCACAAGCACCTACAGGTCCAGATGGCACCGATGAAAATGGTACACGAATTGGTACTACTCCAAAAGGTAATAGAAGTGTTAAAAGTGGTGCAGGTACATATATCTTTACACCAAAAGGCAAATTAATGTTGTACATGACTCCTAAGATAGGTGGACTACAACAAACACATAATATTGCTAAACAAACTGTTACAGTAAACTTTGGCACTACAATAGATAATGTAGGTGTAGATCAAAAAGCAACTTATGATATGAGTGGTAAACTTATAAGCGGTGATAATACTAAAATTGGTTCTGGGCCGTTTAGTGCGAGTATGGACAAAGACAAAGGTGCAACAATAGATTATACATCATTGACTGGCAACAAACATAGTATTAATAGCAAAGATCCAAAAAGAATGGATAAAATGTCAGCTATGAAAAAAGATATGGCTCAAGGTAGAGCTGCTATGAAAAAAGGACAAGATGCAGCCCTTAACAAAATTGGCATAAAACGATCATCAGAGTCAATCGGCGAAGAAAAAGATCTTGATCCAATTACTCTACAGCGTATTTTAAAATTTGCAGATGATCGTGATATGTACAATTCTGGCACTGGTGATGCTGTTATGTCTACAAAAGGAACTAACGAATTAATTGCAAAAGCAAGGGCACAAGCAAAGCGTGACAGAATAAAAAATACTAAAGCCCATGCACACAGAAAAGACGGTGTACACAAGCAAGGCTTTAAACCTGTTAAATTTTCTAAATCAAATAGTATAAGCATTGCTAACTTGGCGGATGACTAACATGTATTCAAGTATTGATGAACTTAAGAAACTTGCTGGTGTAAACGAATTCAAAGGTTACACAGAATACACTCTTGAGAACATCAGTGATGCAGCAGCTTCTAATCGTAAAAAAGAAAAAGCACAAAATATAAAACCAGGTGACAAAGAATGGTTCGAACTTTGGTTTAGTTTGCCTGGCATGACCGGCGTACCATTTAGAGGTCGTAAAAAATGAGATTTTATGAACTAAATGAAGACGGCAGAATTGTAAAAGGCGTAAACACAACACCAGATGTTGGTGTTGATGAAATCCCACGGCAAGCAAAAAAGTTTGGTAACAGTGTAACAAAAGATGGTGTTCCACCTACGCTAAGTAAAAAGGTCAAAGGCAAGAGTACTAATGTACTATTCAATCTTGGCCTGGCTGAAGGATATAAACTAAAACTAGAACGTGATGAAAACATTGATGTGTTACATATTGTAGACACTAAAACAAAAAAACGTATTGAAGTACGTGGAAAAAAAAATTACGAAACAAACTACGATCCTAATGATAAACTGCATCAGGTTTTAGATAAAGTAGGTAAAGCCGCTAATATATCTGAACTTATGAACGGTGAAGTTGTAGGCATAAATCCAAAACATCCACAAGGTGCTGATGCTGAAAAGACAGCCAAAGATGTTTTGACGACAGAATCGGTTGACAAAGCCGATGAAAGTGTGTTATACTATGCTAAGATGGCAGAGAATTTGGGCGAATTAGCAAGTACAAGTAAAGTATACGTAGACATGGACGGTGTACTAGCAGACTTTTTTGGAGAATGGCAAAAGTTAATAGGTAAGGATTGGCGTAAGGTCAAAGACATTGAACCTGCACTACAAAAGATTAGAGACAAAGATAACTTTTGGTTAGACTTGCCATTACTACCACAAGCAAAAAACTTACTAGGTGTTATTAAAAAAGTAAAAGGTAGTTATACTATCCTAAGTAGCCCACTACCAAACGATCCTAATTCAGAACCACACAAGCGTGAATGGATTAAAAAGAATTTAGATTTCTTTCCACCAGAGAACGTTATTATTACACATGACAAACCTAAATATGCTGTTAACAGCGACGGTACACCTAACATATTAATCGACGACTTTGGTAAAAACATTGCTAGTTGGGAAGCGGCAGGTGGCGAAGGCTTTAAACACAAGGATCACAAGTTTGAACGCACAGCAAAAGCAATACAACAACATATGCAAGAACCTGTTAGTGAAGGCGCAGAAATTACTATGTGGACTAATCCTGAGTATCAAGGTGCTGATGTTGATGACAAATATTATGAAAAGCAACCAGTAAAAATAGTAGACATATCTAAACTTACACCGTTTGAACCTGCAGACAAAATGAATCCCAAAGACAATCATGATAATATGATGAGATTTGTTGACAAGATTATAGCAGGTAAAAAAATCAAGCCTATTGTAATTGTACCCTACAAAGGCAAGGGGCTTATTGTTGACGGACATCACAGATATTTTGCACACATAAAAGCAGGTGTTGATAAAATACCAGCTGTTATTGCTGATCCAAAAGACTTAACTTGGCGTGATGATGTTCCAGAAAGCATACAAGAAAACTTTGCTGACGGTAAAGTAAAAGGCAAAAGTAAGCCTGGCAGAGTAAAAAAGTCAGGTGCAAGTTGTAACGGTAGTGTTACAAGCCTTCGTAAAAGAGCTAAAAATGCAAGCGGTGAAAAGGCTAAAATGTATCACTGGTGTGCTAACATGAAGAGCGGAAAGACGAAAGGTAAATAGTATTATGAGAATATTAGAAATTTTATCTGAGAAAAAAGTTGAAATGTGTCCTAAGGCTTGTTGCGGTGTTCCTGTAACAGAATGTACATGTGGACCTGACTGCAAACATTGTGATTGCCATGCTAAGAAAAAAGCAATGAAAGAAACTACTATGGCTTCTAGTATTGCTATGAGTATGGGCGGCGGAAACGGCTTTGCTAGTGGCGGAATTGGTAGCGAACCTATAAAACGTGTAAACAGCGATAAACCGAAATCCAAGAAGAAAAAGAAAACAAAAGCATAAATATATATACGGAGAGTATAATGCGGCACAATGAAATAAACAAAAAAGTTAATGAAGGCGGACTAGGTGATTTAGCCCAAATGGCGGAACGAGATCACGAAGTGCAAATGGCACGAGCTGACCTATACAAAATAGCAAAATATGCAATCAAATTACACGAAATGCTTAAAACTGTTTCTGAAGCAGAAGGCATAGAAGGATGGCAACAGAGTAAAATAACTAAGGCCGCAGATTATATTGGCTCTGTATATCATGCAATGGATTATGATATGAAATTTGCAGAAACTGCTGTTGCAGAAGCAAAAAAATCTTCGTACAAAGACGGTCTAACAGCAATGTTAGAATCAAAAAAAAAATCAAATAAAGTAAAAGAAGATGCACCTACAATGACAGGTAAGCAGGCTGCTTTAAAAAAACAACAGCAAGCTGCACTATTAAAAAGTAAAACAACTGATTCTGGTATGGTAGATAGAATGAATGTTGTAGGCAAAGGCATGCAAGATAAAGTTAACAAAACTCAAGCCGATGCCGATAGTTTAAGCAGAGCAGCAGGTATTGATCCAAATCAAGTAAACAAAGACATTAAAACAAGCCTATCAGGAAAACCAAAACTAAGAGATAAGTTTAGAAAGAAAACTGAATCAAAAGACGAACTTTGTAAAGAGTGCGGTAAGCCAAGTTACACTACACTTGACGAAGAAAAGCAAAAAGGCGTTGACGGCAAAGTATGCTGGAAAGGCTACAAGCGTATGGGCACCAAGAAAAAAGGTGACAAAACAGTAGACAACTGTGTCAAAGTAAAAAGACGCAAGAAGAAGTAATATGCGTGTTAATGAAATCATAACTGAAGAAGGATTTCTAGACAAAGTTAAAGGCGCATTTAGCTCTATGATGCCTGCAGATATGAATGACCTTGTTGCATGGGTTAATAAAAATTTACGTAGTAAAGGCACTCAATGGATTTACAAAAATGTAGGTGAGGAATTTGGCTCTAAACATTTTACTAAATTTGATGTAGACAAAGCAATTAGTATTGTTATGAAAAGAGGTTAATATGACTGACTTTTATAAAATGAGCTCTATGATGAAGGACTTATTTCCTTCAACTCCCGAACAAGATAAACAAGCACTACTAGCCATGGCTAGTGGCCGGGCGCAACAAAGTGTGGCGTCTACTAAAGATTACGTGCAAGAAAGTGTAGAAGTTCCAAAAGGATCAATGCCGTTAGGTGTCGATAGTGTAAGCGACTTTGCAAAACTTGCTGGCATCACTGAAACACAGAAAATGGGCAGTGCAGGACAAGCAAAAGGCAAAGATCCAATGCCTAAGTTAAGTAAGCCTACAACAGGAAACGAAACTCCGCATCCATTAAAAGATAAACTAGTAGGCGAAGACGATATAGATATTACAGCTCTAACACCTGCAGCTGTATCACTA
>ERZ891134.2314-NODE-2314-length-11313-cov-6.991295_pt1 | contig 11313 bp, 14 predicted proteins | sample MGYA00520888_ERZ891134 | MGnify/ENA primary metagenome ERZ891134 (study PRJEB32303, sample SAMEA104408692) | aquatic metagenome | biome: Brackish water; feature: Coastal; material: water | place: Baltic Sea | collected 2014-10-23 | depth 10 m ... | reverse complement strand
CTGTCGCATTTCGGATGTTGGCATGGGGTGTGCCCCTGTTTCATTGCATGTGAGGGCGGTTGCTGCACGAGCCGGATGAGCGCCCTCGGCACGGAACAACAACCGCCGCTCAGACACGCCCCTTCGGAGTCTCAAGAAATGGCCAACGGCATCCCAGAAATCGCATGCGTGAGATCCGCGGGCAATCTACCTGCGTCTGATCAGCGGAAGGCCAGTCTCACTCGCCGGCTTCGCGGACAGGCAGCCGCCCTGAAGCGGCGGCCATCTTCCAGCGTCCTGGTAGGTTTCGTGGCTCTGGCCATGTTGGCATTCGTCGAAGGCGCTCAGCAGGCCGAATGTGGAACCATCACGTTTACGGCATCAAACAGCGGATCAGATCTCGTGCTCTCGTGGAGCGGTTCCTGGGATCTAACTGGTTATTCGCTTCCTAGCACGGCAACAGGTTCTGTCAATTTCTCACAGATCGGAGAAAATTCAGGTACATTTAATTTTGAGTCCTATGGGTCGACCGCTACTGGCGAACAGCGCACACTTAATAGCTCGGCAACGCTCTCGTCGATTTTGGCAAGTGGTGATAGTGGTACCGTTGTAGGTAATCTTGGTCTTTTACGTTTGGACTATGACGGCACCACTATGTCCATCTTGGTCCCGTCGGGTTATGTGAGCGGTAATTCCTTGTCCGGAACAGCCAACTTTTCGGGTCAATCAATATCAAGTGTATTTGGAACTAGCCTCGACTCAGGGCCGGTTACTGCCTTGAGCACCGATAACAACTCCGTGGTGTTCCAGTCTGTCCCCGAGCCCTCCACGTATGCGATGCTGATCGCGGGTGGCTTGGCGGCAGGTGTGGGAGCGATTCGCCGCCGACGGAGGGCGTGACTCGGTGTGCGGGCGATCCGCGATACCCGCGCCGCGAGCCTGAGCTCGCAGCAGCAGAAACGTGTCCGCGAGGGCCGGCTCTTGGCACGCTCGTGGCCGCCCGGATCATCGCCGTGATCCAAAACGGCATGAACCACATGGCGTGGAGAGCTCCACGCAGAAAGTGGTGCTCGGTGCAAAGGCTCCTCAAGCGCTTCCCTGGCTCTGAGTTCTCTCGCGGGCAGATGCTCACACCAGCGGAAACGCTGCGGCCAGGGCGAGGGTGACGAGCAGGCCGACGGCGCCCTCGATGGAGAGCATCGCGGCGGCGGTTTTGAGGGTTTGAGATTCGCTCAGGCCGGCGGTGGTGCCGATCACCCAGAAGCCGCTGTCGTTCATCCACATCCCCATCTTGGAGCCGCAGCCGATGGCGATCGCGATGTAGACCGGATGGCAGCCGGCGGCGCCTTCCAGCACGACCGGCGCGAGAATGCCGGCGGTGGTGATCATGGCGACTGTCGCCGAGCCCTGGGCGATGCGGATCGTGGCCGTGACCGCCCAGGCCACCGGCACAAGGGCCAGGCCACTGGTCGGCGCGAGATCGGTAAAGACTTCTGCCAGGCCTGCCGCCCGCAACGCCCCGCCGAGGGCGCCGCCTGCCGCGATCACCAAGAGCACGCTGCCGGCGGACTGAATGCCAGCGGCGACTGTGGAGCGGACGAAGGTCAGAGACCGGCTCGAGGCAGCCAGCACGAGCATCGCGAGCAGGGCCGCAATCACCATCGCCATGTTTCGCTCACCGGCGAGCTTGAGCAGCGGCAGCAGCCACGCCGGAAACTGCTCAGGCGAGGAGCCGGCCCAGGAGCCGAGGCTCACGCAGACCACCGGCACGGCAATCGGCACAAGCGACGCCCACAGCGGCGGTGGCGTTGGTGCGGGGCTCACCGCGGCAGCCGCGGGGGGCTCGTCGGCGGCAGCGGCCTGGGGCGTGATCGGCCAGCGGCGGTCGGCCCAGTGGGCATAGGCCAGCCCCACCACGGCCGACGCCAGGCCGACGAGGCTGCCAAAGCCGATCATCGTGGCCATATCGACGCCAAAGGCATCCGCCACAAACAGCGGGCCCGGGGTTGGCGGCACGAGCGAGTGGCTCATGGTGGCTCCGGCGACGATCGCCATCACACACAGCAGATAGTGGCGGCCGGTGCGCTGCCAGGCAGCCCGGGCCAGCGGCAGCAGCAGGAAGAAGGCGCTGTCGGCAAACATCGGAATGCCGAGCACAAAGCCCGAGGCCATCAGGGCCAGGGGCGTGCGGCGTTCGCCGAGCAGCCGCTGCAGCGCTCCCACAATCTGTGTGGCGGCGCCGGCTGCCGAGAGGCAGCTGCCCAGGATCGCAGCCATCGCCACCACCATGCCGATGCCTCGGGCGGTCTTGCCGAAGCCCTCGGCGACGAGCTCGCCGGCCGACAGCTCTCCATCAGGAATCAGCACCGCCACCACAAAGGCGGCCGCCACAAGCACAAAGAAGGGATGCAGCCGTAAGACAAGCACCCCGCCGATCACGATCGCCAGCGCGATGGCAAGGATTCCCAGCGGTGTCATCACAGCCCCTTTCTGTGCCGGTGTAGAGCCGCTGCACCAGCCTTTGCAGAGCACGCCCATGCGAACGGAGCCCCACCCAGTGAACATGAAGTTGATGAGCGTACAATCGAGGCCACGTGGGTGGCGAGTTGGGCAGCACGTGACGCGAATCGAACGGGACGGGATTTCGGGGGAGTGCTCCCCGCAGTCCCGTCCCGCTTTCCTGTCGCTTGTGTGTTGGACTCGTCGCCCCGTTTCCGCATGGCTGCCCTGAAGTCCGCTTGTGAGTGTGTGATGTCTGACTCAAGAATCCCCGGCCGCGATCCTTCCCGCCTGCGTTCGCAGCGGTGGTTTGCCCCGGACGACCTGCGGAGTTTTGGGCATCGCAGCCGGCTGCGGCAGATGGGCTACGCCGCCGAGGAGGCGGAGGGGCGGCCGGTGATCGCGATCCTCAACTCGTGGAGCGATCTCTCGCAGTGCCACACCCACTTTCCCGAGCGGGTGGAGCAGGTGAAGCGGGGCGTGTGGCAGGCCGGCGGCTTTCCGCTGGAGATCCCGGTGCTCGCGGTCTCCGAGATGTTTATGAAGCCGACGGCGATGTTCTATCGCAACCTGCTGGCGATGGAGGTGGAGGAGGTGCTCCGCAGCCATCCGGTCGACGCGGCGGTGTTGATGGGCGGCTGCGACAAGACGGTGCCGGGGCTTTTGATGGGGGCGATCTCAGCCGACCTGCCGGCGATCTTCCTGCCGGCCGGCCCGATGCTTGCCGGCAGGTATCGCGATCAGCGGCTCGGCAGCGGCACCGACGTCTGGAAGTATTGGGCCCAGCGGCAGGCGGGATGCCTGGAGCCGTGCGTCTGGCGGCAGCTTGAAGAGGGCATCGCCCGCTCGGCGGGCACCTGCATGACGATGGGCACCGCCTCCACAATGGCCGCGGTGGCGGAGAGCCTGGGCATGACGCTGCCCGGGGCCTCGACGATTCCCGCGGTGCACGCAGCGCACGCCCGCATGGCCAGCGGCTGCGGGCGACGGATCGTGGAGATGGCCTGGAGCGACCTGCGGCCCTCGCGGATCCTCACGGCGGCTGCCTTTGAGAATGCAATCACCACCGACATGGCGATCGCTGGGTCGACCAACGCGATTGTGCACTTCCTGGCTCTCGCGGGCCGGGCGGGCGTGTCGCTCTCGCTCGACCACTTCGATGCGATCTCGCGGCGAACGCCGGTGGTGGCCAACCTGCGGCCGGCTGGTGAGTTTCTGATGGAAGACCTGCACGATGCGGGTGGGCTGCCGGCGGTGCTCACGCGGATCTCGCACCTGCTCACGCTCGACTGCCTGACGGTCAACGGCCGCACGCTTGGAGAAAACATTGCCGGAGCGGAGGTGATCGACGACCGTGTGATTCGGCCGCTGAGCAACCCGCTCTCGCCCACCGGCGGCACCTGCGTGCTGCGTGGGTCGCTCGCGCCGCATGGCTGCGTGATCAAGCCGACGGCCGCCGAGCCACGGCTGCTCTCACACACCGGTCGCGCGGTGGTGTTTGACTCCTATCCCGACATGAAGGCCCGCATCGACGACCCGGCCAGCGGCATCACCGCCGACGATGTGCTCGTGCTGCGAAACGCCGGGCCGCTTGGGGGCCCGGGGATGCCGGAGTGGGGGATGCTGCCGATACCCAAGCCGCTGCTCGAGCAGGGCGTTCGCGACATGGTGCGGATCAGCGATGCCCGCATGAGCGGCACGAGCTACGGCACGTGCGCGCTGCATGTGGCTCCCGAGGCTGCCGCCGGCGGGCCGCTGGCGGTCGTGCAGACAGGCGACCTGATCCGGCTCGACGTGGAAGCCCGCCGCCTGGATCTGCTGGTGGACGAATCGGAGATCGCTCGCCGCCTGGCCGACTGGCAGCCGCCTGCCCGTCGGTCGAATCGCGGCTACGCCCGGCTCTACCACGACGAGGTCACCCAGGCAGACCACGGCTGCGACTTCCGCTTCCTCGAGCGCGGCGGCGGCCCCGGGGCCGAAGCCGAGCCCGAGATCTTCTAAGAGCGCTGCCCACAGGCTCGGCGACGGGCGACGGTTTGCATGACCCGAGCGGATGGTATTGTGGGCGACACGCCGAGGCTGCCATTTTCTTTGAAGGCTCTCTGATGATCATGCAACAGCCCCTTGCCCTGGATGCCTTTGCCCGTTCGCCGATGGCGGTGCCGCCGCTGGCCCGCGATGCGGCCGGAGCGATCGATGAGGCGGCCAACGCAGCGATCATCGCGCACCTCGAAGCGGGCGGCGTGGAGCTGCTGCTCTACGGCGGCAACGCCGTCTTCTACCACCTGCCGCTGCATGAGTATGAGCCGGTCTTGGAGATGCTCGCGCGGCTGCCGGCGGCGACCACGCAGGTGGTGCCAGCGGTCGGCCCGACCTACGGGCTGATGATGGAGCATGCCAGGCTGCTGCGGCAGCATCCCTTTGGCACGGCGATGGTGCTGCCGCATCAGGGCATCACCACCAGCAGCGGCGTGGCGACGGGCGTGCGGAGGTTTGTGGAGGCGGCCGGGATCCCTGCCCTGCTCTACATCAAGCATGAGGGCTTCATCGAGCCTGAAGACGCGGCGGCGCTCTGCCGCGATGGGCTGATTTCGGCGATCAAGTATGCGATCGTTCGCGACGATCCGGCCGACGATGCCACGCTGCGGAAGCTTGTCGACCTGGTCGATCCCGCCATGGTGATCAGCGGCATTGGCGAGCAGCCGGCGATCGTGCACCTCCGCGACTTCGGCCTGGGCGGCTTCACCACGGGCTGCGGCTGCGTGGCTCCGAGGCTGTCGGTGGCCCTGCGACGAGCGGCCGCTGCCGGCGACTGGCAGGAGGCCGAACGGATCCGCACGATCTTTGAGCCGCTGGAAGACCTCCGCAACGCGATCAGCCCGATCTGCGTGCTGCACGAGGCGGTGGCGGCCGCGGGTATCGCGAGCACAGGCCCCCTGCTGCCGCTGCTCGACCGCGTGCCTGCTGCGGATCGGCCGGCAATAGCCGCCGCGGCGAAGGCCCTGCTGGCCGAGGATCGCAGCGAAGCCACGGCTGGGTAACGGCCGCTGCGTCCGCTGCCGGCAGGGACCGCGTCAGGCCCACCGGATGCGTTTTCTGATCTGCCGAACACGGGCCCGCACCGCTGCGGCGTCGTCGTGCTCGGCGTTTTCCAGCAGCTTGAGAACCTTCTCGCGGAGCGGCTCGTGGTCTTCCGCGATCCTGGCATACACGCTCAGGCTCCAGGCTCGCAGAAACCTGTTGGTGTGGGTGATGAGTGGCGCGAGGGCCCGCGTGAGGGGAGGCACCGCCGGCTGCGGGATCTGCAGGAGCGCAAGGGCCTGCAGCAGGTGCAGCTGCGACTGCCAGTCGGCGGCATGCGTGAGCGCGTGGGCCAGCTGCGGAGCACGCTCCTGAGCGGCTGGCTCGCCCTCTTCGACCCATCGCTTGAGGATCCAGGTGGCGGCGACCTGCAGCCTGGCGTCGTCGTGCTCGGCGGCCTTGAGCAGCTCAGCGACAGTGCGGGGATCTCGCCGGAGCGTGCTGCTGATCTGCTCAAGCACGCCCGTCTGCTTGCCGTCAAAGGCTTGGAGTGAACGAAGCAGGTTCATGGCTGGGTGAGGGGGCGACGGAAGAATAGCCCGGCCAGTTGCACCTTCGCAACGATTGCCGGGCTGATGAGCCCCTCAAGAGTCGGCGGGACGAGGGGAATCTGGCGGCTATACGCAAAGGGGAGATGAATCAGGCGGCTGCGAAACTCGTCTGCGGTCATGCCCGCATGCACGTCCATGGAAACGGCCAGCCTGAGCCAACGGGCCACACACCCTGCATCGGCTCGTGACTCGTCGATCGGGCGGATGGCGGGGAGCACTCCCGAGGCCTTGCGTGCGGCCTGGGGGTGGCAGACCTCCTCGCGCGACTCCTCGGCCGCCCGGCAGCGGGTGAGCCATGTCGCCAAGCCGCGAACCGTGTGCTCAGTGTTCGTTCATGGTCGCTGAGTGTTCGTTCGTCATTTTCGCTCCGGACGTGGGGTCGTGCTACGGCCAAGAACGCCTAAGGTCTCCACGTGCGCAGGCGGTTGATGTCCCGCAGGTGATCGATTGCCCCATCTGACGTTGCTTGAAAGAGGTTTTGCTCATGAGCTGCACTCCTTCCCGGTGGTTGTCTCCTGCTTCGGCCGGCCCGCGACGCAGGGCCTCGCAGCAACGCTCGATGACCGATTGGAGGGATCGCTCATGACAAGAACGCAATCGTGCTCAGCTTCTCCCCGCGGACGGCGTGCAACCGCGGTCGCACGGCTCGTGCTTGTGGCCGTCGTCGCGGGTGTTTCTCTGTTCGTCCGCCTCGCCCCCGCTGCGATCATCATCTAGGATCAGTTCGACTATCCGACCGGCTCCTTAAATGGCAAGAACGGCGGCCAGGGATTCTCCGCCGCCTGGCAGGCAACCAGTGCCCTTCAAGTCACCAACCCGGGGCTCACCTACGGCGAGCTCGAGACCTCGGGCAACGCGATCACCGGCCTGAACTCCGGCTCGATGCGGAGGCTGTTCGACAACACCGGGCTGACCGGCGACGGGGCTACCTACTGGTTCAGCGTGCTGTTTGCCGCCCCTGATCCCACTCAGAGTTCGGCGACGGCGATCCCCAGCTTCTTCAGCAATGCGGGTGGAGGCAACGGACAATCCTCCGGCTTCGCCGTCAGCTTCAATCCCCTTCAGCGAACCAGCGCGTACATGGATGCTCGGATCGGCGGCTCCATCAGAGCCAGCGCGAATGTGCCCGGCACGGACTACTACACGGGGTCGTATCTCGTGCTCGGTCGGATCACCTTCTCCGATACGGCCGGCCAAGACCGCCTCGAGGTCTGGCTCGATCCGCCGCTGACGGGCGGCCCCGGCACGCCTCTGTTCAACGTGACCGGGACCTGGGTCGATCCCGGGGCGAACAACTCTTTTAACATGAACAAGTACGATTCCCCGGACCGCAGCGTCGACGAAATCCGCCTCGGCACCACGCTGGCCGACGTGGCGGCCGTCCCCGAACCCTCCACGCTGGCCCTGCTCGCGGTCGGCCTGGCGTCTGGCGGCTACGGCTTCATCCGGCGGTCTTCTCTCGGCCAGCCGCCTGGCCATGGCCGCCGGGTCGGCCACCGCTTCGCGGTAGGGCATGTCAAAAACCCGGGCTCGTGCCTTCGACTCCAGGCGGCCGCTGGCCACTCTGTGCAGGCACAGCGCTCGCCAGCCTCGCAACGTTCGTCAATCAGCACGCGAATCGTGGGCATACCCGGTCGAGCGTGGCCACGCCATCGGCGTCGAGAAACGTGGACGGGAGCCGCGTTCGCGGCCTGCGACCACGCCCTTCTCTAGGCGGGGTGCCTCAGTCGACGCGTGCTGGTAAATTGCCATCATGATAAAAACCCAGATTCAGATTCCCGACCGGCTCTACTACGAGGCAAAGCGGCTCGCTCGAGAGAATGAGTTGAGCTTCGCCGAGGTCGTGCGTCGGGGGCTCGAGGAGATCGTGCGACACCATCCGCCCGGCCGGACGAAGCCGACGGACTGGAAGCTTCCGACTCCCGTCGGCATGGGGGAACCACTCGCGGCCGAGGACGAGTGGACCGCCTTGAGTCACGACTGAAACCCGACCTCTGGCCATGCTCAGCTTCGACACGAATCTCGCGGTGCACGCCGCCAACCGCGACTCGGTATGGCATGGAAAGTCCCGCAGCTTCATCGAATCACTCGCGACCCGCCGCGACGTCGCCATCTGCGAACTGATGCTCGTCGAGCTGTACCTCAAACTGCGGAATGAGCGGATTTTCGCCAGGCCGCTCACGGCGGCCCAGGCAGCGACGGTCTGCACGACCTATCGATCCAATCAGGCGTGGCAGCTGATCGACTGCGCTCCCGTTATGGACGACGTCTGGGAACTCGCGGCCAAATCGGGGTTTGCGTTTCGCCGCATCATCGACGTGCGGCTGGCACGAACGTTGCTCCACCACGGCGTGAATGAATTTGCGACGGCGAACGTCAAGGACTTTGCGAAAGTGGGATTCGACCGCGTCTGGAACCCCTTGGCGACGTGACTTCACGTGCGCTCAGTCGTCGGTATGTCGAGCCTGAGTTGATTCGAACGGCGGGGCCGAGAAACAGGTGCCAGAGAAAAAGGTGCCAGCCACCACATCGAGAGAAACTGGGCAAGCAGTTTCTGTATCGTGCCCAGATTTGGCGGCTTGAACGAGTTTTCCCCGTCCTCCAGCGAAGTGGCATTGGTCCGGTTCCGGTGCTTCAATCCGGCAATCCGAACCAGCCTCTCCATGGATGCCCGAATCGATGGGTCGGTCCTCGCCAGCACGAACATTCCTGGCACGGACTACTACACGGGGTCGTATCTCGTGCTCGGTCGGATCACCTTCTCCGATACGGCCGGCCAAGACCGCCTCGAGGTCTGGCTCGATCCGCCGCTGACGGGCGGCCCCGGCACGCCTCTGTTCAACGTGACCAGGACCTGGGTCGATCCAGGGGCGAACAACTCTTTTTACATGAACAAGTACGATTCCCCGGACCGTAGCGTTGACGAAATCCGCCTCGGCACCACGCTGTCCGACGTGGTGCCCGTCCCCGAGCCGTCCTCGGTCGCCCTGCTCGCGGTCGGCTTGGCCTCTGGCGGCTACGGCTTCAGCCGGCGGCGATCGGCTTCACTCGGGTAAGCGTGGTCTTGCTTTCTGCAATCAGGCAGCTCCGGGGGGACTGCCCGTGCCGGGCTATCAAGGAGAACCTGAGGCACTTGTGGTCGTTCAGCATCGAGGGATGGGCGCGACGATTCTTCTCTCAATGGAATAGCTGGGCGATGCGTAGCCGACTCGAGCCGATCAAGAAAGTCGCCCGTATGATCGACCGCCGCCTCGACAACATCATTACCCACTGCCGCCATCAACTAACCAACGCCGTCGCCGAGGGCCTCAACAGCAAGATTATGGCAATCAAGCGTCGGGCTGGGGGCTACCGGAACGTCGCGAACTTCAAGACCGTGATCTCCTTCTACTGCGGTGGCCTACGGCTCTACCCATGAAAAACCCAGAAGGACCGAAAAGAGCTGCGTCCCCTTTTCGGTCACCGTCACGCCCCGGTGCTCCGCGGAATCTCGTGCATCAATCTCAAGTTGAGTGTGGCGGCAAGGCGTTCAATCGCGGCGGCGGGCAGATCGGCCTCTCCCTCCCGAAACCGCTCGAGCAGTTCGAGCTCAATGTCGAGCAAGCCGGCCAAGTGGGCATCGGGGATTCGGGCCATGGCGATGGCTCGCCGGAGATCACCAAACACGCCCGTCCGAGTCACGGCTGCGCGAATTCGCCCGACACGTGCCACCGTGTCCTCGCGACAAGCATCCTCCGCAGCCGCTTCCTGCCGCCACAACTGCCGCTGCACGTCAGTCGGCATGAGCGAAATCCGCCGCCGCCCCGCCGCCAGAGCTGACCGAATCTGATCGACCTGATCCGCCGTCAGTTGCATGGTCATTCCTCCACCTCGAACGCAGTCATCGGCTGGATGATGTCGTCGTCTATTCTTCGAAAGACGCAGCACAAGACTCGGCCGGTCTGGGTTGCCCCAAACGCGATCGGATTACCTGAAGAGCGACTGACCGTTTCACCCTCGGGATTCATGACAACTTCCTCGAACTCTTCCTGTGAGATGCCGTGCTCTGCGACATGCCGAATGCTCTCCACGGTCCAGAGGAAGAAATAAAACGGCATGATCCAAACCTCGGCATCGTATCCAGCAGTCTAATTCGTTCGCGCGGGCCGGTGTCAAACTCTTCGGAGCGGGGGATCGCGTCGGGGCGGTCGCTCGGGCACTGAAAGGTGCCGATCACATGCTGCCGCAGCGTGCGGCCGGGCGTGATGCCGCGGCTGCGCGTCGAGCCTGGCTGCGTCGGAGCGTTCCGAAATCAGCTTCCGTCCTCAGTTTTCCTTTTTCCCCGGGTAGACTGAGTCGCATGACAGGACGGCAGTTTTACGACTGGCAGACGGCCGGCGGGGCCGACGACGTGATGCGGATGGTCGACGCGCTCGAGCGGGCCGAACTGCACTGGTGCGCAATCGGCGGGATCGCCGTCAATCACTGGGCCGCCGAGCCGATGGTGAACCGCGACGTCGACTTCGTGGTGGCCGTGGATGAGATCGAGCCGGCAGTCGCCACGCTGGAGGCGGTTGGCTTCCTCGCCCAGCGGCATCCCTGGTCGGTGAACTTCCAGGGCCGCTCGCAGGTGAGCCTGCAGCTGAGCACCGAGGATTTTTACCGTGAGTTTCCCGGTCGCAGCGTGCCGGCCGATGTCCACGGGATCCTGATGCGGGTGGCGTCGCTCACCGACACGCTGGCAGGAACAATCAAAGCCTGGCGAACCCCGGAGCGGCGGCCGAGCAAGGCTCTCAAGGACCTCGGTGACATCGCGCGACTCGTCGAGGCTCACCCGGAGCTGCCGCAGCTCCACCGCGACTCCTTCGACCGGATCTTGGTTGCCCAGGCCGCCTGCCACGGGCTCGCGATCGTCACCGACAACGCGTGGATCGGTCGCTACCCGGTCCGAACGCTGTGGTGAAAAAGAGAACTGCACGTCAGTGACGGGAGGAGTTCGCGGAGAAGCGGGCCACCGGACTGCGGCAGGGCAGTCCGGTATCAGTTCACGCGGCTTCGGCTTCCCCCGGTGGTGATCGGCCGGTGGCTTCAGCTGCTTGTGATCGCACTCATTCGCACGCTACGATTCCAGGCGAGTCGCCAACCCCGCGACGGGCTGCCAGAAAGGATGCCGAGCATGCTTCCCAGCGATACGTCGGCCGAGGCTGCCGAGGTTCAGCGGACG
>ERZ891134.2313-NODE-2313-length-11315-cov-9.147513_pt1 | contig 11315 bp, 16 predicted proteins | sample MGYA00520888_ERZ891134 | MGnify/ENA primary metagenome ERZ891134 (study PRJEB32303, sample SAMEA104408692) | aquatic metagenome | biome: Brackish water; feature: Coastal; material: water | place: Baltic Sea | collected 2014-10-23 | depth 10 m ... | reverse complement strand
CCAGCTTTACACGATGAAGGAAGGTCAACGCCTGCTTCTTCAGCAGCCTCAAGGATGTACTGATCCTCCTCACATTGAATGACGGTATCGGTGCCGTCGGGAGTGCGGAGAGTAACATTGTATGCCATTAGTAAGTTTCGGATAATTGGTTTACTGAGTGCGCCAATAAAACAAAAAAGGCGACACTAGTTATTGTAAACAAAAGTGAAGTCATTGTCAAATCCTATGTCAGAAAATGCCAAAAAACAGTTTGCCAGTAGCGGCGTAAGAAATCAATCCTGCTACGAAACCCATCATTGCCCAGCGACCATTGGTGCGCTCCTTAACCATATTAGGAGTCAGCATCCCGTAGTTCTCATAGTACATTACGGGTTCTTTGGCAAACATATTTTGTTGCCCATACTCATTAGTTGTTACAGTCATTGTACATTCGTTAAGAATTGTTACACAATTATATAGCAAATATAAAGAGGCGTCAAGCCTCCCTTGTTACGGTTTCCACACCTTATGAGTATAAATGCTTACTGAACCACCTTCTTATAGGGTCTTCCTTGCTCATCAAACCCATCAATATCAATGTAGTTTGGAGTTCCACTGAAATTATCTACGGGAGCGACTAGAAGATATGGTCCAGGAACTCTATCATCCTTCCAGTCATATGTTCTAAAATGAGTCGGATGGAAGTGTATAGTTATGACTTTCTTTCCAGGATTACGACAAGTGTATCCCAGTTCTCGCATATTATAGGTAATCTTATTATCACAACCAGGTTTACCCATAGTGTAGTTCATCTCATCAGATGTTGGAATAGGTGTCTTAAAAATCCAAGAGTCCTGTGATGCGGCATTATCAAAAGGCTCAATCTCCCAGTTCTTTCCATCACCAGTAGAAATCTCCCAGCGACTCAGTGCATAGAAGTTCTTTTCCATCTTAATACTCTTAAAGTATCTCAGAGTATCATCAAAGATGATATCGGCATTCGCAACGATACAAATCTGGTCTTTCAGATTCTCATTGCAGAAATCAAAAATGTCTTTATAAGTTGGTCTACTATCTCTAATGACTTTTTTAATTTTAGGAGAATCAAAATAAAGTTCTGCATCTTCTTCCATAAAAAGATACACATTCTCAATCAAATCATTTCCAAGATTTTGATGAAGGCAATAGAGGAACTCTCCATTCCTCATATGATTGAGAGAGTTAAAGTATTCTATAATAAGATTCATATTTTTAAATCGCAATAATTCTGCAAATCAATTACCATGTCATCAATAGGATGATCATTCATAATCAAATTATATATCCTGTCAAAAAATGTCTCATACCAGAATCCAGAAAATTTACTTTTGTCCGATGTATAATGCGACATGTTCAAAAAGTGAATGTGTTTCAGTTGTTCAAGATTCACATTTGATCTGATACACCAATTATATTTCTTTATGCCAAAAGTTTTCAGATACTCCATACCTTCTTTTAGAGAAGAAAATTGTGAATAATATATTCTATTCATAATGACTTCATATAAATTACCAGTCATTTTTATAGAATCATATCTATCAACATCATCAATAAAATTCCAAAGATTTTCATCCATGTTAGATGGATAGTAAACCAATCCACCATTTAAGTAAAAATCTTTTGTAAAGGATGGATCTATATTTGAATCCTCCTCACACTTGGAGAACATCATAAATTTCTCAATCAAAAATATCTCAGAAAACTCTTTGGTAAAAATAGTATCTGCTTCAGAAAATAAAATATTATTGTGTTCAAGAAGTTTTTTTATAGAATAAAGAACATCAACAATCATTTCGGACCAAGAATTAACTTCTTTTTCCAAAATGATCACATTGTCTACACAGTTTAGTTTTTCAACTACTTGAACATTTTTGTCTACAAATTTTTTATGTTTATAATATTCTTTTTCCTTACCTTTAATTTTATATAATGGATAAACCAATATATTTTTAGGAGAAGAATTCTTTATCTGTAACAGCTTTGTCATCTATGTAGTAATCCGCACTTGGTTTTCCTAGCATAAGTTGGTGAAATTTACATCCCCAATCATTCAATTGTTGTAATGTAATATCATACCACATTTTATAAGCGGCAGAAACATCTCCATCACAAGTGAGCATTCCCCTAGCAGTAAGATAGACGATGTAATTGCCCTCATCATATAATTGATTGATTTTTTCAATCCTATCCATGTATGGAGTAGTTTCTGCATATTCGCCCAATCCAGCCTGAGCACAGATTGTTCCATCAATATCAAAACAGTATCTTTTCATTTTGCAATTAATCTCATGTTATAGTCGTGTCCATCATTTTGATATATTTCATACTCATAATTTTCTGAAACTATATCTATTAAGTCTTGCCTATTATGATAAAAAGCATAGGTAGGCATCACATCAAATGCCATATACTCAGAATACCTAGAAGGTTGATCATCAATACTCATTCTATGGAGAAGAATGTTTTTAAATCCCAATGAACAAATCTTTTTAAGAACTTTATTGGCATTGGGGAGAACATCTAACACGGCAGCCATATAAAATATTTCATTGTCTCCTTTAATAAAATTTTCATCTAGATCATTGATATCAAAAACAAAAAAACTATCTTTTGAGTAATTTTCTTTTGCAAGTTCTATGGCATACTCCGATCTATCGTATCCATAATAATTGCCACCCTCCAATCCGTCAGAAACTACTTGATAAAGAGCTCCTGTACCACATCCCAAATCACGGATAGTGTCGATGTTTTCATTTTGTCCAACAAAGAAACCAACATCATCGATCAAATTGTCCCAGTGTGGTGGTCTTCTTGCAGTGTAACTCAACTCTTTCTTGTTGAGAAGAAGTTGACGATCAAAATAACTTTTTTCTTGTTCGATAGTATGTACCATTTTAAACCTCAATCTTTTAATTTCATGTAACACATCCAAGTGTAATCATAGCAGTCAGTATAATAACTTTCATCTACAATTTCATCAGAAGTGAATATTGGATCTGGTGTTTTATATACATTTCTATCCCACTTATCACCCCATCTAGTGTTTTCAAGTATATAGAGAGGAGGAAATTCCATATATGACTCCACCTTTTCATTAAATTTTTTCTTCACTACATCGTCAAGTTCATATTCAGTTCTAGTTCCAAATTTATCAATAATATATTTTTTTGCTTCTTTAATTTTTTTAGGAGAAACAATGTCTCCTTGATTTGGTGGATAATTGTCCTCCACCACAACATGTTTGAATGGCGCATCATCAAGAAAATACAATCTATCAGAAAAATCTTGGTGATCATCTAAGAACAAGAGAGTTTTATCTGGTGTCTTATCTGGATAATCTTCAAAAAACTCTTTCCAATTAACAGTATTAATGTCTCTTTTCAGGTATTGAACCTCCTCATCTTTGTATTTCAAGGGAGAGAAATCAACATCAAATGACATAATATCAGCGTCAGGCAATGCCTTTCTAATAAACCAAGTTCCTTGACCTTTCCATACTCCACTCTCAACTACAAGATTTGGTTGGAGTTCCTTCAATGCACAGTAAAAGGCAAACAAATGAGCAGACTTCATACCACCAGTATTGTCTTGAATAGGTCTGTTCTCATACAACTCTTTAAATTCGGAAAAATATTTTTTAAGATTTTTAGTGTCCATCAAATGTCTCCAACAAGATTTTTAAATTTTTTTACAGTATCAAAATACAATCCGATTTTCTTTTTAAGGAAAGGAATTCCAACATCTTGAACAAGATGTCTTCTGGCAAGAATATAAGTTCCATTATCAAAATTTGGAACAAAATTAGAAAAATGCCAATAAACTAATTTTTGTCTATTGCCTTCCCAAACAATCATTTCATTATTGTCATCATACTGATGGAAGGGAAGATTCCATGGAGCAAGATGACCACATGTATCACCTATTATTATAGCATCTTCATCCGAACCTTCATAGACAAGTTCAAGATATTTTTGATCTCCATACGCACCATACTCTGCGGCAAATTCATTGTTGGGATCTTTCAGACAAGACAACCAGAAATCAGAAGCACCAAGACCAGTAATATCATTATTAAAATAAACGATCCCAACGTTAAATTGTCCGGCAGGATGTGGATTTGGATGAAGAATTCTGTGCTCTACAACACCAACACTCTTATCACCAACATCATTAAATGCATACATGAAATCTTCAAAGAAGAAAATATCAGCATCAACATACATGATGTGATCAAGATTTAAATCTTTCAAACAATAGTTGATTGAAAAAGTAGAAAGACTATAAAGAAATTGCCACTGATTTGGATCATTTACATCATCACCATTTCTTTTTTCAATGTTAGAAACATTCTTCGCCTCAAAAGATGCTTCTACTGTTTTGAGTTTTTTGAGATGTTCATTAGTTTTGCACAACTGAGTGATAGAAATAGGAACCACTCTGGAATCATATCCAGATAAAAACTCAAAACTTTCTTCATCAACACAAAAATAGTAAAGAGTATAATCGGTATCAGACTTACTCAAAGATTCATGCATCGACAATCCAAGATGCAAATAATTTTTATCAGATACTGTACAAAAATTTTTCATCACTGATACTTTTCAATTAGCATTGCCGTAAGTTTTGCAGAACCTTCTGGTGAAGCATTTCGCTCATACCAACTACGGCAGGCATTATGCATATATTGCCACTCAGATTGAGAAACCTTAGAAATTTTTTCTTTAACTTCTTCGGGAGAATCGACAGAAATATAATGAACTCCTTCGATCCAAGGTTCATGATAATTTATAACATCACAACCAGGAGCAACTACGGGAACTGTTCCATGAGCCATACACTCAATATCTCTATTACACTTAGGACCATATCCTGGCAGGAGAAGACCAAACTTAGATGATGCTAGTTTGTCTTGATACTGTTCTTGTGTATATGGATAAGATGATTGAAGACCACTGTCACCGATTCTGATCGGCATACTAAACTCTTCAACACTCTTTGTCCAATCTTGATTCACCCTTCCACTACCTTGAATATGATTTTCAATCTTTCCCATAAAGATTGATTCAACAGGTCGTTCATCATATGAGAGAATACCTTTCAGAACCCTAGCATGAAGTTTTTTGGGATGACGAGAGAAGAAAGTCCAGGGATGAACCTGTGGATGACTAGGGACAGTATTACAAAAAAGTGAAACTCTAAATGGTGGTATTGACCTATCGTCTATCCTAGGCCAATCATAAAGCAAAAACTCTTTCTTTCCATCCGCCCAACAAAAATCATCACTACTATAAGAGAAGGTAGCAAGATCTAAGTCTCCCCACAACTCAAGCATTTCTCTGAATGCATCGTTGTGAGCATCATTATCTGGTTTCCAAATGTGTGGTTTGTTCATTTTATAAGTTCCAAAAATTCATCATGGTCTCTTATGTATTCGTCCTCATCATACTCCTCAGATCCAAAAACAATTAGTTCAGTATTTTCTTTTGTGAACTTAAATATTGTCCAAGTAAATGGAAGGACTTGAAGATAATCGTTCTCTCTTAAAATTTTAGTTTCTTTGCCTCCTGAGGTTTCTATCTCAACTTCTATTTCTCCTCGCATGATATAAAAAAGTTGAATCTCTCTCCTATGTCCATGATTTCCTCTTACAGAATTTAAGGGAGAATTTTTAAAAATCATAATCCTTTTGATTGGATTCAACCCAAATTCCAAAGGATAGATGGGAACTAGATCCCCTCGTTCTTTATCAGATTTAACTTCGATCATCATAGAAAATTAAATAGTGTTTCCTTTTCTGGTCTCCAACCCAACTCCAATCTTATCTTTTTAGATGAGATTGAATACCGCATATCTTGCCCCAATCTATTTTCTACAAACTTCACATTAGCATCTTTTCCAACCCACGAAGAAACTTGTTTCACAACTTCATTATTACTTAAACAGTTATTTGCAGATATGTTCCAGATTTGGTTCTTATCTTGAGAAAAACAAACTTTATAAATTCCTTCTACATTATCTTTAACATAAGTCCAATCTCTAACATAAGATCCGTCACCATGAAGAGGAATGGGTTTATCTTCATTGAGACACTCAATAATTTTTGGAATCAACTTTTCTGGATATTGTCTTGGACCATAGTTATTAGAACTTCTACAAATCTGATAGTCTATTCCATAAGTTCTTCCATATGAAAACAAAATCATTTCTGCAGCAGCTTTTGATGCAGAATATGGGTTGGAAGGATTTAAGATAGATGTTTCAAGCATATCTCCTTCGGATATGTCTCCATAAACTTCATCCGTGCTTATGTGTATAAACAAAGGTCTTTCGTAAACCTTCCCTCTCAAAAGATTTAAAATATTTTGTGTTCCTAGAATATTTGTTTTGGCAAAAACATCAGGTTCATTAATAGAGTTATCTACATGACTCTCAGCGGCAAAATTAACAATGATGTCACATAAAGGAAGATGAGTTAGATTTCCAATATCCTCCTTTATCAAGGTATAATTTTCATCATTATCCCATGGTAGTTCTTGATTAGAAGCATAGGTCATTTTGTCGATGTCTATTACCTTGTGACCTTTCGACAAACAAAGTTCAACAAAATGACTTCCTATAAATCCTCTACCACCCGTAACTAAAAATTTCATAACTAACAACCATAAAATGTTTTGATACTGCTACAAATATATTCGATTTCAGAATCGCTCAGATACTGATGCATCGGCAAACTCAGTATTCTATTAGAATTTATATCAGTTTTTGTAGTGTCAAATTTACCGTCAAGGTAATCAAAAGGTTTTGATTTTGCAATAGGAACTGGCCAATGAATTATCGTTGGGATATTTTTAGATGCCAAAAACTTTTGCAAGTTTTCCCTATCATCTACCATTATACAGTAGATATGATAAACATGCAAATCAACATGAGAATCTACCTTTGGTGTTTCAACCACACCATCCAAAAGACTATTATATTTTTCTACCACCTTTTGTTTTTTATTGTTCCATCCGTCAAGTCTTTTTAATTTTTCATCTAAGAACAATGCTTGTATGGGATCCATTCTATGATTCCACCCAACATCATCATAGTAATATTTCTTTGATGACCCATAGTTTCTAAGAGATTTAAGTCTCTGATTATATTCATCGCTGTCAGTGGTAATTATTCCCGCATCACCAATGGCACCAAGATTCTTTCCTGGATACAGAGAATAAACTGTCATGTCAGCATACTTACCAATCATCTCACCATTCGTAACTGCACCATGAGCATGAGATGCATCTTCTATAATTTTACAATTATATTTTTGCGAAATCTCATACAACCTCTTCATGTTGGTTGGATGCCCATACATGTGAATGGGAAGAATAATGCAGTTATCATAAAGATGACGATTACATTCTAAGTGATCTTTCAACAAATCAAGATCCATTTGAAAATAATCGTCGTGATCCACCAATGAAATATTATATTTTCCTTTTAGTTGAGATTTTACTGCAAGAACATCAGCGATGTAACCATTGGCGGGGAGAACAACATCAGTTGTAGTATCATAGAATTCAAACGCCTGAATAGCAAGTTTCAATCCATCAGTTCCATTTGATACTCCTATGGAATGTTTTCTACCAGACCACTCAGAAAAGTTATTTTCAAATCTTTCTAAGTAAGGTCCCATAACATAGGCAGAACTTTCAAAAAAAGAATCTAAGTTTTTATAAACATCTTCTTTTATTTCATTCCACTGAGCAGATAAATCAAGAAATTTCATAATCAAATTTTTATAAAGGAACCAGAATCATCAATTTTTAATTCATCAATCCTATAAAGAAGTTTATCGGCGGCATCCGAAGGATCTCTTAGCATATTATTGTTATGCAAATCAAAGAATTTTTTCATGTCTGGATGCTCTTCAATAGAAGAATCTCTAATTTGCTTTTGCATTTTAGTGGCAATAGCACCAGGAGACACAGACACAAATATTTTATCAGAAATTTCTTTGGCATATACTCTGAACATCATATCAGAAAAAGCCTTAGTTGAGCAGTATTCCAACCATCCAGTATAAGGGTTGGAAGCGGCACCACTACTAATGTAGACAAACTTATTACACTTAGAATTTTTAAGTAGAAAGTCTACAATTACTTTACTGGACAAACAATTTATTTGAAATGAATCTAAAAGATTGGAAGAGTTAATATCAATAGCATTTTCAATTTGTCCCAATGTTCCAGCATTCAATATACAAACGTCCACATCTTCAATAACCGATAAGTTATTTGATAGTGATGAAATAATTTCGGTGGTGTTTTTCAGATCACTAATTTGTATTTCACTGATGTTTTCAATGCCAAGTTTTTTTCTGTTTAATACAACAATCTCATCAGAAGAATTTAAAATTTGTTGTTGCAAACTCAGTCCCAAACCAGACGTAGTTCCGGTGATAAAAAATTTCATTATATCAGAGCCTCCTTAGAATAATTGTCTTTATCCATTCCTTCGATTGCTTTTGCCTTTTCATAAAAAGTACTAGGATCTAAACCCAATCGAATTGCTTGAAGTGCATAGTAATCGGTAATTGAGAAGTGGGAAGAAATGATTCCATAAGAACTTGGTTTCATTTGTAAAATGGATCGATACTTCTCAAGGTGATCCAAGACTTTTGGACTTTCAGAAACTGGGACAACATATTCCAGTTTCAAGTTACCATCACCTTTACCCATACCCGCCAAAGACAAATCAGTGGATCCAAACCCACACTTTAAAAGATTTCTGTAATTGAAATATGCCTTTCCAGAATGATCGTGTAGGTGAAATCCGGGAGTGATACCATATGAATTAATCAATGCTGCCATATCAGAATACTTTTCATATTCCTTTTCCAAGTCAAGAGTTCCATGAGTATCGGCAAAGTATATAAAGTCAGCACCAGAACTAGAAGCCAATTTTACACACTTTTCCAAATCTTTCATCGTATAGTTAGTGATATTAAAAAAGTTCATACTCAGTTTTGAACCTGTTCTCTTTTTAATATTTTCGCCCAACTTAACTGCCCTATCAATATCTTCTGATCTAGAACAAACTCTAACCAAACCTACACCAAAACTTTCGTCTGGATATTCATTGGGATCATGCTTACAATAGTGACAATCAACCATTATAGAAAACTTATTAAAATTTTCTAATCCAACCCTGTCAGAAATATCTTGGAGATGAGATTCATTTAGTTGATAAAATTTATTCGTTGATTTTGCAGTCTGCTTCCAATAACCCAACTCGATAAAATTTATCGTTGGTGCTTCGGTTATTGTTCTAATATGCGAATCAACAAAATCATCAGGCCAATCAAACTTGACCTGATGACCTCCATCTCTCAAAGTAACGTCTATGAAATTCATTTTCACCTATATCTTAAATTGATTTAAGCACACTATCAGCAACATATCTAGTCAATTGTAAATCATCTGGATAATCAATTTCAATAGAACTTACAGAATCAAGTTCGTAATTGAACACTTTTCCTGGTAATCTTTTTTTCTCTTCTAATATTTTTGCTTTTGTGGAGATAAAAAATGCGCCCAAAGACATAAAGACAGGAGGAATGTCCTGTGTTCGCTGAACACGAGAAGGATCGTAATTAATTGGAATTACCTTTTCGTCTTCCAACATAAAAGTGAAATCTTGTATGCGCTTAACAGATTGCACAGAATCATATCCTCTATCCAAATATTCAGATGCCTTTTCAATTTCTGATAAAGTGATAAACGGTGAAGTTACATGGAATAGACAAATCTTTTCTGTGGGTAAAATTTCTTCTCTTTCACAAAATTCAATTAGCATGGATTCTACTGGCGATCCAAGTTTTTCAGAATTTTGTTCCCAAAGAATATGTCTTTTATTTCTTTCAATTCCTTCCACATTGTTTAGTTCTTTTATTTCATTAAGAACTAAATCCGAATCACTATTCACATAAGTTTTATACTTATCACTAACTAAACGATTTACAGTCCACTTCCATAGGGGAATATCATCAGAAATAATTTGAAAGTTTTTAGACTTTACTCTAGATGAATTTTGTTTGACAATCGTAAAAAGTCTCATTTTACTCAATAGTTGGTATTAAACTTAAATAAAATTTTCTATCTCTCAACGGATCAAGTTCAACAAAAAATAATGACTTCCAATCACCTGTCAAGAGTTTACCATTACTGAAAGGAATAATTTCTGCACTATTAAAAAACAAAGATCTGATGTGAGAATGTCCATTAACTCTTTCATCAACTGGTGTGTCATTTCTCAAAGAAATAAGATCATGTAAATATTTTATATTCTTTTGATCTCCCTCAGGTTCTTTATGATGAGGAGCGACTTTATCCAAGAAAAATCTAACATCAACCAAATGAAGAAGTTCATCTTCGAGTGTAGTTATGCATGAAGTCGTATGTGGTGTATAGATATGGGCAAGACCTTCGCCATCCTCAGGAAGATTGTCGTTCACCAACTGTGTAATGTTGGTGAACATCTTATCGGTGTTAATAGAAAAAATTTTCATAATATCAGTCAGGATAAAATTTTACATTGGGAAGTTCTCTGGACATTTTATATTCGAGCACATGATTGTGCGTGGCATTCAAATCAACATTAAGTTTTTCATAGTAATGTTCCTTTGATTTTTGAAAGAAATCAAAACAAAAACAACTAACATTTTCAAAGAGTTCTGAGGCAAGTAATATTGCAATAATACCTGTTCCCAAATGAGTACTATTGTAATCAAAAATGCCGCCCCTGCCCAAATCATCTAGGGAATAAACTTCATTTGCACCCAATCTAAAACGAATACCATTTTTATATGAGTTGGCATTTGGTTGCAGAACTATGATTTCATTATCGTAAATTAATTCTTCTAGTGTCAACTTTGACCAAGAAGGAAAACATTCTCTATAATGTTGATCTTTAGATACGGACTCAAAATCGTGCATCAATCTAGCCAAATGAATGCAAGTCAATCTAATATCCGTTCTTTTCCCCACATGTTTTTCATAACCGTCTATCAGACACCAGTTACATCTAATGACAACATCATGACTATCAATGAGTTCACCATATTCGTGGTTCATTAATTCGCCAGAATTACTCACAACAGCGCAAGTTTTTCCTTTAAGAATATCTGATAGTTTTTTCATACGACCAATATTGTTCTTTGTATTATACCAAAAAAGGACGGTTTACGCAACCGTCCCATTAGGTCTTTACATGCACGCCACTTGCTCTTTAACCAGAAGCAAGAAACTGGGCGG
>ERZ891134.2312-NODE-2312-length-11317-cov-25.924614_pt1 | contig 11317 bp, 16 predicted proteins | sample MGYA00520888_ERZ891134 | MGnify/ENA primary metagenome ERZ891134 (study PRJEB32303, sample SAMEA104408692) | aquatic metagenome | biome: Brackish water; feature: Coastal; material: water | place: Baltic Sea | collected 2014-10-23 | depth 10 m ... | reverse complement strand
ACCCTCGCGATTACGCGCTTTGTTGCGAATCGAGAAGACCGAGCTATGCTTGCGCATCGCTTAGCGTATATTGCGCACGAAGAAGCTTGGGCTATTGCAAACCCCGAGAAGCAGGACCAGCTTCGCGAAACATGGGTTGCATACAAGAACGTTTGCGACGAGAACAACTTGAAGTACTTCCTGGACTGAACCAACAACGGAGGGGGTGGTGGGATGACTCACCATCCTCTCCGGTTTGTTCGCAAGAGAAACACGTCTTATAATGGAGAGATACTCCAACTATTTGATAAGGATTCACCATGAACTATATTACTAAAATCGCCAGCGCACCCGAACGCCAGATCAGTAATCTTCGTTTGAAGATTGCCATGATCAGGGTTCGTCGCGCTGAGCGCACACTGAAGAATATTTTGGGAGAATGCTACTACACAAATGTACCAGCATCTCAATGAAATTTAGAGACCTGTGTGGACGCAGAAGATTGCGCCTACACGGGTTTTTAATTTCGATTGACCAAGACGTTCGCAAAAGAAACACGTCTTATAATGGAGAGATACTCCAACTTTTAACAAGGATTCACTATGAACCAAATTACTAAAATCGCAATCGCATTCGAACGCATGATCAGCAATCTTCAAACGAAGATCGCCCTGATTAAGCTTCGTCGCGCTCAGCGAAAACTGATGAGGATTTTGGAAGAATGCTACAACGAAGTACCAGCATCTCAATGAAATTAGAGACCCATGCGGGCGCAGAAGATTGCGCTTACACGGGTTTTTAATTTCGATTGACCAAGACGTTCGCAAAAGAAACACGTCTTATAACGGAGAGGGAAACCTAAATGTTTTTAACAACAGCCCGCTCTCAACGATTCGTCGTTGGGACTCCAACCAAACACACCTAATAATTTTTTCCTTAGGAGGAACAATGATGAAAAACATTTTTAACTACACACCGTCAGAAGACAAGGCTGCTCAGATCGAAGCTTTTCTGGAGGAGCAACCCGATCGATACACGATTATTTCGGGAGTCTTAGTTGCGTCTGCGACGTATGTTATAGGTTTTGCTATTGGCAGAATCCTGCGTAGCGCAGAAACTCGTTTAGGAGAGTATCGTTTTGACAAAGCAACTGTCAAGGCTGCAATCGAGCTAGCAACTGAATCTAAGTCCTGAAGCCCTACACGGGTTTCATTTTTTTCACACCAACAATAATTAGGAGGCCTATTATGGCACAAGCAAAAAGTTACGGAGTCTTCAAGTTTGCGTTTGACGCACTCTTGACTATCTGCACGGGTGGGCTTTGGCTCATTTACATATTTGTACGTGAAATGCGAGGGTGATCTATGAAGTTTGACATTCTTGCTAGCAATGTACAAAAGAAAGTCAGCGACGGACTACCCGAGATCCTTGTGGGTGCAGCTATATTTGGAGTCGTACTGACATCATACGAAGCTGCCAAAGCAACGATGCGTGCTAACAAACACCTCGACCTTCTGCGACATGAAGACGAGGCCGATGTGGCTATATTTGACATCATAGAACCAAAAGAAGCCTTTAGGGCTTGTTGGCGATTCTATGTGCCTACGATGCTATACGGTTCTGGTACGATCACATTAATGATTCTCAGCAATCGTGTTAGTTCTTCTCGTGTTAGTGCAGCTACAGCAGCTTACGCAATGGTTGACCGTGCATATTCTGAGTACAAGGAGCACGTTGCTGGAGAGATCGGCGAAAAGCGTGAAGAGAAGATTCGTGCAGCTATCTCGGAGAAACATGTTGCTGAGAATCCGCCTGGGGCGTCAATGCTCATTGCTGCTGGCGATAACACCCTGTGTCTCGAAGAGTACACTGGGCGATATTTTGTCTGCGACATGGAAAAGTTGAAGACAGCACTGAACACAATTAATTACAAGATCAATCATGAGTTCTATGTAACACTAGACGAATTCTATGATCTTGTTGGTCTGGCAAGCACTACAGAATCGAGCAACCTGGGCTGGGACTCAGACAAACAACTCGATCTGCAGTTTACGCCAGTCTTAGACAAGAGCGGAAAACCCGTTCTTGGTTTCTCGTATAACTACGTTAAGCCACTCAAGTAACCTATTCACGACCTAGGCATGTCATTAAACTGCTTTTTGCCAAGGAGGCATCATGTTGAAACGATCAGTTAACTACACTAGTTTTGACGGTGAAGCTAAGAACAAAACGTTCTACTTCAACCTTACGAAGACCGAGCTTCTCGAGTTGGACGGTTCTGCCGAAGGCGGCCTTGCGGCTTCACTTCAGCGCATCGTTGACTCACAGGAAAGTTCTGCACTCATTGCTGAATTCAAGAAGATCATCTTGTTGGCATACGGCGAGCGCTCCGACGACGGCGACCGCTTCGTCAAGTCAGATGATATTCGGGAAGCTTTCTCGCAGACTGCGGCGTTTGACGCACTCTTCATGGAGCTTGCTCAGGACGATCAAAAAGCGTCTGATTTCATTCTGGGACTTATGCCTGCAGAATTGACATCACAGATGCAAAAAGAGATCAACCAGAATCGACCGGTACCTACGCCTAACGTGCCTGCACAACAGCCAATGGAGATGGCACAACCTGCTATGGTGGACCCAAGCTATATTCCGCCAGCACCAGTAATTCCAATGCAGCAAGACTGAGATAGGAGACGTTTATGGATTACAGTAAATCAAAAGCAAAGACTCCTGCAACTACAGACACAGAACGGGTCAAACTCGATCCGGTAGTCACACAAGGGGTCACTAGGAAGAAGCGAAGTCTTGGTTCTCGTATCAAGCAGATCTTCTTTGGCGGGGATGCTAAGGAAGCTGCTTCTACGGTTGCTGCCGAGGTTATATTCCCTGCGATTCGAAACGTCATCGTCGATTCTGCCAACCAGGGCATCAGACGTATGGTTTATGGAGAGCATGCACAGCGACTTCCGCCTAGCGGGCCTGGCAGCGACAGGTATAGGTCACGTACTACATACCAGCACCCTGTGCGTCGCCAGCAAGCTCCATATCCTAGAGATGCGTATCAGGTTCTTCCTGACCAAGTGCCTCGTTTACAGCCTCGTGGCGGCATCGGATCTGACATCATCTTACATTCTCGTGAGGATGCAGAACTAGTCGTGGAACGTATGTCCGATATTCTCGATCAATACGAGCGAGTGTCTGTTGCAGATCTTTACGACTTGCTTAACATGCCCACGTCTATGACGGACAATAAGTGGGGATGGCGAGTACTACCAAGTCCTGGGATTGCACAGGTCCGTGAAGGCTGGCTTATCGAGCTGCCAAACGCAGAACCTATCTGATTATATTTGCCCAAGAAGGAGATTCTATGAAGAACAAAATTACACAATTAGCAGCAAGCAAAAGCGCTTCGCTTAAGCAGAACCGACCGCACATTACTTTCGGTTTTGGCCTCGCTGCTGTAGTCGTTGCTGGTGTGTGGGCCTGTAAGTCTACACTCAAGCTCGAGGAAACAATCGAAGAGATTGAGCAAGACCTTGCGCACACTAGGGAAACCGCAGAAAAGTATTCCGATTTGGCTATGGCGTATACCCGTAGCGCAATGAAGATCACCAAGTTGTATGCGCCTGCTGTCGTCACTGGCGCAGCGGGTATTTCGCTTCTGGTCAACTCACACAACGAGCTGACTCGACGGAACGCAGCGCTTACAGCAGCATATTCTAGCCTGTCCATGGCTTTCGAAGAGTATCGTGATCGTGTGCGCAATGAGATTGGCAAAGAGAAAGAGCAAGAACTGTTCCTCAAGGTTGAAGAAGAGTCAATCTTGGACGAGGACGGCAACGAGCGTGGCGTAGTTCGCACGACTCCTGCGTCGCCTCACTCTCGCTTCTTTGACGAGCACTCTTTGCAGTACCAGCGCAACAACGAGCACAACCGCTTGTTCCTGAGCTGTCAGCAGAACTACTTCAACGATATTCTGCAGTCACGTGGTCACTTGTTCCTCAACGAGGTCTACGACAACCTTGGCTTGCCTCGTTCCGCTGCAGGTCAAATTGTCGGTTGGCGATACATTCCAGATGGTAACGACGTTGGCGACAACCACGTAGACTTCGGCATCGAGGTGCCTTACAACCGTGAGTTTGTCAATGGGCCAGAACAGGCAGTACTACTCACATTCAACGTAGACAAGGGCACTATTGCCGAACACCTAGGTTAATACAACATCTATATTTAGAAAGAAGGTAATCATGGAAGAGGAAACTCTAGAAGAAACGTTGGAGACAACAAAAAGCCTTACGGGACGAGCAGTCACCGTGGGAGCAGTGGTAGTTGCCGTTGGCGCTGTCGCATATTTTGGCAAGAAAGCGTTTAGGCGCTATCAGGACTCTCGTGTTGAGCAAGTCGTTCCGCCGGTTGCAGAAGACTCAGAGATCATGCAGGACATCTTGCGTGCCAAAGAGCTAATTGCCGAAGCAAACGAAGTTGCAGTTAAACACGATCTGCCTACTACAGATTCATACGTGGATCCAGGGAACTACACGAGTGTCGACGAATTCAAAGCTGAAGTTGTAGAGGTCCTTAAGTCTGAGATGGTGAATACCATCATGGGCATGACCGAAGAACAGCTAGACGAAGCTCTCATGAGTCGTGTCGAGGTTGAGGAAGTTGAGGAAACGCATTCTATATTTGCAGAGGTAGAGTGGGATCATCAGCAGGCAGCCAAAGAGCGTAAGGGTAAGAGCGTCTACGTGCTTCACGAAGACGAATTCTTCCAGGACGAGCGTGGCTACACCCAGGACACCCTGATGTACTACTCTGGAGACTACACGCTTGCTGATCCGCATGACCGACCTATCTATAACACAACAGAAGTGTTAGGTACAGACTTCATGAACGAGTTTGGCAAGGGCACAAACCAAGAAGACGTTCTCTATATTCGCAACGAGAATCTCAAAGCAGAGTACGAGGTTGTACTCGCAAGTGGGACCTATGCTGAGGACATTCTTGGCGTAGATGCGTCTGACGAAGACCGTCCTGCACGGCGTCTCACTCGTAGTAGAGATTGGGACGAGCAGTAAAATGTACGGGCCAATTGAGGACTCGTACTTCACTTGGCTTTCGAACAAGGTCGATTATGTAGCAGTGCCAACCCCTTCGTTAAAACACGAGAATCTTCTTCGGAAACTCCACTCAACCGAGTTTGTGTGGACTATCTCTGGAGACGACAATCGTGCAGCGAAGGGGTTGGAGCTACGTGATGAGTTTCTATACGAGACTCAAGAGTTAGGAGATCCATATTTTGAAAACACTGGAGTTTCAGTGTTAGAGATGTTGGTTGCCTTGGCTTACGACATCGAATTCCAAATGGACGAGTCTATGTCTGATTGGTTTTGGGTAATGCTTGACAATCTAGGACTTTCTGAAATCAATGACGCAACGACTAATAGCGATTCTTTAGTTGCTGATATTTTAGACCAGTTCATATGGAGACAGTACGGACCGGATGGGTTTGGGGGCTTGTTCCCTCTGCGCAACTTTAAACAAGATCAAACGAAGGTTGAGATCTGGTATCAGTTTCATGCATATTTATCAGACAACGATTTGTGAGAGGAGGTTGAATGGATTACTTCTACCCGGTGAAGATAGTAGACAAGTCTACAGGTATCGAAACTATAGAGCCACAGTTTCACATGGACTACACCAAGTACGTGATGACGCAAGGCAAGGATATTTACGCTATCTGGGACGAGAACACAGGGTTGTGGGTAACCGCAGACAGCCTATCACAAAACGCAAACACCAGTGTTGAGCAAGAGTTCTACAGACTCACGGACGAGTACGTTGAGAGAGCAGTTAACGACCTCTATGGTCCTGATTGCGAGATCAAAGTAACCAAGGTTCGTAACAGCAATCACTTGTGGCGCAAGTCTGCCGAATTCTTTCGATATTCTGGAAACCGTTTTCAATTGTTTGACCGTAAGATGATGTTCGCAAATGACGTTGTTGGGCGAGAAGACTTTGTGACTAGGAGAGTGCCTTACGCTCTTGGTCCTGGTGAATGTCGTGCATGGAATGAGATTGTTGGGACTCTATATTCTCCTGACGAACGCATGAAGCTTGAGTGGGCCATTGGTGCCTTAGTCACTAACGAAGCGCAGAACTTGCAGAAGTTCTTTGCTTTGTTTGGTGCACCAGGCACTGGTAAGTCAACTATATTTAGAATCATGGAGAAGCTGTTCCCTGGATACACCATAGCATTTGATGCTGCAGCTTTAGGGAATAGACAGGACTCTTTCTCGACGGAAGTGTTTCGAAACAATCCTCTCGTTGCCATTCAAGATGACGGTGACCTATCTAAGATCAATGACAACACATTGTTGAACTCGATTGTGTCACACGAACCCATTCTACTCAAGCAAAAGTATCAAGCACCTATCGAGGTTAGCCTAGCTGCACTATTGTTCGTAGCTACTAACTCACCGATTCGAATCACAGATGCTAATGCTGGTATTCTGCGACGCTTGATTGACGTACACCCTACGGGTAAACGCATCGCTCCGGATCGCTATCTATATTTGATGGACACACAAATCGACTTTGAGCTGGGTGCCATCGCCTACCACTGTGCAGAGGTCTTTAACGACCTTGGGCGCAATGTGTATGACAAGTATATTTCTACAGCGATGATGTCTAAGACGAATGCGTTCTACAACTTTGTGTTCGACAACCAAGACTACCTAGAGGACCAAGAAGGCATAACGCTGACACGAGCCTATGACTTGTACAAACAGTGGTGCGACGAAGCTGGGGAAACCTATGTACTTCGTCGTATGCAGTTCCGTGAAGAGCTATCGGCATATTTTGATGGCTATCACGACCGCTACATGATCAACGGTGAGCGTCAACGCAGCGTCTTCCTGGGCTTTAAGGGTCTATCATTAAATTCTAACGACGCAGAGGAGATACCAGTGGACACATTTGAATGGTTAGACTTAACCGTCATGGATCCCATCTATGACCAATCGGTGTTTGACGCAACATACCCAGACCAACCAGCACAAGTCGCTAAGGAAAGTGGGTTCCCAGGACAGAAGTGGGTCAACGTAGATTGCACGCTTTCACAGATTGTTACTACAGATTTACACTTTGTTAAAGTCCCTGAGCATCATATTGTCATCGACTTCGATCTTACGGACGAAGATGGCGAGAAGGATCTGGAAGTCAACCTAGCGGCTGCTAGTGAGTGGCCTGCCACCTACGCCGAAACAAGTAAGAGTGGTAGAGGACTACACCTGCACTATATTTACGCAGGCGATGTGACAGAACTTGCATCTATCTACGATGTGGGTATTGAGGTGAAGACGCTCTTGGGCGACGCATCTCTAAGAAGGAAGCTATGGAAGTGTAACGATCTACCAATTGCACATATTTCAGGCGGACTACCTAAGAAAGAAGTTAAAGTGATTGATAAAAGTCAAATGACAAGCGAAGCTTCGGTTCGTAGGCTAATCGGCAGCAATTTGCGCAAAGAGGTTCATCCGGGAACTAAATCCTCGGTCGACTTCATTGCAAAGATTCTGCAGGATGCCTACGACTCCGGAATGACGTATGACGTACAAGACATGCGTCCTGATATTATGTCTTTTGCAGCGAAGAGCTCAAACCAATCTTTGGTTGCGCTTAAGGTTGTAAAGGACATGAAGTTCCAAAGTGAAGACACTCACGTATCCGTAGACCCAGTCGACAACGACGATGCTATCGTCTTCTTTGACGTCGAGGTCTATCCAAACCTTCTCCTTATTTGTTGGAAGAAGGAAGGCGTAGACGGTGTCACCACTATGGTCAATCCAACGCCCGCAGAAGTTGAAGTTCTCTTTGACATGAAGCTAGTTGGATTCAACAACCGTCGCTATGACAATCATATTCTGTACGCACGTTACATGGGCTTTGATAACGAAGCTATCTATAACGTGAGTAAAGGTATTATTGACAACAACATGGATTCTCGCTTTGCAGCTGCGTACGGAATGTCCTATGCGGATATTTACGACTTTAGCTCAAAGAAGCAGGGTTTGAAGAAGTTCCAAATCGAACTTGGGATTACTCACATGGAGATGGACCTACCCTGGGATCAACCTTGCCCGGAAGAGCATTGGCCCAAGGTAATCGAGTATTGCGAGAACGACGTGATCGCCACCGAAGCGGTGTTTAACGATCGTCGTCAGGACTTTGTCGCACGCAAGATTCTTGCGGACATCTCAGGCCTCTCGGTCAACGATTCTACGCAGAAGCATACCGCAGCAATCATATTTGAGGGCAACAAAAACCCGCAAGCGGAATTCGTGTACAAGGATCTTGCAGAAGAGTTCCCTGGATACGAGTTTCACATGTATGATGGCAAAAGCACATACCGTGAGGAAGTTACCGGCGAAGGTGGCTATGTCTACGCAGAACCTGGCGTCTACGAGAATGTAGCACTGCTTGATATTGCGTCAATGCACCCAACTACGATTGAGCAGCTAGACCTGTTTGGTCCGTACACCGAGAACTTCAGCATGTTGAAGAACGCTCGTATGGCTATTAAACACCGAGACTACGACAAGGCTCGCAGTATGATTGGTGGCAAGCTGGCTCCATATTTGGAGTCGGAAGACGATGCGGAAGCTCTTAGCTACGCTCTGAAGATTGTCATCAACATTGTGTACGGCTTGACTAGCGCTCGCTTTGAGAACCCATTCCGAGACAAGCGTAACGTTGACAATATTGTTGCTAAGCGTGGATCATTGTTTATGATCGACTTGAAGCATGAGATCCAAGCACAAGGTTACACTGTGTGCCACGTGAAGACTGACTCAGTCAAGATTGTCAACGCTGACGAAAAGATCATCACGTTTGTCAACGAGTATGGTAAGAAGTACGGCTACGACTTTGAGCATGAGGCTACCTATGAGCGCCTTGCCTTGGTGAACGAAGCTGTCTATATTGCCTACGACGGAAACAAGTGGACTGCTGTTGGGTCACAATTCCAGCACCCGTATGTTTACAAAACCTTGTTCACCAAAGAACCAGTTCTCATTGAGGATCTCTTCGAGTCCCGGAATGTCACCAAGGGCGCACAGTACCTTGCATTCAACGGTACAGAGATTGTCGACGAGATGGTACACATCGGTAAGACTGGCGTTTATATTCCAGTTAAGCATGATGGCGGAAAGCTTCTACGCATTGACGATGACGGCAAGCAGCACGCAGTCGCAGGAACCAAGGGCTATCTTTGGGTCTTGTCTGATGTGGCAAGACAGCGTGATGAGGAATACGAGTTGTTTGTTGACATGGACTACTACGAAGCATTGAAGACTAAAGCTTCAGAAGCTATCGGACAGTACATGGATATTTCGGTGTTCACCGATGTCTAGCGGTATCGCATACGTCATTCATACGAATGTCGGAAACATAAACCTGTATTGGTCCGTGATCGAGTCTGGTCTTGGTCCATACGGGTTTTGGTCTTTCGATATTCAGGATGCAAAACAACACAAAACTGTCGGGGCAGCACAAGAGTTTGCCTCGTCACCAGATGGTCTGAATCTAGATGACGACCAGTTTAACACTTTACCCTATATTCACTGAATTGGAGCTATAACATGGCTGATAAGAAAACTGTAACAATTGAGGATGCGCAAATCGTATTCCGAAACTTCAAAGGTGCCGAAGACAAGTACAACGCCGCAGGCGCTCGCAACTTCTCGGTTATTCTGCCGGAAGACGTCGCTGAGCAGATGCTTGCTGACGGCTGGAACGTCAAGGAGTTGAAGGCCCGTGACGAGGGCGACACACCTACGCCTTACGTCCAGGTCGCTGTTAAGTACGGCGTGCGTCCTCCTCGGATCACGATGCTTACTAGCACGACCCGCACAGGTCTCGGTGAGGACACCGTAGAAATGCTTGACTATGCAGATTTCGAAACGGTTGACTTGATCATTACCGGTTACGACTGGGAGGTCAACGGTAAGACGGGCACCAAGGCATATTTGCAAACCATGTTTGTCACCATTGTGGAGGACGAACTGGACGCTAAGTACGCTGTTCCTGACGAAGGCGCTCACGGAAACCTCGGTGACATCGATGAGTGAGCTTGACTTTGCTTCCCATATTCGTCGACCATTCGAGGTTGACGCTGTCCAGATTACGGCCGAGAACATCCACGAAGCAGCAGCTTTGATTGGTACTCTCGAGACTACGCCGCAAGGTCAACAGTACATCATTGTAGACCGTAACCTCGTACCGAACATTGTGCGTGTTTACCCTGGATATTACATGACAAGGATGGGCAACAACATTCGTTGTTACTCGAAGCGCATCTTTGAGGACCAGTTCATCAAGCTTAACGATCGTGTTGAGCAAGGGTGGGGTATTCTCATTGAAGAAAGCGATAAGCAGAACAGCGAAGACTAACTGCTGAGACCTGGGGTATGTCTATAAACTGCCCCGTACCCCCCAAACCTAACCAACCATAAGGAGCCAAAATGCAAGACGAACCAACAGGCATTGACGTGAGAGTCAGATTCCGTCCTCACGCAGACGAGGCTTATATTCTTTCCGTAGTTCAAGATTTTAAAAACTTGATTAACCAGCTATGCGAATGCAGCGAGCGGCCGTTAGACGAGTGTAATCTTGACATCTACAGTGTTGATATTCTTAACGAAGAAGGTGAATACCTTGACGACTAATTACGACGAAGACTACGACGAAGTCCGCACGGTCTCCCCAACGGGTGGCGAGAAAGGACAAAAACTAGCTCGCTTTGATCTTATTCCAACAGAAGCACTTTGGCAGCTTGCCGAGGCGTACGGTATTGGTGCACAAAAGTATGCCGAGCGAAATTGGGAGCGGGGATATTCCTGGTCTCTTAGTTATGCAGCAATGCAACGACATGCCAACCAGTTTTGGTCAGGTGAAGACTACGATCAAGAAACAGAAATTGCACACATGGCATCTGTGGCTTGGCACGCATTTGCCATGTTACATTTCATGAGCGATTACGAACACTACGGTGTATACGACAACAGAAGCGGAGACACTAGTGAAGAAAAGTGATTTAGTGGTATGGTACCTTACGGGTTTCCTAGCACTAGCTACGGTCATGCTTGTAGCATATTTTGGCGTTTGGCTTACAATGCAAGCGCCATTGATGTGGGTTGTATGGGCTTTGTCGTGTCACGGCTTTGCTCGATACAACATGCGTCGCAACATGCCAACTACAGAAACTGAAGGAGCCGAATGAGCAACCCTGAACCTGAGAAGGACTTTAGCGACGACATTGAGTGGGACGATGAGGCTC
>ERZ891134.2311-NODE-2311-length-11320-cov-5.608078_pt1 | contig 11320 bp, 7 predicted proteins | sample MGYA00520888_ERZ891134 | MGnify/ENA primary metagenome ERZ891134 (study PRJEB32303, sample SAMEA104408692) | aquatic metagenome | biome: Brackish water; feature: Coastal; material: water | place: Baltic Sea | collected 2014-10-23 | depth 10 m ... | reverse complement strand
AAAGTTGTGCTTTATGAGATTTACCATCCACACAATCAACATCTACAACTAACCCAGGTTTATATTCGCTATCTTGCATATGTACAATTCCAACTCCACAAACTTGATATGGTGACCATGTGCTAGAAGTTACTTTTCCAATAATCTTATTATTAAGACTAATTGTTTCACCTTTTTTTGCAACACCTTCAACTACTCGGATACCCCAAGTCTTACATTTTTTATCTGAATTAATTAATGCAGATTTACCAATGAAGTCTTTTTTTTCTAAATCAACAAATCTTCCTAAGCCAACTGAGAAAGGATTGGTGTCTTTGGTAAAATCTTGGCCAGCAGATAGAAGACCAGCTTCAATTCTTCTTCCTCTAAAAGAAGGAGTTGCGGTAATTATCATGCCCATTTTTTTTCCTTCTTCTAAAATTAAATCACCTACAGCTTCAGTATTATTTTCTGGTCTAAAATAAATTTCCCAACCAAGTTCATTGGTAAAACCAGTTCTACTTATAATTACTTTTTCATTAGCTATAATTACCTCTTCCCAGTCAAAATACTTCCATCGATTGGATATTTTTTCTTTAACTAAATGATCTAATAATTCCATTGAAAGAGGACCTTGTATTTGGCTCACCCAAACATTAGGTTCTGAAATTTTTACATCTAGATTTTGAGCGTTGGCTTTGTACCAAGTAAACATTTCCCCATCTGCTTGAGCAAACCAAAACTTATCTTCTTCAATTCTTAATAATAATCCATCAGTAATCATTCCACCATCATGATAACAAGCAAACTGATAAGAACATCTTCCTTTTCTAACTTTAGAGATATCTCTTGGAAAAATTTTTTGTAACAAATTTAAAGCATCAGGCCCCGAGATCTCATAAGGATGCTCTCCAGTATGTCGTAGGATAATTTCTTTTCTAGTTTTCCAATACTGCTCATCAGGAGTTGCATTATTTAGTTTTTCAGTTGTAAGTCTTCCTGCGTATTGAGAATATTCTGGATCATAAGGTAACTCTTGGTAGGTTAATGGATGAATAGCTAGAGTTCTTGCAAGCTCTACTGGCTTGTTTTGATCCTGAATAAAAGGCTTTATTGTAAATCGTAAATTTTTTAAAGATTTATGCATTTATAATTCTATTAATTTAAAATGTTATTTTTATCCATGAATTTTAAGCAAATTTAAAAAAGGTTTGCCTCTTTATATGTAATATATATTGTTAATTTTAAATATTTAGCTTAACTTGTTAATAATATTAGCTAATTTTAAAAAAATAAAGAAGGGAAATAACAATGAGATACTTTTTTAAATTATTATCAGTTATTTGGATATCTTTGCTAGTATCATTTTCAACGGCTTATGCTTCAAGTGGCATACTTAAAGAGTCGCATGATCTAGGCTTTGGAAAAGATACAAATTTAGATGCTATTTCTAAAGGAAGGTTGTTCCAAGTAGTTATAAAAACTCAAAACCGTTTAGTGCGAAATGATCTTAAAGGTGTACCATCACCTGAGTTAGCAACTAAGTGGTCTTCAAATAAAGATGCTACTGAATGGACTTTTAATCTTCGTAAAGGAGTTAAATTTCATGATGGTTCAGATTTTGATGCAGAAGATGTAAAATATTCATTAGAACGTGTTAAAAATCCTGAATTAGGATCACCAGCAAGAAATGGTGTTAGTATGATTGAGACTATTGAAATCATAGATTCTCATACAGTTAAGATGAAGTTGAATACATCTTTTGCTGATTTGCCACTTCAGTTAACTGATTACAGATTAAGAATGATTCCATCAGGATCAGGAGACACAATCGGTCAAACAGGAATTGGCACTGGACCTTTTATGGTTGATAAGTTTGATCCAGAAGGAACTACAATTCTTAAAGCTAACCCAAATTATTGGGAAGGTGCACCGGGTGTTGCAGAAATACAGGTAATTGCTATTCCAGATGGACAAGCTAGAGTTCAAGCACTTTTGTCTGGGCAGATTGATATGTATCGATATGTACCGTTCAATCAGTTAAAAATTTTTGAAAATAATCCAAAATTTAATCACACTATAATCTCGACAGGTAACTGGAGAGGTATGGTCATGAGAACGGATACAGCACCATTCGACAATCCAAAAGTCAGAAAAGCAGTTCGAATGGCTGTGGATAGACAAGCTTTGGTTGATATAGTAATGGGTGGAGCAGCAACTGTGTCTTGTGATACCCCAGTTATGGCAACAGATCAATATCGTCATGATATGAAATGTCCTCAAGATATTGCTGGAGCTAAAAAATTACTTGCTGAAGCAGGATATCCTAATGGTATTGAAATGACAATTCATGCAGCAGACTTAGAGTCGACTTGGCCAACAATTGCTGAAGTAATTCAACAACAAGTTGCTCCTGCGGGAATTAAAGTTAAAGTTGAGATGGTACCATCAAAAGGTTATTGGAATGATGTTTGGATGAAACAACCCGTAACAATGACTCGTTGGAATGAAAGACCTGCAGACGCAGTGCTTCATGAAGTTTATCACAGTAGTGCTAAATGGAATGAGTCTTATTTCAAAAATTCAGATTTTGATGCAAAACTAGCTGAAGCAAGACAAGAACTTAACTTTGGAAAAAGAGAGAAAGTATACCAAGATGCACAACATATGCTTTGGGAAGATGGAGGAACAATGATTCCTTACCATGTTTCAAGATTAATTGTGACATCATCTAGAGTTAAAAACCTTGATCCAGTTGAGGTTTTTTCTATCCAATGGCACAAAGTTAAAGTTGAAGACTAAAATTTAAATTTTACAGGCCTTGATATTTTATTAAGGCCTGTAAAATAATCTCAAAATAAATAAACTGTAAAATTTTCAACTAAATTAATTTATGTTTTTTTTGATTTCCAAAAGAGTTGCACTGGGTTTAATTACTTTATTTATTGTATCATTAATTACATTTATTGGGGTTGAGGTATTACCAGGAGATGCATGCACTGTATATTTAGAGAGAGAAGCTTATGGTGATGCTTTAGCGGCATGTTATAAAAGACTTGGATTAGATATATCTGCATTTGATAGATATCTTATTTGGGCGACTAATACTCTTCAATTAGACTTTGGATTTTCTTTAAGTGGACAAATGCCCATTAATGAAATTTTAGGACCAAGAATAAAAAATTCTATGGTTCTAGCAACTACGGCAATAATAATTGGAATTCCTTTTGCATTAATACTAGGGATTATTACTGCTTTGTGGAGGGATAAAATGCCAGATATTATAATTTCTTCATTAGCAATTTTTTCAATGACAATACCAGAATTTATCAGTTCAACATTATTAATTTTAATTGTAGCAATTTGGTTAGGATGGCTTCCAGGAATTGTTATCGTGCCATCTGATGTGACTGTTATGGAGTTACTTTCAAATATTATTTTACCGGTCATTGCAATTTCTATGATCATGACAGCACATATGCTAAGAATGGTTCGTTCTAGTGTTATACAGGTCATGGCAAGTGACTATGTTCAAATGAGCATATTAAAAGGTGTTCCTTATTGGAGAATGGTATTTAAACATGTGTTACCCAATGCTCTTTTGCCGGCGATAAATGTAGTAGCTTTAACTATTGCTTGGTTACTTGGGGGAGTAGTTGTTACAGAAGTTGTTTTTAATTATCCTGGATTAGGAAGATTGGTTATTGAATCTATTTCAAATAGAGATTTACCTGTTGTGCAAGCGTTGGCACTTATTTTAGCATCAATATATGTTGGTATAAATTTAATAGCTGATTTATTAACTTTAGTTCTTAACCCTCGATTGAAAACTTTGCAAACTAGAAAATAATATGAATGATCAAGTTTCTACAAATAACAATATAAAAAAAAATCCTTCAAAGTTTTTTGAAGTAATAAAAACAATGGTTTCAAAACCATCGGGATTGATTGGATTGAGCATTGTCTGCTTTCATGTTTTTCTTGCAATAATCAGTCCATTAATTACCCCTCATGATTTTAAAGCAATCAACCCATCTTTAATGTTATTACCTCCAAGTTCAGAGTATTGGTTTGGTACTGATCATTTAGGTAGAGATGTTTTTACAAGAACAATATTAGGAGGCAGAGTAGCTATACTAGTTACGTTTTTTGGATCCTTAATTGCTCTAACCTGGGGTGGTTTACTTGGCATTTTTTGTGGATTAGTAGGAGGAAAAATTGACGATATTGTAATGAGAATTGTAGATGCTTTTCTAGCAATTCCTTGGATACTTGCAATGTTATTGATTGTATCAATTTTAGGAACATCAATAACTGTCTTAATTCCGGCACTTGGATTATTCTATGGAAAAGGAATAGTTCGTGTAGCAAGAGCAGCTACTCATGATGTTATAGCTAAAGATTTTATTGTTTCAGCAAGAGCAAGAGGTCATAGTAATTTTTCAATTATATGGAATGAGATTTTGCCAAATGTTAGAGATGCTATTTTAGTAGAAGGAGCTATGCGATGGTCTTGGATGTTGCTAGGTTTTAGTTCTTTATCTTTTTTAGGCTTTGGCGTTAGTCCACCTACACCAGATTGGGGTTTAATGATTTCAAATGGAAGAGGATTAATGTCGTTTGCACATTGGGCTGTTTTAGCTCCAATAACTTGTTTAAGTTCTTTAATTATAGGAATTAATTTAAGTGCAGATGCTTTTGCAAAAGCACTTGGCATTGACAGAACTACAAAAGCACCAGTCTAATTTATGAATGATATAATTCAACAAATTAGCAATTTATCAATTGGTTTTAAAAGTAAAAAAGGAAAAGAAATTTCTATTTTAAGAAAAATAAATCTTAATATAAAAAAAGGTGAAACGGTTGGAATAGTAGGTGAGTCAGGATCTGGTAAAAGTACTTTAGCATTAGCAATGATGGGTTTTGTAAAACAAGGACTTTTTACAATTGATGGGGAGTGTAAATTTGAAAATTTAAATTTACTTAAAATGAGTAATAAAGATCTTGAAGAAATTAGAGGTAGAAAAATTGCAATGATACCTCAGAACGCAGGTCAATCACTAACTCCAAATTTAAAAATAGGCTATCAAATTGAAGAAGCTTTAAAATTACATACCAAGCTAAATGTAAGTGAGAGACAAAAAAAAATATCTGAATTATTAAATAAAGTTAGATTACCATCACCCGAGACTATAGCCTTAAGATACCCTCATGAATTATCAGGAGGTCAACAACAAAGGGTGGCAATAGCCATGGCTCTTGCGGGAAATCCAAATTTATTATTGCTAGATGAGCCAACAACAGGATTAGATGTTACTACCCAAGCACATGTTTTAGAAGTTTTGAAAGATATTGCTAAAGACACTGGAACCTCAATGGTTTATGTGAGTCATGATCTAGGAGCAATTGCACAAGTAAGTGATAGAGTTGTTGTCATGTATGCAGGAGAAATTGTTTTAGAAGGACCTGTCAGAAAAATATTAAAGGATCCAATTCATCCCTATGCAAATGGTTTGTTAAAATCTATTCCAAAATTATCATTAAAAGGTCTTCCAAATTCAATGCCTGGAAGTCAGCCTCAATCTGATAAATTAGGAATTGGATGTAGTTTTTATGAAAGATGCAATATTTCTTCAGAAAAATGCAAAAAAAATTCTCCAGAACTCGATTATTTAAAAGAAATAGATGTAAATGTGAGATGTTTTAATTTTAAGGATTTGAAGGATTTTAATAAAACAACAGAGTTTAAAAATAATGAATTTAATGAAAAAAATACTACAGAAAATATCTTAAAACTTAACAATCTTTCAATATCTTATGCAAAACAAAACTTTATAGATCAATTCCTTGGAAGGATTAAAGACTCTAATCCAACGGTAAAAGATATTAATATTGAAATTAAAAAGGGAGAAACCTTATCTTTAGTGGGTGAGTCTGGTAGTGGCAAATCTACAATTTTGAAATCAATAGCTGGATTATTAAAAATTCAAGATGGAAAAATTATGTTTAATGAAAAAGATTTCTTGTCTGACGATTTAAAAGCCCGGTCCTCTAATAATCTTCGTGCTATACAACTTATTTTTCAAAACCCTGACGAGTCGTTAAATCCTAGTCATACGGTTGAAGAAATATTATCTCAGCCACTTAAATTATATTTTAATTTACAAGGTCAGGAATTAAAAAAAAATATTTCAGATTTGCTTCAAAAAGTTAGACTAGGAGATTTTTATATGCAAAGATACCCTAGACAATTGTCTGGAGGTGAAAAACAAAGAGTTGCAGTTGCAAGAGCTTTTGCTGCTAATCCAGATATAATATTGTGTGATGAAGTAACATCTGCTTTAGATGTCTCAGTTCAAGCTGCTGTTTTAGATTTATTAAAACAATTAAAAAAAGATTTCAACACAACTTATATTTTTGTCTCCCATGATTTAGCTGTAGTTAAAGCTATAAGTGATCGAGTTGCAGTTTTATACCAAGGAAGACTTTGTGAAATTGGATTATCAGAAAGTGTTTATAAGTTTCCTTCACATCCTTATACCGAGGTACTGCTTGGTGCTGTCCTTGAACCAGATCCGGATATAAAACCAAGATTGATAGCAGAAGATATAGTTGAAGAAAGACCACCTGAAAAAGGTTGCACATTCCAAGGTAGATGTCCAAGAATTCTAGGAGATAAATGTAAAAATGAAACCCCACCTTGGCAAATTGGTTTAAATGGCCATGCAATTCGTTGCCATATTGAAATTAATGAACTTGATAGAATTCAAAAAAAAGAATTATTAAATGGCCAACAAAAGTAAACTAATTCTTTCAGAATCTAGAGTGTGTGTAGCATTAGACGATATAAGAGAAAAATCATTAAGAATTTTAATGAAAGCAGGTTGCGCTAAAGAATATGCAAATCAAATTATTGATCATTTAATAGATTCTGATTTAAGTGGTGTGGAGTCTCATGGGGTTGTTAGAACTTTACAATATCTTGATGAATATCAGCAAGGTTATTTATTACCCAATGTTGTTCCGAAAGTAACTAAGGATAGTCTAACTAAAATCAATATTGATGGTCAAGGAGGACTTGGAATTCCAGCTCTTAATGTAGCAACTGATGAGGGTATTGCAGCTGCAAAATTAAATGGAATATGTGCAATAGCAATTAGAAATACTGGTCACACAGGAAGACTAGGTGCTTTTGCAGAAAAAGCAGCAAATCAAGGTTGTTTATTTATTTTATGTGGTGGAGGAGCTAGAGATAAATGGAGAATGGTAGCACCTTACGGAGGCACAAAAGCTTTATTGCCTACCAACCCTTGGTGCTTAGGAATACCAGGAGGATTAAAAGGACCTGTGATACTCGATTGTGCTACTAGTAAAATTGCAGGAGGATGGATTAAAGCTGCAAGACTTGCAAATGCAGAACTGCCCAAGGATATGATAATAGATAAAAATGGATTACCAACCCAGAATCCAAATGATTTTTTTTCTGGTGGTGCAATCTTGCCAAAAGGAGAAGCTTTGGGATATGGCTTAGCAACTATAGGAGAGCTAATTTGTGATGCAATGTTAGGGCCTGCCAAAGTTGAAAGCAATACCTTAATTTTAATGATTGATACGACATCTTATCGTAATCCAGATATATTTAAAAAAGCTGCAGAAGAAATTTTATCTGAACTACGCGATTGCCCTCCAGCAAAAGGTTTTGATAATGTAGAAATTCCTGGAGAACGAGAAAAGAAAAATAGAGAAATTTCTAAAACAATTTTACTTCCTGAAAAAATTTGGGCTGCAATACAAAAAAGCTCTACTTAGAAATAGTTTTATATAATTCCGATTTTTTTTTCTCTATAAAATACAAATAAACCACTCGAAATAATTATGAATAATCCAATTAAAGTCCAATTATCAGGAAAATTTTTAAAAAGAAGATAACCAACTATTGTGTTTGAAACTATTTCAAAATAACTTAATGGTGCAAGTTTAGAAGCCTCTGAAAATTTAAAAGATAAAATTAGAAGTAAGTGACCAATCATTGTAACCACCCCTATTAAAAATAATAAGAACCATTGTTCTTTTGAAGGAGTAACCCAAACAAAAGCTAGAGTTGGAGTCATAACAATTGTTCCAATAACCCCAGTCATTATTAGTGTTAATAAAGAACTATCAGAATTGCTTAGTTTACGAGTTATGATGATATAGAATCCGTAAGCAAAACCACAAAATAGTGCAACTAAACTACCTAGTTCAAATGGAACGTAACCAGGTCTAATTACAACAATAGCTCCGGAAAAACCAATTATTACTGCGGTCCATCTCTGTAACCCCACTTTTTCAGATAAAAAAAATGATGAAAAAATTGTAACCACAAATGGAGATATAAAAGTCAAAGTTAAAGCTTTAGCTAGAGGCAAAACTGTTACTGAGTATAAAAAAGAAATATTAACTGCAAGCAATACTAACCCTCTTAATAATTGAAGTTTTGGATTTTCACTTCGTATAATTTCTTTTTTAAAGAAAAAAAACATAATTGGAAAAATACAAATAACTGTAAAAAAATGTCTAGCCCATATAATTTGCAAAATTGGAATTTGATCAGCTAAAAATTTTGCAATACCATAATTTATTGGCACAATTGTATGGGCGGATAAGTTTAAAAATATTGCTCTCATTAAGTTAATTGACTATAAACTTTCCATATATTATGGAAATTAAAAAAGTAGTTGTCATTGGCTCAGGCACCATGGGTAGTGGAATTGCAGCTCAGGTCTGTAATGCAAATATACCAGTAATACTATTAGATTTAACAACAGAAATTTCTCAACAAGCTAAAGACAAAATTTATAAATCAAAGCCACCTTTATTAATTGATAAAAGTAAAATTGATAATATTGCAGTAGGGAATATTAAAGACAATTTAAACATATTGAAAGAAGCTGATTGGATAGTTGAAGCGGTAGTTGAAAGAATAGATATCAAACATCAGATTTATGAAAAAATATTTAGTTATAGAAAAGCTGGAGCAATTGTTTCTTCTAACACTTCCTCTATTCCAATAAAAATTTTATCAGAAAAACTAAATCAAGAACAAAAAAAAGATTTTTGTATTACTCATTTTTTTAATCCTGTACGTTACATGGGTTTATTGGAAATAGTGAAAAATGAAAACAATGATTTAAATAAAATTAATTCCCTTAAAAAATTTTGTGAACAAGAGTTAGGTAAAGGTGCCATAGTTTGTAATGATACCCCAGGTTTTTTAGGAAATCGAATAGGTGTGTATGCTATGCAAGTGGCTATGGATGAAGCTTTTAAAATGAAATTATCTATTGAAGAAGCAGACGCAGTTTTTGGAAGACCTATGGGTATACCAAAAACAGGAGTTTTTGGATTATATGATTTAATTGGTATAGATTTGATGTCTGATGTTTTAAAAAGTTTTATTAAAGAACTTCCAAGTCATGATCCTTTTCAAGAAGTGGCAATTGAAAATCCTTTGATTACTAATTTAATAGCTTCAGGCTATACTGGCAGAAAAGGTAAGGGTGGTTTCTATAGAATTAATAAAGAAAATAATCAAAAAATTTTAGAGGCAATTAATCTTGAAACTGGTGAATATTTTCCCTCAAAAAAAATAAATCTTGGCATTGAAACTACTGACCTTTTATCTTTAATAAATAGAAAAGATAAATATGGCGAATATGCTTGGGCTGTTATTTCAAAAATAATTAAATATGCCTCTTCCTTAGTTCCGGGAATTACTGATAAGTTTAATGACATAGATGAAGCGATGCGACTAGGCTTTAACTGGTCGATGGGTCCTTTTGAAATGTTAAAATCCATAGGAGTTAAAAACTTTTTTGAAAGAGTGGATGGTTTTGAAAAAAATATTTTTTTAGAAAAGTTGTCAAAAAATAAAAATGAAGATTTTTATGTTTCAAGACAAATTTATACAGATATTGAAACCTTAGGAAAAATTAAGCCAAAAGCTCTCAAACTAGATAAAAATAATTCTGCAGAAATTTATCGGTTTAAAGATTTTAATATTGTTGAATTTACTACTAAAGCTTGTGCATTGGATTATGATTCCATGGATGCTTTAAAAAATGCAACAGATAAACCTTTAATAATAATGAATGAAAGCATGCAGTTTTCTGCTGGAGTAAATTTATCTTACACAATGAATTTTGCTGATAAAGGCGATTTTAAATCGATTGAAAAATTTGTTAAATATTTTCAAGATACCTGTAAACACTTAAAGTATTCAAAATATCCAGTGGTTTCAGCTCCCTCAGGATTAACTTTAGGAGGAGGATTTGAAGTTCTGGTTCAAAGTAATTTTGTAGCAAGTCATACTAATATTGTTATTGGGTTAGTGGAAACGATAGTTGGCTTAGTACCAGCAGGGGGAGGCTGCAAAGAAATGTTATGGCGATGGTCTCAAACTGATGAAGCTAAAAAAGATCCTGATTTTGCACCATTGAAAGTATTTGATATTATTGGTTACGCAAAAACAGCTACATCACCAGTGGAAGCGGAACCTTTAAAATATTTATTGCCAAATGATAAAAAAATCATGAATAGAAATAGCTTACTTGAAGTTTCAAAAAAAATAATTGCTGACAATCTAAATTTTAAGATACCAGAAGAGTGTAAATTTAATCTAGCAGGCAAACCTCTAAAAGAGAAAATGATTAAAATTTTAGAAAAGTTATATAATGAAAAAGTTATAATGGATCATGGAATGGTAGTAGGAACAGAACTTGCTAATGTATTAAGTGGTGGAGATACTCAATTAGATAAAAGTTTATCTGAAGATGATTTATTTAAACTAGAACTGGATTCTTTTATGAGATTAATCGAAAGCAAAAATACACAAAATAGAATTAAACATACCTTAAAAACTGGTAAACCACTGATTAATTAAGCATTCTAAAAGTATTAATAAAATCAGGTCTTAAGATATTTTCGTAATTTCTAATAAATTTTATTTTTTCCAAAACTTCAATTCCATATATTACTTTGCCTACGGGGGTATATTCACCTTCAAACAAAGGTTCATCTTTTAGAATTATAAAAAATTGACTGTCTTCGGTGTCCATTTTAAAAGTTCTGGCAAGCCCAACGCTGCCTCTAGTATATTCAAAATCACCGTCGACTTCTGAAGAGATAGTTCCAAGCCCAGATTTTCCTGTTCCAATTTTTCCGTAATCTAAATTACCCTTTTTTCCAAACTCAAGATCCCCTCCTTGAACTAATTTATCTTTTATAACTCTATGAAGTGCTACATTATCATATGCTTTTGCATTGATTAAAGTCTTAAATCTTTCAACAGCTTTTGGTGAAA